>Ga0209381_1001086_pt1 | contig 49213 bp, 38 predicted proteins | sample DewCreD2012metaG_FD_184111 | JGI IMG/M metagenome (GOLD analysis project Ga0209381, IMG submission 184111) | Hot spring sediment bacterial and archeal communities from British Columbia, Canada, to study Microbial Dark Matter (Phase II) - Dewar... ... | reverse complement strand
AGTAAAAAAACAACGCCTCGTCTGGGACTTCGCCCAGAAGAGGGGACGCCTTCGACGTAGCCGAAATGCACTCGATATCAACATGTTACAAACATCGAAAATTTGTTGTCGATGTGCGAGCGATAAGGGCCTAAATTCGACAATCGAAACCCGCGTCCTGTGCGCAAGCCGTGGAGATCGTGGACTTTGTGGACGAAGTGGACAAAAACCATTCCTTTTCGGATGAAGTCCGGTGTCTCCATAAGGTCGAGCAAGTCCAGAAGTTAGAACGTCGAATCCGATCGTAACTGCCGAATCCAGGTTCAAAAACGCCCCAATCACCGGTTCAGTTCGTAGGCGATAAGAAGCGCCGCGACAATCCCCGCCATTTCCGCCCGATAGGTGACATCTCCCAAGGAGACGGGCGTTGCGCCGCGCGCTATGGCAAGCGACAGTTCTTCTTCGGTGAGGCCGCCTTCGGGGCCGACGATGACGCCTATTTCGCGAAAGGACGCGGCTTGTCGCAATGGAACCGGGTTGCCTTCACGGGCCGCAACAAGGAGCGGCATGGGTTCGGCGTCAATCGCGATGTCCAAACCGGCGTGGACGGTAAAAGCCGGAAGCCATGGCCTGCCGCATTGTTTGCAGGCTTCGATGGCGATTCTCCGCCATTTCTCGTGCCACCGGGGTGGTTGATCCGAATGTCCGCCACGGAAAAAGACAAAACGCGAGATGCCGGTCTCGGTTCCGTGCCTGATTAGAAATTCGACAGCCTTTTCGCGTAACAACCACGCCTGAAAAAGCGTCACACGCACATCCGGCAACGGGAAACGACGTTCGGATTCGATGGCCACGACCACATCCCGCCGGGAAACTTGGGCGACGGTCCCATCGCATTCTCGCCCTTCGCCGTCAAACAACCTCACGGGCTCTCCCGGTTTGACGCGCACAACACGCGCGGCATGATGCGCCTCCTCGTCCGGAAGCGAAACAAACGGGACCGTCAAATGGTGCGGGGGAACATAAAAACGATGAATGTGCGGCATCCGGCGTTCCTTTTCCTTTTTCAGTTTATCGAATACAAGCCAAAAATGCGAACCCACGCCGATGTGGGTGTGCTATTATAGCCGCCGGATATCCGCTCAAAGGCGGGCAAGGCATTTCGGCCGGATCCCGGCCAGGCTTTGCATGGGCACACGGACACCGGAACGATGACTACTACGCTGCTCGACGTGCGCAATCTCAGCAAATATTTTACGATTACATCCGGAACCTTTCGGCGGAACGCCGGAATGATCAAGGCGGTGGATAATGTCAGTTTTTCGATTGGCCGGAGTGAGACGCTTGGGCTGGTCGGTGAAAGCGGCTGCGGCAAAACGACGACCGGCCGTCTGATCCTGCGTCTGATTGAACGCACCGCGGGCACGATGACATTTCATCATGAAGGCAAAGCGATTGACATCGCTTCGCTTCAAGGCGAAAGCCTGCGCCGGTTTCGCCGCCATATCCAACTCGTTTTTCAGGATCCCTTTTCGTCGCTCAATCCACGCATGACCGTCTTCGATATCGTGGCCGAACCGTTGCGGGCGCACGGCTGCGCTTCCCGTGGCGAAATCGAAGCGCGCGTCGAATCGCTGATGCGATCGGTCGGATTGGATCCCGCGTATTTGAGGCGCTATCCCCATGCCTTCAGCGGCGGGCAGCGCCAGCGCGTCGGTATTGCGCGCGCGCTCGCGTTGAACCCGTGCCTGGTCGTCTGCGACGAACCCGTATCAGCGCTCGATGTTTCCGTCCAGGCGCAAATTCTCAATTTGCTCAAGGACTTGCAGGAACAGTTGGGACTCGCCTATCTGTTTATCGCGCACGATTTGTCCGTTGTTGAAAACATCAGCGCGCGCGTGGCTGTCATGTATGCCGGACGCATCGTCGAAATGGCGCCCACGAACGACATTTTCCAAGATCCAAGGCATCCCTATACCGTTGCGCTGCTGCAGGCCTTGCCCAAACCGGAACCGGCCCGGGGCAAGGTCCGTCCGGTATTGCCGGGTGAAATCGCGGATCCGGGCCGGCTGCCCGCCGGTTGCCCATTTCATCCGCGCTGCGTTCATGCGAATACCTGTTGCCGCGCGGAAATGCCTTGCCTTCGGGAATACACCCCCGGCCATATCGTCGCCTGCCACCGCGCCGGCGACAACCTTTTCGGCACGTGATTTTTACCTTGCAGATTATCCGTGTTATCGAAGAAGCATCCCGCGAAACGCCATTAATAAGGGCAGGGACCGGTAAACCCGGCCCCTGCCCAAACAATCAGAGTTCACGAAGTATCTGTCCGCTTATTGGGGCAGATCCTTGTAAATGTCGGTGGTCATCCAGTTCAGTTCGCCTTCCATGAACATCTTGCCGACCTTGTCAATCAGATCGTCATGGTTGCAGCAAAGCAGACGGAAGTTGTTTTCGATGCGTTTGCGCGCGATGTTGCAGAACAGATCCACGACATCCTGGACGGTCTTGTTGTTCGGGTCGCGGGCCAGGATGGCATCGGCGCGAGCGAGCGCGGCGGTCATCGCATAGATATCCGTGCCGATTTCGACATACCGGGCCAGGATGAGGGTTTTGCGTTCGAGTTTCTGTTGATAACGGCCCATCGTATGGAACAGGCGGCGGGCCATCTTGCGGCAAGTCTTCGCGCAATAGGCAAGGTGCGCGACATTCTTCGAATTAAGATGCTTGGTATTGGACGGCGCCGAAGCGGGCAGCCACTGCTTGGGATACCACGCCGCATAGAACTTAACCGCGTCCATGATGAGCGCCATCTTGCTCTTTTTCTTGACGTTGGCGCGTGGATCCATGATCGGCATGATCAGACTGAAGTGCGTGTCGAGGGCTTCGCGCGCGATGATCAATTCCATGATCTGCGTCGTGCCTTCGAGGATGCGGGCCACGCGGGCGTCGCGCATCGTCCGTTCACATACCATCGGCACATCGCCGCGTTCTTTCAGCGATGATACGTTTTCGTAGCCGCGGCCGCCGCGCACCTGCATGAAGTCGTCGCCGACGCGCCATGCCGCTTCAGTGCAGAAATACTTGGCCATGGCGGCTTCCAGGCGGATATCCACGCCGCCCTTGTCGGCCAGCGCGCAGGCCAGCCAGTTCATGGCTTCCATCGCAAAGGTTTCGGCGGCAATGCGGGCCGTCATATTGGCGACGGCCTGATGCTTGCCGATGGGCGCGCCCCACTGGATGCGCTTGTTCACCCAGTCATGCAGGTAATACATGGCCTGTTTGGAGGCGGAACCTGCGATGGCCGGCACTGTCAAGCGCCCCGTATTCAGCGTCATGAGCGCGATTTTCAGGCCTTCGCCCGTCTTGCCGACGATATTTTCCGCAGGAACTTTCATGTTATTGAAACGCAGCAGGCCGTTCGAAATGCCATGCAAACCCATGAAACGGCAGCGATAGGCGACCTCAAAACCTTTTGCGGTTTCAGGGTCTTTGCGATCCACGATGAACGCCGTAATCTGCGGACGCATCTTGCCCTTGACTTCCTTGGGGGGCGTCTGCGCCATCACGATAAGAATTTCAGCATCCGGACCGTTCGTGATCCAGAGTTTCTCACCATTGATCAAGTAGTATTTACCGTCTTCGGTCGGGGTTGCCGTGGTCTTCATCGCGGCCGGATCCGATCCAACGCCCGGTTCGGTCAACGCAAAGGCCGACACCGCACCGGCCGCCAGACGGGGCAGATACTTTTTCTTTTGTTCTTCCGTACCGACGACCTTGAGCGGCTGCGGAACACCAATACTTTGATGAGCGGACAACCACGTCGCCGTGCTCTGGCAATAGGTACCGATGTAACCGACCACGCGGCTGTAATTCGTCTGTGACAAGCCCAGCCCGCCGTAGTCTTTCGAAATTTTCATCCCAAAGAAACCGGCATCACCCAAGCCCTTGATGGCTTCCGGAGGATACACGAATTCCCGGTCAATCTTGTCCGGGTCAATGTATTTCTCCATTGTTTCCTTGGCTTTGAGGATCAACTCGTCGCCGATTTTCTTGTCTTCCTCGGGCTGTTCCGGATACGGATACACCAAATCCCACCGGAAGTTGCCTTTGAACAACTCCGCGATGAAACTCGGATATTTCCACTCCGTTTCCCGCGCATCCTCGGCCAGATCCATTGACTTCTGTTTTTCTTTGTCCGCTACTTGCATGGCTTTATCCTCTTTTTTAACTACTCCGCACAACCCACCACAGAGGGATTCGTATCAGTTTACTTATTGTCCGCATGAAAGTCAAAAACAAAATTGCGCATTCCAAAGATAATGCGACACCGTTGTTTCGCAAACGGGAAACTCTGCTATTTTCAAAAAACCCGCCTCCACGAAAATATTCAGCGATATTCTCACGAATTTGTCGAAAAACTCATGGCCTAAAAACAAATTCGACCCACCGGCTTCCGGGCCAAAACCCGATTCGGCACAGACCTTGTCCCGCCGCCCAATCGGGATTCGGCGTTCCCTTTTCGGCGGCATGAATAAAGTCGCAAGTGATCACGCCTTGCCCTCGCCGCCACTGCTTTCAATGCTCATTTCACGCAATTTGCGCTTGAGTAATTTACCGGTCGGCCCTTTGGGAAGCGACGGTAAAATTTCGATATACCGCGGCACTTTGTATCTCGCCATGCGTTCTTCACAGTAATGGCGCAATTCCTCCGGGGTAACCGTGGCGGATTTCGCCAAGGCCACATAGGCCTTGACTTCTTCGCCGCGCGCCTCATCGGGCACGCCAATCACGCATACCTCGACGATATCGGGATGTCCGTAAAGCGCTTCTTCGATTTCGCGGGGATAGATATTCATGCCGCCGCGAATAATCAGATCTTTCTTTCGGTCCACGATGAAGAAATAGCCGTCCTCGTCCATCTTGGCGAGGTCGCCGGTATGAAACCAACCGTCCACGATGACCGATTCGGTCGCGCCGGGCCGTTTGTAGTAGCCTTTCATAAGATTGTGGCCGCGCAGGACAATTTCGCCGACCTCATCCACACCGGCAAACGTCCCGTCTTCGCGCATGATCTTCATTTCGCATCCCCATATAGGGGTACCGATGGAGCCGGGCTTGCTGGGCCGGTCAGGCATGTTGAACGACGCAATCGGACTGGTTTCGGTAAGACCGTATCCTTCAAGAATGCGCACGCCGAAACGATCATAAAAACGGTTCAGCACATCTACCGGCAATGCGGCGCCGCCCGACACGGCCATCTTGAGCGATGAAATATCGTATTTACTGTTCTCTTCCGAACTCAGCATCCAGAAGAACATCGTCGGTACGGCCGCGAGAAACGTTACATGGTCGCGCTGGATGATTTCGAGCGTCTTGTTCGTTTCAAAGACGGGCAGCATGGTCAACGTAGCCCCGGCCATCAATCCAACATTCATCACGCAGGTCTGGCCAAAGGAATGGAACAGGGGCAAGACCACGAGTCCCACGTCGTCCGGCTGGACCTTGACGATATAGTCGCGCGCAAAAAAAGCATTGAAGAAAATATTGAAATGAGTCAGTTCGGCGCCTTTCGGAGTGCCGGTCGTGCCGGAAGTGTACAAGATGACCGCCGTGTCTTCCGGCATGGTCTGCACCATGTCGAACGTTGACGACGCCACACCCAGTGCAGGTTCGAGCGCTTCGCCCACCTGCGGCGGCGTGGAAGACGGCCCGCCCACCACAATGAAATGGCGGCAGGTCTCCGTCTGCAGAAACGCCCGCCGGGCTTCCTCTTCAAAACCATGCCATGCGATGAAGACAAAGGCGTCCGAATCTTCGAGTTGGTACTGGATTTCCAGCGCCTTCAACATGCAGTTGATCGGAACGACGGTTCCCCCGGCATTTAGAATACCGTAATAGGCGATGGGAAAATGCGGCGTATTCGGAAGCATGATTGCAACCTTGTCGCCCTTTTTCACCCCGCGATCCCGAAGCACATTGGCCATTTTCTTGACCGATGCCGACAATTCGGCATAACTCATTTTCCACTGGTCCAGAATGAGGGCCGTCTTGCCAGGATACTTTTCCGCGGTCGCTTCCAGGAAATACGCCAGATTCAAACTCATGCGTGCCGCCTCCCTGTTGTTGCCGGTACCGGCATGCGCCCATTGCAGGCGCGCGATCATACTACGCCATTTGCCAAAATCTCCGATTCTTCTGTTTGGCGGCCAGCCAACCGCCGCGCCGCATACTAGCGGAAAAAAAAGGCGAATTCAACCCCGCGAAAAGAGGGGTCAGGGCGCCTCCTTAAGCCGGGATTCGCTGGTATTGATTGAGAAAATACTCCTTGAAGGTTCGATTCAACTCAGGACCCATTCAAGTCCGAGTTCCATGAGTTTGGAAGGAGAAGGATTGCCGGTGGTCAAATCCCAACCCATGATCCCGTAATACTGATCAAGCATGGAGGAAAACACATCGCGAGCGACATGCATCCCCTTGCTGGGGCCTTCCGGAATCGGTTCATAGAGCCGGCCGGGCAACCTATCATCGTTGCGTGAGAATCCGCGCCGCGCGTTGACCATGCGCATCATGTTTGTCTTGCGTTCGCCGGCTTTCATCAGTTCCCAGAAGGTGCAGTCCCAGCCAGTCACGTACCGCACGAAGTCTTCGAGTTCACGGTAGCCGAAAAGGTTGCCCGGCCCCCAGACAAACATGCACAGCGTCAGCGTATCAAGCAGGCTGTAGTAATGCTGGCTGAAGGCCGTCATCCGGATCTTGGGAAGGTCGGTCGAGGAGCGTGTGCCCTTGCCAATAATGGCAAGGCCGGCGGCGAGATCACCCCCGCCCGCCAGAAGCCAATCGTGTTCGCACGACATGTGGTCGCCGCCGATGGGAACCGTTGCATACATAATCGCCTGGCTCGGCTTGACCTGCGCCATGTGCGCGGGAAGCCCTTGGCCTTTGCAGTGGATGGCGAATGGGGCGGTTTGGTCGCCGAAACGTTTGATGGCCGCATCGAAACCTTCCGCGAGGACGTCGCCGATTCCTTCGCGCCGGCCGATGCGATCGATGAGCCAGAAGAGACTATCCGGATCGGCAAAGCGCAGTGATTTTCCGCTGGTCGTATCCGGCGAAATAAGCCCGTTCTCCATGGATTCGAACACATACGCGGCGATGGCGCCCGTCGTAATCGTGTCGAGGCCGTATTCGTTGCACATTTCATTGGCTTTCGCCACGGCCGCGGCATCGGTTATGTCGAGGTTCGAACCGAGGGTGCTCAAGGTTTCGAATTCCGGACCGCCGAGTTTGTCGCCGACTTCATACGTTCCCGTACACTTGACGCGCTTGCGGCAGGCCACGGCGCAGCCCAGACAAGTAGTTTGTCCCGCCCCGATCTTCTCGCTGAAAACCTGCCCGGACAATTCTTTGTAATCGGGATGCCAGCCTTGCGTGTAGTTATGCGTGGCCATGTTGCCCGCTTCGGATTGGAATTGCACGACGCCGGGCGTACCATGCGCGCGGAGCGTCGAAGGAAAGTCAGACGTTTTGACACGTTCGGCGCCCAATGCCGCCAGTTTCCGAATCGCCTCCGGATCGGCGGTTTGGAGTTTCGCCGTGCGCGGCACGCGGACGACAACGGCACGGAGGTTCTTGGAACCCATGACGGCGCCCATGCCGGTGCGCCCGATTACGTCGTTGCAACCGGCCATGATGCAGGCATAACGGACAAGACGTTCACCCGCGGGACCGCATTGCAGCACACAGACGCGCATGCCGTCCTGCTTGTGTTCCGATTCAAGGATATCGTGGACTTCGCTCACACTGCGCCCCGCCAAATGGGTAGCGTCACGGATTTCGACGTTCTCCCCGTCCACCAGCAGATAAGATTGCGTGTCTGATCTTCCCGTCAGCACGATGGCGTCATATCCCGCGAACTTGACCAATGGTCCAAAGTCGCCGCCGGCCTGCCCTTCTCCGACCGCGTTTGTCAACGGCGACAGCGCAACCGCGCTGAAACGGCTCACACCCGATACGGCACAACCCGTCGTTACGCTGGGCGCAAGCGTCAAGATGTTTCCGGGACCAAGCGGATCGGTTTCGGCCGTCGTTTCTTTCAAGAGAAAATAGGCGCCGAATGCGCCGCCGCCCATATATGTGCGGTAGAATTCATCGGGGAATTCCTGCTTCTCGACCGACTTCGCACTGAGATTCACACGCAAAATTACGCCATGGTAACCGTTCGGCATATCAACTCTCCCTGCGATTGCAACACGACTTGAATCGGCGCATTATAAGGAGCCAATCGGGCGTCAGTCCACTGGCCGGGAACCAGGAGAACGAAGTCATGAAACAAAAAGGTGATCATGGATGAAAAAGGCGTGCCTGTTGACGACCTTTATGCTTTCACGCTGTCCAAGCTGGCATCAATTCAACGTCCCAACAACGTGCACTTCACCGGGGATGGTTCGAAAGCGCTGGCGGAACACGTCGTGAAATCCATCATGAACGCCCTGTAGGACATCCCGATGCCACCGTTGGAAACGTCATTCGCGGCGCTGGTCATGGAAGGCGTGTCGAAACGTTTTCCGGGAACACTGGCCGTGGACTGTGTTGATATGGAAGTCCGCGCGGGGGAAATCCACGCCTTGATGGGCGAGAACGGAGCGGGCAAGTCAACGCTGATGAAGGTCCTGGCGGGGATGTTCGACGATTACACCGGCACGATTCGCGTGGGCGGGAAACAAGTGCGGCTCGATTCGCCCGCGGCAGCCAAGCGCCATGGCATTGGTATGGTCTACCAGGAGTTGAGCCTTGCACGTCCCATCAGCATTGCCGAGAACGTCCTTGCGGGGCGTTTACCGGTCACATGCTGGGGCATGCTCGACCGGCGGGCCATGTTCGATGAAACACGGCGGTGTCTCAGTCTGGTCGGACTCGACATCAATCCATCCAAGACCGTCGAGGAGATTAGCCAGCACGAAGCGCAACTCGTGGAGATCGCCAAAGTGCTCGGAAGCGCGCCGTGCATTCTGATCCTGGACGAACCCACATCGGCCTTGTCGCGTGAGCAAACCCGGAGGCTCTTCGCGATCCTGCGCGACTTGAGGCGCGGCGGTCTGGCTATCGTATACATCTCGCATCATCTGCCGGAGGTTTTCGAAATTGCGGACCGCGTGACCGTATTGCGCGACGGACGGAAGATCGCGACGCGCGACATCGCGGAAACGACGCCGCAGGAAATCGTACAGATGATGGTCGGCCAAACCATGGACCGTTTCTATGCGCGGCGCGAGAGTCTGGCGGGAGATACGGCGCTTCGCGCCGAACACCTGGCGCGATATGGATTCTTCCACGATGTCTCCTTCGAGATTCGGCAGGGAGAGATTCTGGGCCTTGCGGGCTTGTCGGGCGCGGGGCGGACGGAACTGGCGCGTTCGTTGTGCGGACTCGATCCGCTCGATTGCGGCACGGTGATCGTGCATGGCAAAGAACTTCCCGCGGAAGACTATCCTCGTTCCGTCGCAGAAGGACTCGTGTATCTGACGGAAGACCGGAAAGTGGACGGCCTCTTTCTCCGGCTGTCCGTGAAGCGGAATCTGCTCGCGGGATTATTGCCGTTCCACTCGAAGGCGGGAATCTATCGGGATCGCAACGATGCATCGCTGACTCGACAATATCTCGAAGAACTCGCCGTGGTAACGGCGTCGGCGGAAACGGACGTGGAGACTTTGTCCGGCGGCAATCAGCAGAAGGTGCTCTTGGGAAAATGGCTCGCGACGAACCCGCGGGTACTGATCCTCGATGAACCGACGCGCGGCGTAGACGTCAAAGCCAAGAGCAAGATTCACGAATCGGTGGCGGCCTTGGCGCATCGCGGCGCCGCCGTCTTGTTGATCAGTTCCGACTTGCCGGAATTGGCCGGACTATCCGACCGCGTCATCGTCATGCGGCATGGCCGCCTGATCGGGGAAATGCGCAAAGAAGAACTCTCCGAAGAGGCCATTCTGCTTGCGGTAAACGGGCAGGCTGCCACAGCCAGAGGGGCCGTCTGATGGAACGGACAGGCCGGATCTTCGAAACCACCGGGACCTATGCCGTTGCCCTTCTGCTGCTAATCGCCGGCGCGTTCGTTTCGCCGGACTTTCTGACGGCGGACAACTTCCTGAACGTGTTGAGCGCGGTGGCGCTGCTCGGAATCGTAGCATCGGGAATGTCTTTCGTGACGTATTCGGGAAACATGGCGGACCTTTCCGTACCGGCCATCATGGCCTTTTCGGGAATTATCACGGTGGCCGCGCTGCCGATGGGCCTCGCGCCCGCGCTGTTGTGCGGCATGCTGGCCGGCATGGCCGTCGGCGCCATGAACGGCCTCGTCGTCGGAAAACTGAACGCAAACCCGATCCTATGGACACTCGCCGTCGCTTTCTTCATGGAAGGTTTCATGCGCTTTACATGGAGCAACAATCAGGTCTATCCGGACACCACACCGGGCACACCGGGCGCGGCCTTCATTGACATCTTCCGCATACATGCCGGCCCCGTGCCGCTGATCGTCGTGGTCATGTTTCTGTTGTTTGCCGCCGGCCATTTCGTCATGACGCGGACGCGGTTCGGCCACGAAAGCCAATTGGTGGGATCGTCGCGGGCCGCCGCGCGCACATCCGGAATTCGCGTCTCGCGCATCGTGTTCTTGAATTTCATCGTGGCGTCGTTCACGGCCTCGATCGCGGGCATCTTCATTACATCCATGAACAAACTCGGCGTTTTCTACCTGGGCCAGGGCTACGACTTCAAAGCGGTCACCGCCGTCGTCATCGGCGGCGTAATGTTGAGCGGCGGACGCGGGCATATACCCGGCGTGTTCGGCGGCGTACTGGTCATCGGCCTGCTGGCGAATATCATGACGTTCCTCGGCGTCACGGCGTTCCGGCAGAACATCGTGACGGGCATGGTGTTCATCGCCGTTGTCGGATTGCAGCAATACCGGCTTCGCGCGCGGGGAAAAGACTATGCCTAGACTCGCCCGCCTGCTGAACGAACATCGCGCACTGATCATGCTGGCTACGCTCTTCGCGATCCTCTCCGCATTCGCACCGAACTTCCTGTCCGCCCACAATATGACCACGATTTTGAAAGGCGCGAGCCTGAATGCCGTTGCCGCGATCGGATTCACGGTCGTGCTCATTCTCGGCCAGTTGGATCTTTCCATCGGCGCGGTGGTCATGTTGTGCGGGATGGTTGCAATACGGCTTGAGCCGATCGCCGGCTGGACGGGCGCCATCGCGACGGCGCTGGCGATTGGCGGGCTTATCGGCGCCGCAAACGGCCTCCTCGTCGTAAAGGCGCGCATCAATTCGTTCATCGTGACGCTCGGCACGATGACGATCGTCACGGGGTTGATGCATCTCTACAGCGGCGGCGGTTCGGCGGCCATCGCCGATTTCCGTTTTGCGGACTGGCTCGAAACGCCTGTCGTTCCCCTCCTGCCGCCAATGGTTATCGTCACGCTGGCGATGGTGGCCGGTTTCACCGTGTTTTTGAACTGGACACGATACGGGCGCGGCTTCTTTCTGGTAGGCGGCAATCCGGAAGCGGCATGGCTGGCCGGTTTGAACCGCGACCGCTACTTGATAGCGGGATTCGTCATCTGCGGCGGTACGGCGGCGCTGGCGGGCGCGATGTTTGCCGCGAGCCTCAGTTCGATGACCTCGGCGGCCGTACTCGGAACGCGCACGCTCATGACGGTGCTCGCGGCGGTGATCATCGGCGGTACGATCATGACCGGCGGCAAAGGCAGCGTGCTCAAAAGCTATTTCGCCGTATTGATGCTGACCACGCTGTTCAACGGAATCGGTTGCTTCGGACTCGGATTCGAGGTCCAGATCTTCGTGAACGGCTTGATCCTGGCCGTGGTCGTGTTGTACGAAGCGTATGCGATTCACCGGCATGACCTGCTCAAGGGACAGCGGCCCGACTTGATGAAGGAAGCCGCCGAAGGTAGGGTATTCGCCAGCGACGAAGGAGCGCCCGACATGAATCCGAAAGACCGGTTCCCGCTGATCTGCATCACGATCGTGGCCATTGTTGCGATCGCCGCCACCGCGATCACGGCGATGTACTTCAAGTATGCGTCATCCCGAACGATGCTTGTCTCAAACGCGCCGGCGGAATCTGCCAGGCAAGTAGACGTCTTTTCGCTCAAGGGAACCGACGGCCAGCCCTATATCCTCCGCTCGGCCGAGAAGAAGACGATTCCTGACCGCCCGTCCGATCCCGCCGCTCTGCCGGAAACCGACAAGGGGCACTGGTGGGATATCGAGTTCGCGGGCTGGAAGGCCAATAAAGTCCCGATGCCGGAATCGCCGAAGGACGGACCGCGCGGGAAGCGAGTCATCCTGCTGAAAGCGGGCGACCACCCGTATTGGACGGCATACGTGAACGGATTCACCGTTATGGCGAACGCATACGGCATGAAGATCAAGGTGTTCAACGGCAACTGGAACATGGACCTTCAGGCGCAACAGGCGGATCAGGCCATCAACGAGCGCCCGGACATGATCATCCTCGCGCCGGTGGACGCGACGGCCTGCACGCCGCTCCTGCGCAAGATCAACAAGGCCGGCATCCCGTGCATTACGTCGAATACAATTCCATGCGACGAAGCCATGAAATACTGTCTCGCGTGGACCGGCCCCGACGACTGGGGACAATTCCGCATGCTCGCGCGCGTGTTCGCCGACACGCTCGGCAAACAGGGCGGCTACGCGATCATCCGCCACATGCCCGGCAGTTCGCCCTTCTTCTCGCGCACATTTGCGCCAATCACCGAATTGCGCGAATATGCACCCGAAATGAGGATGCTCGCCATGGACACGTCGAACCTCGAAGCGGAGGGCGCGATGCAACTCACGTCGGCGTGGCTCGCCAAGTTCGGCACGGAACTCAAGGGACTGATCCTGTCCGCCGACGATTTCAGTCTGACCGGCGCACTCGAATCGCTGAAGAAAGCCGGACGCAACGATGTCGTCATCGTGGCCGCGGGCAACAGTAAAACGGGCATGGACTCGGTCAAGGCCGGTGAAACGCTCGCCATCACGTATCAATCCGCCGAAGGCGACGGCGCGCTCGCCGTCCATTCCGCCGCGCGATGGTTCAACGGCGAGAAACTCGACCCGGTGACATATCTGCCGAAACACATCATCACGAAGGCCGACGTGGACCAGTTCATGCCGGCCCAGTGGTAAGAGACGGTGTAAGAGACGGAGATAATGGAGATGTGGGAGATACTGGGGAAGTGGCCGGTTTGTACTTGTTTTGTGCCATAAAGTCTGACTTCTATCAACAATAACAAGAAGTTTTTGGACAACTTGCGCAACCAATCGAGATACAATGATTCATCGAATGCGAATACTGCGGAGTTTTTTCCACGATGACGATGACGAGCACGATGACGAGCACGAAAAGAGACTGGGTTGTGGGCAAAACCCACGTTGGATTCTTATCCCCACTATTCCCAACCACCCCCATATCCCCTTTTCTTACACAAGTGAAAGGACACTGAATCCATGTTGCACGATCCGAGCCATTACACGCCGCCGGCGCCCGCCGAAGAAATCCGGTTGAATCCGAAGGACAAGGACATCCTGCGCGGGCTGGCGGACGAAGTCGCGCGTATCGCCGCGTTGCCTGTTCACAAGGAGAAGGCGGCATTATGGCAGCGTCTGAACGATCTCGACAGCGTGCGGCCGATGGTATGGATCAACGAGGTCTGCTGGAACGAGATGAACGTCAACGATGAGTTGACGCTGCGTTGCATCCACCCTTGGGCCCGCGATCAGGAACGCGATCTCCGCCGTCTCATTTACCAGTGGCGGCATTTTCCCGCCGACATGGTCGTGAGCGATTTCCTCGCGTGCCCGCTTGCGATCCACAGCACCGATTTCGGCATCGTCGAAGACGTGGACACCATCGCGATGGACGAGACGAGCGATATCGTGTCACGGACCTTCCATCCGCAAATCAGGGAACCGGAGGACCTCGGCAAGATCAAGATGCCCGTGATTACGCACGACGCCAACGCCACCGCGATCCGGTACCAGGCGATGTGCGACGTATACGAAGGCATCATGCCCGTGAAGAAGATCGGCCAGCCGCACATTTGGTTTACGCCGTGGGACTATCTGATCCGCTGGTGGGGCGTGCAGGAGGCGATGGTTGACCTCATCGCGCGGCCTGAGATGGTTCACGCCGCCGTCGAGCGGATGGTGGACGCATGGATGACCGAACTCGACCAGTTCGTCGCGCAGAACCTGCTCTCGCTCGACAACAACAACACCCGTGTCGGATCCGGCGGCTACGGCTACACCAGCGCGCTGCCGGGGCCAGACTACGACCCGGCGCATGTGAAACCGCACAATATGTGGGGCTGCTCGAATGCGCAGATCTTCTCGACCGTTTCGCCCGAAATGCACTGGGAATTCGCCATCAAACACGACATGCGCTGGCTCGAACGGTGGGGACTCACGTACTATGGCTGTTGCGAGCCGCTCGACAACAAGCTCGACATCCTGCGCCGCATCTCGAATCTCCGCAAGATATCCGTTAGCCCCTGGTGCCATTCCGAGCGGGTCGTCGAAGGCATCCGGCGCGACTACGTCATCAGCCACAAACCCAATCCCGCCATCCTCGCCGAAGAAACATGGGACCCGGCCCAGGCCCGCGCCCACATCCGCCGGTTCCTCGACAAGACACAGGGCCAATGCCACGTCGAACTTATCATGAAAGACATCTCGACGGTCCGTAACCAGCCCCAGCGCCTCTGGGAATGGGCCGCCATCGCCATGGAAGAGGCGATGCGGATTTGAGTGTGTTATCCTGGATTCGGCCGTCCAGATCGGATTCTGCGTTCTAACCACTGGACGTCGTGGGCTTTGTTGACACAGCGGGCTTCACCCAAAAGGGAATGGGTTTCCTTGTTCACTTTGTCCACAAAGTCCACGCCGCCGATCCTTGCTTGGGACGATGAATTCGATGTCGGCGGGCGACTCTAGAAACGGCCCAAGACGGCGTTGATTATCCCCTGCAAGTCGGTGGCGGATACCTCACCGCCGTCCACGTCGCAAAAACAATTTGTGTCCGCCCCAATCAGGAAATTGACCATTTTTTGCACATCGGCGGCATTGACGCCTCCGTCGTGGTTGATATCGGCGCCGGCCAGCGCAACATCCGCGCGCACCGCGGGGCCTTCCCCGACGTTGATGTCCGCTATTCCGACCGGCACGTAACCGGGCGCCGATACGATCAGGTCGTACTTGCCGGGCAACAGCATGCGGTGATAATCGCCGAGGGCTGGGTCGGTATAGACGAGATGGCTGTTATCGCGCACGCGCACGCGGGCGTGGAGCGGTTCGCCGGTGTCGCGATCCGTCACGATACCGCGCACGCCAATGTGAACGGCTTCCAAATACGCCAGCATCGCCTCGCGATTGTTGTCCCAGAGTACGGGCAGGGTGCTCGAAGCCGGAGCGAACGTGTTGGAAAGTTCAATGGTTACTTCATTGCAACTCGCATACCGGTAATTCCAGTCCTGCATGCCGCCCGAAATGACATACCAGACCGCGCCGTTCACAATGCCGTTTTTGAATTGGCTGCTGTTCCACATCGGCCCATTCTCGATCGAATACCGCAATGAAATGTTCCGGAACAGCGCATCGTCCGGCGTTGGCGAATTCTGGCCACTGGGCTTGCCATCGTCATCGTAAGGATAATTGACGACAAGCGCCCCGGTATGGAAGTTTGCCGAAGATACGAACCGCCGGCCGGCGGTCCATTCCATCATGCGCGCCACCTCGACCGGCCTCCCGGCCGTATCGGGCAAGGGCGCATCGAACACGTTGGTTGTGAATTCACCAGGAAATTCGGGGAAATTGCGGTTGAGATCGTATCCTTGTGCATTGTAACGGGTGCCGCGTTCAAGTCCATCGGGATTCATCAGGGGAACCACCCAAATGGCGGTTGTTTCGATCAGGTTCGTGATGCGTTCATCGTTGCCATAGCCCGTCAACAACAGATCGATGAAACGGACGCAATTCTCCATACCAACGGGTTCATTGCCATGGATAGTGGCGACATATTTGAATTCGGGTTCGTCTTCTTCGATGTCGGGATTGCGGGTGATCAGGACAGCCCATAACTCGCGGTTCTCGACCGATTTGCCCAGCGAGTAAAGCCGGCAAATGGCCGGATAGGCGGCGGCATGGCCTTGCAGCGCCGTGGTCAACGTCGCGTATGTGTGATAACCCCTGGGCGCTTTGGGCGCGAGGGGCTCGCGTCCCACCTCGATGGGGGCGAAACCCTCCGCGCGCAAACGCATAAATTCCTCCTGGGTGGCAAAAACGGTGGCCACGTCTCCTTGGATGCGCGCCACATCATAGCCTGCGCCGGCCAAACAGAGCAGCGTTTGGGTGTCAGTCAGACGGATTTCAAGGATGGAAATCGGACCTGTTCTTGCGATGCCGGCCTGCGTTTCCATGGCCGTCAACAAAAAAACCGGCAGAACCAGCCACTTCGCATATCCATACGGCATATTGGAATACCTCCGTCTGAATTGTACGCGGGAACCGGCGATCCCGCAAGTAAGCCCGGCAGCGCCGCCCTTTTATTCGCTGCTTCAATTATGATTCAATGATTCAAGCCAATCCGGGAGGGAGCCTTCATGGCCATGAAACGGAACATTCAGCGCCGCCAGTTCCTGTCGGCGCTGGCCGGAACCGCCGCGACGATGCCGCTGGCCTGCATGACCGGCGGAAGGGCTGTCCGGCGAGATCGCCCGAACGTCGTCTTCGTGTTTGCCGATCAATGGCGCGCGCAGGCAACCGGATACGCGGGGGATCCAAATGTGCGTACGCCGCATCTCGACCGGCTTGCGTCCGAGAGCGTCCATTTCACCCATGCCGTTTCGTGTTGCCCAGTCTGTTCGCCCTATCGGGCAAGCCTGATTACGGGTTGTTATTCCCTGACCCATGGCGTGTTTTTGAACGATGTCTGTCTGGGCACGGCACAAACTTCGATTGCGGAGGCTTTCGCGCAAGCGGGATACCGTACGGCCTATATCGGGAAATGGCACTTGGACGGCCACGGCCGATCGAACTACATTCCGCCGGAACGACGCCATGGGTTCCAGTTCTGGCGCGGGCAGGAATGCACGCACGACTATAATCACTCGCGTTATTACGCGGACGAGAACACAACGCCCCGGATATGGGACGGCTATGACGCCATGGCCCAGACGCGGGAGGCAATACGCTATCTCGCGGAAGAAACCCGGAGGGAAGCGTTCGCCCTGTTCCTGTCGTGGGGGCCGCCGCACAATCCCTATGAAACAGCGCCGGCCGAGTTTCGGCGTTTGTACGATCCCCGCGCGTTGGTTCTTCGGCCCAACGTCCCCCCAGGCATGGCGGAAGAAGCGCGGCGGGATCTCGCCGGATACTACGCGCATTGTTCCGCGCTCGATGCGTGTATCGGCGAATTGCTTGGCGCTTTGCGGGAACAAGGCCTTGCCGAAAACACGCTTTTTGTATTCACGTCCGATCACGGCGACATGCTCGGATCGCACGGTGAACGCCGCAAGCAACGCCCATGGGATGAATCCATTCGAGTGCCCTTTCTATTGCGTTACCCCTCCCGGTTGAAACCTGGGCGGGTCCAAGTACCCATCAACACGCCGGATATTATGCCGACCTTGCTTGACCTGTGCGGTATTGACATTCCACGGACTGTCGAAGGCCGGAGTTTATTGGGCCACCTGAACGAACCTCCCACGGAGGCCGACGGCGCGTTGATTGCCTGTTACGCGCCGTTTGGCGAATGGACGCGCAAACAGGGAGGGCGCGAATACCGGGGCGTGCGCACAAACCGTTACACCTATGTCCGTGGAATAGACGGGCCCTGGCTTCTTTTCGACAACGAACGCGATCCGTTTCAGATGAAAAACCTGTGCGGCCGCACGGAACATGCCGCATTGCAGGCCCGGTTGGAAGCCGTTCTGCGCCGGAAACTCGAAGAAACCCGCGACGAGTTTTGTCCGGCGGAAACCTATGTCCGCCGCTGGAATTACCTTACGGATGAAACCGGAACGGTTCCATACAAGCCGTAAAGAATCGGTTTGTCCCTGCACGTCTGCCCTCAAATCGGGACGCCCGATCATTGCGATCTGTCCTTATCGCCAACCACGACCACGAGCATGAATACATCAACATGGTATACTCCCCCCGCAAGGTAACCAGACGAAACCAATGAAGCCGAATAATTCGCTGCCATAGTGCTAAAAGATACGTTCGTATGCGCGCATATCTGATACGCCGCTTCATGCTGATCGTGCCGACGTTCATCGGCATCAGCCTGATCACGTTTCTCGTCGTGCAGCTTGCGCCGGGCAGTCCGGTCTATCTCAAACTGCGCAAGGGCGAGGCCGCGCTCGGCTCGGACAGCATGTCACAGAAGATCATCGAGGATACGAAGAAATTGTACGGACTCGACAAGCCGATCCTCGTGCGGTACGTGCTGTGGCTTGGAAAACTGGCGACCCTCGACTTCGGCAATTCGTACAAGGATCAGCGGCCTGTCCGCGCAAAAATCCTCGAAACGATTCCCGTCACGCTTCAGATAGAAATCATCGCGGTGTTTCTGGTTTATCTCTTGGCGATCCCGATAGGCGTGTTTTCCGCGACGCACCAGCGGTCAAAGAGTGACTATCTCATCACCTTCGTGCTGTTTGTCCTGTACAGCGTTCCAAGTTTCTGGATGGCGATGCTGTTGATCGTATTTCTGGGCGGCGGCCAGTTTCTCAACTGGTTTCCGATCCACGGGTTGAATTCGTTTGGGGCCGAGGCATTCTCCTGGCCGCAATGGATTGCCGACCGCGCGTGGCACTTGGCGCTTCCCGTGTTTTGCCTGACCTACGGCGGACTCGCCGGACTCTCGCGATTCGCGCGCGCCGGTATGATCGAAGTAATCCGGCAGGATTACATCCGGACCGCGCGCGCCTACGGGTTCAGCGAAAAGGTCGTCGTTTTCAAGTACGCGATGCGGAATTCATTGATTCCTATCATTACCCTGCTCGCAACGCTTCTTCCGGATCTGATTGCAGGCAGTTTTATTATTGAAAGCATCTTTTCGATACCCGGCATGGGACGCCTCGGATTCGAGGCGCTCATCTCGCGCGATTACCCGCTCATCATGGGCATTTTATCCATATCGGCGTTCCTGACGCTGCTGGGGCTGATTCTTTCCGACATTATGTATGCCATTACCGACCCACGGATAAAGTTCGAATGAGCCGAAAACGGAACACATACTGGCGCATGGTCGCCCGGCAATTCCGGAAAAACCGGCTTGCCGTGCCCGCGCTGGGCATGATCCTGTTCCTGTTTGCGGTCGCGCTGGCCGCGCCGTTTCTCGCGGGCGAGACACCGGTTTATCTTGTCAAGGACGGCCAGCGGTATCTCTTTCCAAATGTTATAAAATACGGATCCCTCCGGGGCGTTGATTTCAGCGAATGGCAGCCCGGCCCCGGCGACTACGCACTCCGCCCGCCTATCCCCTACGCGCCGGAACGATCGAACCTCCGCGACCGTCTCCAAGGCCCATCGTCCAGACATCTTCTCGGCACGGACGACCGTGGACGCGACGTGCTCAGCCGGATGATCTGGGGTACGCGCATCTCGATGTCCGTCGGATTCATTGCCGTCGGAATCGCCATCGCCATCGGCATGGCGGTCGGCGCCATCGCGGGCTACTACGGCGGTATGGCCGATTTGGCCGTTCAGCGCATCATCGAGATCGTCATGTGTTTTCCGACGTTTATCCTGATTCTGTCGCTAATTGCATTTCTGCCGCCCAGCATCTACAACATCATGGTTGTGATCGGCATCACCGGCTGGACCGGTGTCGCGCGGCTCGTCCGTGGCGAATTCATGCGGCTGCGCGAAAGCGATTTTGCCACGGCCGCGCGAGCAACCGGCCTGAGCGACGCGCGCATCATGTTCCGCCACCTCCTCCCCAACGCTTTGTCGCCCGTACTGGTGAGCGCGACATTCGGCGTGGCCGGCGCGATTCTGACTGAGTCGGCCTTGAGTTTCCTCGGTTTTGGCGTGCCGCCGCCCACAGCCAGTTGGGGCGAACTGCTTTCGCAATCGCAACGCTTCGTGGACCGCGCCTGGTGGCTCGTGACCTTTCCCGGCCTCGCGATCTTCATAACCGTAACCGCATTCAACCTGGTAGGCGAAGGTTTGCGCGACGCCATGGATCCGAGGTTGAAACAATGAACCGAACCGAGCGGCGCAAGCACACAAAGGAAGATCAGCGAGATTGTGAATCTATGACGAAACCCGCGGAACAGACGGCCGAGTCTGTGCAACAAAGGCCTTTTTTCGGCAGATCCGCGCAGACTCGACAGTCTGCGCCACTCGGCCGGGTTATTTTTTCACAAATTTCGCGACGTTCCTTTATGCGTTACCGTTTTTCGCTTCGTCAGGCTGTTGACCGAAAACGATTTACGCCCCGCATACCTATGGACAACATCACGAGTGACGGCGCTTGGTTGCGTCCGCGCCTTGGCGTCTTCGCGTTGCTTTTTGACAGGATCTTGATGCTGTGTCTGCCTTGTTAGCCGTACATAACTTACAGACCTACTTTTCCACGGACGCGGGTGATGCTCGCGCCGTGGACGGAGTTTCGTTTGATATCGCCGCTGGCGAAACGCTTGCGTTGGTCGGCGAGAGCGGATGCGGCAAAAGCGTCACGGCGCTGTCCATTCTGCGGCTTATACCCGATCCGCCGGGCCGGATCGTTGGCGGCGCGATTACGATGGGCGGCACGGATCTGTTGACGTTGCGCGAATCGGAGATGCGCCAGATTCGGGGCAACCGGATTTCGATGATCTTTCAGGAGCCGATGACCTCGTTGAACCCGGTGTTTCGCATCGGTAAACAGATTGAAGCCGTAATTCGGCTGCATCGCGGCGTCTCGTCCGCCGAAGCGCGCGCGCGATCGATCCAACTCCTCGACAAAGTCGGCATCCCTTCGCCCGAAGAACGGATTGACGATTATCCGCACCAAATGTCGGGCGGAATGCGCCAGCGCGTCATGATTGCCATGGCGCTGGCGTGCGAGCCGCGTCTTCTGATTGCCGACGAACCGACGACTGCGCTCGACGTGACCATTCAGGCGCAAATTCTCGATTTGTTACGAACACTGCAAGCCGAAAACGGCATGTCCATTTTGCTCATCACGCACGACTTGGGCATTGTGGCGGAGACGGCCCATCGCGTTGCGATCATGTACGCCGGAAAAATCGTCGAAGAAGCGCCTGTTGCCGAGTTGTTCGCGAACCCGAAGCATCCCTACACGCTCGGCCTGTTCGCCTCGTTGCCTAAGATAGGCGGCCCGCGCGAACGCTTGCAGACGATACCCGGCCAGGTGCCCGCCGCCACGCATTTCCCGGAGGGCTGCCGCTTCCATCCGCGATGCGCACAATGCATGGACATCTGCAAGACGCGCGTACCGGATCATTTTACCGTGGGAAACCATCATCGCGCCGCCTGCTGGCTGTATGGCGGCAAGGAGATCGGGCATGAGTGAACCGCTCCTCGTCGTACACGGCCTGGTCAAGCATTTCCCCGTGCGCAAGGGTGTTTTCTCGCGGATATCGGGCGCGGTGCGTGCCGTTGACGGCGTCAACTTTGAAATCCCGCGCGGCAAGACTTTGAGCCTTGTCGGCGAAAGCGGAAGCGGCAAGACGACTGCCGGGCGTCTTGTGCTGCGGCTAATCGAGCCGACATCCGGCCGTGTGGAATTCGACGGCGTGGACATCACGCGCCTCGAACGCGGGGATTTGCGTTCTTTGCGTAAGCGAATGCAGTTGATTTTTCAGGATCCCTACGGTTCGCTCAATCCGCGCATGACCGTCCAGTCGGTATTGGCCGAGGCGATCACGGCGCACGGCGTCGTTCCTCGCGAAAGACGCAGGGAACGTGTGATCGAACTGCTCGACCGCGTCGGAATGTCCGCCGAAGCCGCGGATCGCTATCCGCACGAGTTCAGCGGCGGCCAGCGGCAACGCATCGGCATCGCGCGCTCACTGGCCGTCGAACCGGACCTGATCGTGGCGGACGAACCCGTCTCCGCGCTCGATGTGTCCATTCAGGCGCAGATCTTGAACCTGATGGCGGATCTCCAGACACAACTGGGCCTGACGTATCTTTTCATCAGCCATAATCTGGCCGTGGTCCGGCACATCTCCGACTGTGTCGCGGTGATGTATCTCGGGCGCATCGTCGAATCGGCGCCCGTCGAGGATCTCTTCGCGCGGCCCGTCCACCCTTATACACGCGCCCTGCTGGCCGCCGCCCCGGAACCCATTCCCGGATCGCGGAAAGTCGGCGTGGTGGCCCAAGGTGATATTCCCAGCCCCTTGCATCCGCCTACCGGATGCCATTTTCATCCCCGTTGCCCCGATTGCATTGGAATTTGCCGCGATTGTTATCCGCCGGTCGTCGAAATCGCGCCCGGCCATACCGCCGCCTGCCATGTGCATGCTTCTCCGCCGTAAAATTCGCGCGGTCCCTGGATAGGCCGCATGGCCGATGTTTGACTGGCCGGGGACGGGTTGCATAGTATGGCCACAGGCTGACAATAGACCCATCAAGCGGAGGTTACTTTTATGAATACGTGTCTATTTCGCACAGGCGCCCAAAGTTACAGTTTTCGTTCTTTCGATTTCGAGGGATCCATCCGATGCTTGAAGGAATTGGGTGTTCCGTATATCGAGTATTGCTCCGTGCATTTCCCGTGCGATGCTTCGCATGAGGGGTTTTCGCGCATCCAGCAGCGCCTCCGGGAGGAAAACATCCAGACGCTCTGTTACGGAGTCGAGGGATTCGGTCCCGACGAAGCCGCCAACCGAAAGAAATTCGAACTGGCCAAGGCGTTGGGCATCGAAGCGCTGACCGCCGATCCGTCTCCGGATTCCTTCGATATCCTCGACAAACTCTGTGACGAGTATGGCATTGGGATTGCCATCCACAACCATGGACCGAATGCGCGTTACGACAAGGTGGCCGACACGCTGAACGCCGTGAAGGGCCATCACCCGCTGATCGGCGCCTGTGTGGATACGGGCCATGTCATCCGATCCGGCGAAAAACCGCATGAGGTTATCGAGCAACTCGGCGCGCGCGTGTTGTCGCTGCATCTGAAAGATTGGCGGTTGGGTGGCGAAGAACAAATCCTGGGCGAGGGCGATATGGACATGGTGGCGGTCGCGCGCACGCTCAAGGCGATCGGCTTCAACGGACCGGTCGTGATGGAATACGAAAACAGCCCGGAAAACCCCGTGCCTGAAATGAAGATCGGGCTCGAAAACTGGTTCAGCGCCTGCGCGGCCTGAACCGCCAAGACCACGACGGAAGTCCGGAAATCATCTGCGCGCCGGAAGGCTGTAGCCGGCGGAGGGCTGTGAATTGCGGATTACCGGTTGCACATTGCCCATGAGACTCGCGGGACGCATCCCGCGCGGTGTGGATCTTTTTTTCTGTGCTTGCCGCGGGATGCGTTTGCCGGCTTTATTGTCCTGCGCCGTAATCGCCATCTTCATGGTTGGCGCCGGTACCGCTTCCGCGCAGGCCACGCCGACCGTTCTTCGCTTCAGTTTCTGGGGCAATTTCATGGACCTCGAATTTTTCCGGCAGGTTTCGGCGAAATTTGAGGAGGCCAATCCGGACATCAAGATCAAACTGGAATATATTACCGGCGATTACGGGCGGAAACTTCCGTTATTGCTGGTCAGCAATACCGCCGCGGACATCATCCTGATGGACGACGAGAATTATCCCGCTTATGCGGTGCGAGGTTATCTCGAAGATCTCGCCCCTTACATCGAACGCGATCGCGCGGAACTTCGGCTCGACGAGTTTCTGCCGACTTCTCTCGACAGTTTCAATTACCGGGGTTTCCAGGGGGGTATGCCTTGGGACGGTCTCGTGATTCTGATTTTTTACAACAAAGACATTTTCGACGCGGCGGGTGTTCCCTATCCGTCAGACGATTGGACATGGGACGATTTCCGTTCCATTTCGAAGCGATTGACCCGGGATCTCGACGGCGACGGCCGCATGGATCAGTTCGGCACGAATTTTGGATTCGGCTTTCTCGGATTCGAACCGATTCTCTGGTGTTTCGGAGGAGAAGTGCTGAACCGGCAGGGAACGCGAGGCCGGTTCAACACGCCGGAGGGACGCGAGAGCATCCAATTTATCCACGACATGAAGTACAAGGATCATTCCATCGCATGGACGGGCGAGATGGAGGGGTTGTTATCCGAGGTCCAATTGCTGACGGGACGCGTGGGCATGACGCTGGCGGGCACCTACATGATCGTCACGCTCGAAAGCGTCAAGGACGGCATGCGGTGGGACATCGCACACCTGCCCAGAGGGCCGCGCGGCCACCGCTTCACGCGGGTATCGTGGGACGGCATCAGCATCAACGCGCGCACGCCACACAAGGAACAGGCATGGCGTTTTATCAAGTTCCTGCTCGGCGACACCAGCCAGGAACTCGTCGGAAAAATGGGACGCGGCATCCCCGTGCGCCGCGCGGATGTCGAGAAATATTTCATCCGCCCGGACAGTGATGTCCGAATGGATATCGCGCTCGCGGCGACCGAGTATGGCAAGATTACGCCTCCCACGGCGAAATTCATCGAACTGGATCAGGGCATGGCCGAAGTTTTCAATCTGCTCAACACCGAATACAGTACACGCGACCGTTCGCGCGCCAAGATCCTTCCCAACGAAGCCGCCGCGCAACTCGACAAGAACATCAACGCGGTTCTGGATAAGGAATTGGCCCGTTGGAACGCCGCCAAGGAAGGCAAACCGCATACCGGGCGTTCGGGTCTGCCCGACCTGCTGGTGTTTCTTCTCGTGCCGACGGGAATGCTGGCGTTAGTGATCGCCGGCCTGGCCCTCAGCAAGCGCGTCCGCCGGGCGTTTCGGCACAAAGTGGACGATTTTCGCGATATCGTGCGCAGCCGGATGGGGCGCGGCGAAGCCGCATGGGGAATCCTTTTCGCCTCGCCGTGGATGATCGGATTCTTTGTGTTCACGCTGTTTCCGATTTGTTTCAGCATGTTGCTGAGTTTCAGCGAATGGGACCCGTACGATCCCGTGGCGCATCGCGAGTTCATCGGCTTCGACAACTATGTAAAAGCGCTGGCGGGCGATGCCAACGTCTGGATTGCGATGAAAAACACGTTTACCTACGCCATCTTTGCCGTCCCCTTGGGTATGAGCGTGTCATTGGGCCTCGCGCTGCTGCTGAACCAGAAAATACGGGGCATTACCCTGTTCCGCACCGTTTTCTACATTCCAAGCATCGTCGGTGGCGTGGCCACCTCCATCCTGTGGATCTACATTTTCAATCCCGTCTTCGGCCCACTGAACGGCGCAATTCGCACCATCAACCATCTGCTTGTGGCCACGGGCCTGCTCGCGTTTCTCCAGTTGCCCGAACCCGGCTGGCTGACGGATCCGGCCTGGGCGAAGCCCTCGTTGATCATCATGAGCCTTTGGGGCGCGGGCGGCGCGGGCATGCTGATATTCCTCGCCGGACTGCAAGGGGTACCGGATCAACTCTATGAAGTGGCCGAACTCGATGGCGCGCGCCGACTGCGAAAATTCTGGAACATCACACTGCCCATACTCACGCCGACGATCTATTTCAATTTCATCATGGGCCTCATCGGATCGCTTCAGGTGTTCATGCAGGCTTTCGTCATGACCGACGGTACCGGCGGAGTGTACAAGTCGCTGCTCTTCTACGTCTTGTACCTCTACCAGAAGGCCTTCGTCGAATACGACATGGGCTATGCCTGCGCCCTCGCGTGGATCCTGTTCACCATCATCCTCGTGATGACCCTGGCCGTTGTGAAGTCCAGCGCGTTATGGGTCTACTACGAAGGGGAGAAAGGGCCATGAGCCACGAGTGGGCCGGATTGAAAGGAAGCGCCCGCACTATCCGGCGCGTCGAACGCGCGATGGGAATCCTGGCGCTGGTGGCGCTCTCGTGCATTTTCATCATTCCATTCCTGATTACGCTCGGCGACAGTCTCAAAAGTTTTCTCGACGTCTATAAAGTACCGCGGATCTGGATTCCGCGTCCGCCGCAATGGTCCAACTTCACGGATATTTTCCGTGTGCTTCCGTTCCACCGGTTCTTCGTCAACACGATCTGCATCACGACCTTGAGCCTGTTCGGCCAAGTGGCCAGCGCTTCGATCGTAGGCTATAGTTTCGCGCGTTTGCGCTGGCCCTTCCGCGACTTTTTCTTCATCGTCCTATTGAGCACCATGATGCTTCCGGGGCAGGTAACGATGATTCCGATATTCCTCTTGTTCAACAAACTTGGGTGGGTCAATACATGGCTTCCGCTGATAGTGCCGGCATACTTCGGCGGGGGCGTGTTCAACATTTTTCTGCTGCGCCAGTTCTTTAAAACCATCCCCGTCGCCCTTGAAGACGCCGCGAAGATTGACGGGTGCTCGCAGCCGCGCATTCTGCTTACGATCATGCTGCCGCTCGCCAAACCGGCCCTGGTGACCGTCACCATCCTCGGTTTCATCGGAATCTGGAACGATTTCATGGGGCCGCTGATTTATCTGTCCGATTACGCGCGATATCCCATTTCCCTCGGCATCTACATGTTCAAAAGCGCCCAGGGCATGTTTCCCCATTACGTCATGGCCGCCAGCCTCGTCTCGCTGACCCCGGTCCTCATTCTCTTCTTCTCCGCGCAGCGCTATTTCGTCAAAGGCATCGTCCTGACAGGCATAAAAGGATAACCGGACACGGCTAGCCCGCATTGTTCATAGCCCGTATGTGTGATTGATTGGAATCTAGCGGGGGCTGGATTCGAACCAGCGACCTTATAGTAGCCACGTTGATTATCCCCAGCCGACAGGGGCGGCCCCGATTGAAGGGGCGCGTAGCCTGTTGGGCTGTGGATAACCAACCGGCGCGCCGGGCAAAATATGAGATCATTCAAATCTTGGTTTGGGCAACGGTGGCGGTTCTAGTCGGACTCCGCCGAATCTTGTTCCGCTAGGGCTTTGGCCGCCTTCGGGCTGTTGAAACGACCGCCATTGGCGACCTCGAAAATTGCCTGCACGAGCACCCGGTGAACTTCCCGCTTGGTTACGTAGCCCAACGCACCTGCGGCAAGAGCGTTCTTTACATGCCTCTGATCTTCGTGGATGGAATAGGCGATCGACGGGAGAGCAAGGTTGCAGAGTTTCGCAACAAAAGCGGTACCGTCTTCCTCTCCGAGTGAAAGGTCCACCAGCGCAAGATCGGGACGGTCAGCCTCAACGGCCGCCAATGTTTCCAGTGAATTTGCCACCGCGCGGATCGACATCTGCTCCTGTTCCAACAGGAACTTCAGTCCTTGGAGCACGACGGGATGATCGTCTACGAGAAGGACGCGGATAGGCCTTGACTTGCTCTTTATAGCTGTCTCCACAGGAACACCTCTCTTGCTCAGTCTTGCCTATCCGCGTTCTTTACACTTCTTCGTGCCTTTAGTGGGCGTCAATATCAGCACATGGCTTTTCTACTTCAGTTCGACCAGGCGAGGCGGAACCCAAGGCCCCCGTCTGAGGTCGTCGGGATGTTACTCACGCGACACGCAGTTCGAGAATAGCTGCGTGAGAAGTCCCAGTTGCCGCCTCGATAGATGCGATTTCGGCCCGGCCGGATTCGTCAGCGGACCGTCGCTGTAGTAGGTAGCCGAATACCAGTCGTGGCACATTTCCGAAACATTGCCGCTCATGTCGTACGCGCCCACCGGGCTCGGGCTGTCCACCGTCGCCACGCTGACGTTCGGGCTCACATTCACGCCGTTATACCACCCCACGGGCGAAGTACGGGGGCTTGCCATCAGACCAAGGGGGTTTACACGACCGACACCCGATTCCAACTAATTCGCCCGATCCCTGCCGGCCAGCGTATCGCTGAGGAAACCGTAGATCCAATGCCGTCCGCCGCCGGCATCCCGCTTATGTGGCGCACCAGATCGGGCGCCCTTCTCACCTTCTCACTCTTCGTACTTTCTTGATGCCGGCGCGGCAATATGACATAGTGGCGTTGTAAGTGGCGCTTGGCCGGAAAGGCGCCTTGGATGAAACCAACGTTGTGAGGATACGGACATGAACATTGAAAGACGGACTTTCTTGAAGGGTTCAGCGGCAGGATTGGCGGCAGGCCTGATGGGCGCGAATGCATTTGCCGCCGAGGATGCGCCGTGGACGCCGCTGTTCAACGGCAAAGACCTGGCGGGCTGGAAGCCGGAGGGCAAGGCGGTGTGGACAGTCGAGGACGGTTGCCTTATCGGGACGCAAGGTCCGGGCGCCGCGCCGGGCGACCTGTTCACCGAGGCGGAATACGGCGATTTCGAAGTGCGTGTCGTGTACAAGGTTGTATGGCCGGCCAACAGCGGCATCTGGTTCCGGTATCAGTCGCCCGACAAGTCGTACCAGGCCGACATTCTTGAATACAAGAAACCGGAAGCGTATTCGGGAACGATCTACTGTCCGGGCAAGATGTTCCTGGCGATCAACAGCGACAAGATGCTTGAAAAGAAGGACGACTGGAACACGATGGTGATCCGGGCGCAAGGCGATCGTCTCGTCGTTTCGCTCAATGGCCGGATAACGGGAGACGTACGCGAAGGCTCGTATGCGAAGGGCCGGATTGGTTTTCAGGTACATCCCGGCGACGAGTTCAAGAACATGAAGATCATCGTTCGTGAAGTTTCGCTTCGGACGCTCTAAAGGCGTTGCAACCGGGCGGAATTTTGTGTTGCCGTTTTCCCGCGGCATTGAAAGCGCCGCACGATTCTTGAGGAGTGACGATCCGTGGTGAAGAGCGCCGTGTGCATAGGGATGTTGTTGATGGGAACGTGGTGTGTGGCGCAGACGGAGGGAACCATGCCAAGAGTGCCGGAAAACCTGTACACGGGCGAGTTGGTGTCGTATCCGGGACCGTGGAGTTTCATGCTTCATCGCGCCCACATCATTCTCGTCAGCGACGAGGAACTGGAGCAGTTGAGCGATCCGGACAAGGTGCTGAACCTGTCGCTGACCTATGACAAGGTCGAAAAGAGCCTGCGGCAGATCTGCGAGGAGGCGCGCAACGCCAACGCCCGGACGCTCAACGTCGCGTTCGATCATTTTTTCATGCAGTACCGTCCCGGACAGGATCGGCCGCGCCGCCTGACGCCCGACATGGACGAGTACGTCCAGCGGATCGCGGCCATTAGCCAGTTCGCACAGGGATACGGGCTCGGCCTGGAACTCAGTCTGCTCAGTCCGCTCGAAATCGGCCCGGCCTACCAGAAAGCCACCGGCGAATCCGGCATCTGGATGCACTACCGCAAGGGACTTCGCGATCCGAAAACCGGCAAGTTCGACGTCCAGCTTTGGCAGCAGCGCCGGTGGACGAACAACAAGGGGCCGATTGATATCGAAGACGCCGGTGTCCGCGTGTTTGCGTTCAAGGAGCAGGGCATTCACGGGGCTTCGTGCCGGTTCGTGGACCCGAACGGTATTGTCGAAATCAGCGATGCGGCCAAGACCGAGGTCTGGGAAGGTCTCGATACCAAGATCGCGCGGCGCGTCCGCATCTATGGCGAGGGCCGGACGGATATCGGCCCTCTCGACCGTGTGCTGGTCGTGCAGCAATACCGCGTGCCGGAAATGGACTATTTCAGCGAGAAGGCTATGCCGTTCCTCAAGGGACTGGTGGACCAATACGTCGCGGCGGGCGTCAAACTGAACGGACTTTACGCCGACGAAATGCACATCCAGCAGGATTGGGGCTATTTCAACCACCACGACAACGGCGAATTCGCGCTGCGTTATGTCAGCCCGGGATTCGCGAAACGGTTCGCGGCGCTGTACGGCGCGCAATACGAGGATTTCGCGAAATACCTCGTCTATTTCTGCTACGGCCAGGAAGACACGGCGCACGATGTGTCCGCGAAGGACGGCGTCATGCACGCGTTTGGGCGGACGCCCGAAGCGTTACGTGAAACGGCATTGTTCCGCTCGCGTTATTACAAATTGTTGCAGGACGGTGTCGTGGATCTGTTTGCGGGTGCGAAACGTTACGCCGAGCAGTGCATGGGCCACCGGCTTGAATCGCGTGCGCACGCGACGTGGGCCGAAAGCCCAACCATCGACAAGTGGAACGTGGGCCAGGATCGCCACGCGCCGAACCAGTACGAATACACGTCGAACTTCGTGTGGTCGTGTACGGTGCATCAGGCCGCGTCCGCGTGCCACGACTATTTCAAATGGGGCGATTTTCTCACCGGCAACGGAAACGATCACGCGGAAGGCGGCTGGCTCGATCGCGACTATTTTGCGCTTGCGCTTGGCTGCTCGACCGGCATCCTGAACGAGGTGCCGTATTCCTATGCGGCGCATTGGGGCATGCCGAATGAATTGAGCCAGCGGCGGATGTCGCTGGTCAACGCCTATGGCGCGGCGGGGTCGCCGCTGTACGGCATCGTCGAAGACATGCAGCACCGCGACGTGGATGTCCTCATGCTGTATCCGCTCGATCTTGTGGCCGCCGAGGAACGGTTCGGCAGTTGGATGACGCAGTACGGTTATGCGAATTACGTCACACAGGCGAAACTTATGGAGCGCGCGAAGGTTGTGCCCGGTGGACTCGAAATGGCGGGCCGGAAATTCACGACGCTGTGTACCTTGTTCGAGCCGTTCCCGTCGAAAGCTTTTCTTGAATTTACGAAGGCATTCGTTGAAAACGGCGGACGCCTCGTGTGGTCTGGTCCGCCGCCCGTGTTGACTGCGGAAGGGGAATCCGCCTTGTCCTTATGGCAGGACTTGGCCAGCGTGGATTACACCCCTAATCTCGAAGAAGGCCGCCGCGCGCCCGGACGCCTCATCGCATTCGATGGTGTTCTGGCCAACGTCGCGCCGCAGGTAATCCTGACGGATTTCCTGGTGGACCGCATCTATCCGGTCGTACCGCGCGAAGGAACCGAAACGGTTGCGCGCACGCAGGGTCTTGTCGTCGGAACGCACCGGCGTGCCGCGAATGGAGGCTCGGTAACGGTGCTCGGTTATCGTCCGCGGGACGACCAGGCGCAAAGTCTGGGCTACGAAACCCGCAACTGGTTCGAAGTGCTCGACGCGCTCGGCGCATATCCGCCGACGGGACGCATCGAAGGCGTGAACGACAATACCGAATACGTGTCGCGAACGACGCCGTATCTCGCCTGCCGATTCCCGAACGGCGCCATTGCCATTGCGCCGCATTTCCGCGATATCGTCGAATCTTGGCCTGGCGGGTTCGCGCGCAAGCAGGACGAGGACAAAGCCTATCTCGAAAAGAATCCGCCGCCGTCCGAAGCGTTGAAATTAGACCAACTTGCCGTAAACGGGCATCGCGTAACCTATGATGGCAATCAGGCCGTCGCGTTTCGTGTTGATGACAACGGATATCTTGTCGCGTTTGCCGGCAGTCATTCGACTCGGATTGCCATTGACGGACGCGAGACCGTTTTCGCGGATGCGCCTTTCGGCGCGGTAGCATGGGCGCCGGTTCCCGAAAGCCGCAAGGTCGCCAATGGCGCGATCCTGCAACTAATGGCGCATGGGCAGGGCGTGTTGCGCATTCCCGCGGAGACGCTGCCCGATCCGGTTGTGTTGGTTGCCGAAGGCCCGAAGCCGGGATCGCGCGGCGCTGTTATTCCGTTTCAGCGCGAAAATGGCGCGCTGGTATTTACGGTCACGCCGGAACTGTCGGGCCGATGGATTTACGCCGTGCCGTAAGGCAGTCCATTTCAGAAATACGATGACGTGTTTTTCGTGCTCGTTATCGTAATCGTAATCGAATAGTTCGATGCATGCATTCCGAACGCAAGCAGGATTACGAGTTGATATGAATACGGCGTCACCCCGCGGAGGATGAAAAAGGGGTTTCCTGGATTGTCAAGCGATTGAAGGTGTCCATAAATCCTTGTTTCGATTACGATTACGATAACGAGCACGAGCACGAACAGAGTTGGTGGTTGGATGCATTTTCAGAATAGCGCGAATCGGATACGTAAGTGTATTTACGAACAGGAGAACTAAGCATGCGGCGCAAAGTTATCGTATGCGCCGCGCGGCCATGCCGTTGGCCACGACCTGATCGCCCTGCACTTCGGCAGTGATGGTCTGTCCCATCGCGGTAACCGTCAATGAATTGCCCCGTTGTTTCCATGTGCCTTGAATCGGAAACGGGATCTGTCCGCCCGTTGCCTGGGCTTGGCCTCCCGCATACAGTTCGATCGTGATGGAGCCGTATTGCGGGTGATTGAGGGTCCATGCCGTGTTCGCCAGATTCATGGGCGGCGGAGGGCCTTGCGGCTGTTGCGGTGGCGGCGCATATTGTTCCACGGTCTGCTGATACGGTTGGGGCGGCGGCGCCGCCGTGGGCGTTTCGGCAGCCGATTGCGGCGTGGAGGCGGGAGCAGTAACCTCGGTTTTTTTTGCCAATTGCCCGACAAGCGGCAAGCCGACCAGCACGATCACGGCAATGCCAATGATGAATTTCGCAGAACCTTCCATCTCGCGTTCCTCGAATTGGAGATATCCTACGACAAACGGCGCGAACCGTTCACTTTTCATTACATCAATTTGAGCGGGGCGTGTTTATTTGGTATCATGCGTTCCTTGCCACGCTTCACGGGTTGTTCCGTATTGGACGGATGTGGAGCGTCTATTTCCATTTATGGGAAGGAGGTGAATGTGTTGAAAACATACGAAGCGCTTTACATTGCCCGGCCGGACGTGCCGGACGATGAAATCCAGACGATAGCCAAAGAGGTAGAAAACCTTGTCACGGCCAATGGCGGTGCTATCGTGCGCTCCGAGATTTGGGGAAAACGCAGGCTGGCCTATGAAGTGCAGAAATGCACCGAAGGCAATTATGTGTTGCTCCGTTTCGAGTCCGCCCCGGGCCTTGTGGCGCGGCTCGAAAACCATTTCCGGTTGACCGATGCGATAATCCGTTATCTGGTGGTGCATTTCGACGAGAAAACGCTGCGCTTGGAAGCCTTGCAGAAAGAGCGGAAAGAAGCCGAAATCCGCAACAGCGCAAGCGCCGCCGCGCAATCCGACGATGACGATGAGGAAGAAAACGATCGTCCCCGTCGGTCTCGCCGCTATCGTGATGATGACGATGACATGGAAGACGAATAACCAGAGAGGAGGGGAGTACGGATGTCGGATTTACGGATGCCCGATCTCAATCGTGTGATCCTGGCGGGCCGGCTTACTCGCGACCCGGAACTCAAGTATACGCCTTCAGGAACGGCCGTGTGCCGTCTAGGTCTGGCTTCCTCACGTTTTTTCAAGGGAAAAGACGGCGAGAAGCGCGAAGAGACTTTGTTTGTGGATGTAACGGTCTGGGAAAAGACGGCCGAATACTGTGGCCAGCGCCTGCGCAAGGGGCGGGCGGTGCTTGTGGAAGGCCGGTTGCGTTCGGACTCGTGGGAGGACAAATCCACGGGTCAAAAGCGAACCCGGATCGAAATCCAGGCCCAACGGCTCCAAGAACTTGATTGGGAGGATCGCGGGAGTGGAGGCGGCGCTGCTGCGCCCAGCCGTCCCGAACCGCGTGAAATCGAAGAGCCTATCCCCGAAGACGATATTCCGTTCTAACGCCTTCGCTGCGGCGCATGATGCGCCGCGAGAGAGACAGGGAACGTACGGCTTGGCCGTGGCGCCGGGAGGCGCCGCGCCAGGAATGAAATGCATAAGGAGCAACAAGCAACATGGCAAAAATGATAGCCAGATCGAAGGCGGGCGCAAAGCGCAAAAAGAAGCGCGCCGTTTCGCGCAACAAAGTTTGCCGGCTGACGGTCGATCGGGTTGAATATATTGACTACAAGGACGTGGCGATGCTGAAACACTACGTTACCGAGCGCGGGAAAATCATTCCGCGGCGGATTACAGGCGCCACGGCCAAGCATCAGCGCATGTTGACGCGCGCGATCAATCTCGCGCGGCAAATCGCGCTGCTGCCGTACACGGCGGACTGATCCCGGCGCTTGCGCCCGGGACCGGGCTATGCGAAGATATCTGCTTACAGCAGTCGCCCTCTTTGCAGGAGGCGTCGGCGTGGCCGTGGGAAACGCCAGCCTTGTGGGAGCGTTGTTATTCCCTATTCCAGTAGCCTTGTATGCGGCGCTGGGATGGCCTCTGCTTGCCACGGGGCTTGTGTTGGCCGCAGGCTTGGGCGGATGGTTCGCCACCGGACTGGTGGGCGCGGGTGTCCACTGCGGTTTGATTACGGCGGTAGGATTTCCCCTCGGCGTCGGCATTAGACGCCGCTGGACCTATGGCTGGACGGTAGCGGCTGTGGCCGGCTTTGCGTATGTGGTCGCTCTGGGTTCCGTCGTGAACGCATGGGATGCCTGGATTGCGCAGGCCCAAAACGTCTACGATGCCTTGCTGGCCCATGTGCGCAGCCAGCCCGACAGTCCGGAAAGCGCGGAACTACTCGCGCAAAACATTGGGTGGCTCAAGGATCACTGGGCACAGATTGGCGCCGGCCTGATCCTATGGCCGATTATTGTCGAAGCCTGTTTTGGCGTTTCGATCATAGGCGGCTGGCTTCGACGCCGTTTTGGCGTCGAGGGCGTGCAAGGTTCGTTTCGGACCATGCGCGTGTCGGAATGGCTCGTATGGCTGGCGATATTGGTGGCGTTGGTGTGTTTTTTGGCCAATCGCCGGCCCGATCCGGTGCTGGGCCTGGCCGGATGGAACGCGGCGATAGCCCTCGCGGGCGTATACTGGTTCAATGGCGCGTCGGTGCTGGTTTATGCGCTGGATGCGCTTCGCCCACAGGGCCTGATGTATTTTGCGGTCGCCGCAGGTTTGGTCTTGGCGGTCTTGGAAGGGTTACATCCCGTCTTGTGTTTTGTCGGCTTGTTCGACACATGGGCGGATTTTCGGAAACTGGCCGACCGGCTGGCCGCGGTGAAAAAACGCCGCGAAGAAGAACGAAGAGACCAGGAAGACGACAATGAATGAAGGTCAAATCAGTCCGAACGGACCCGAGGGCGGCCCCGCCGCCATCAGGGCCAAAGGGATGATTTCCTTGTTCCCAACTCCTGCGCGCCGCGCGCAGACGTTGAGATCAGAAAAAGAAACTAAACAATAGAAACAGACGTGCAAGGAGGCGTATCCGATGAAGGTCATATTGAGTCAAGACGTGCCCAACGTGGGCAAAATGGGCGCCACGGTGAATGTGGCGGACGGTTTTGCGCGCAACTATCTCCTACCGCGCAAACTGGCCGTCGGCGCCAATTCGGCCAGTGCAAAGCAGATTGAACATGAACTGCGCATTATCCGAAAACGCGAGGAAAAGCAGCGCGCGGCCCTGATGGAAGTGGCGAAGAAACTGGAAGGCGTAACGGTCGAAATCAAAGCCCGCGCCGGCGAAGAAGAAAAGATCTTCGGATCCGTGACGACGGCGCATATCGCGGAGAAACTCGGTGAAATGGGCTTCGACGTGGATCGCAAGATCATCGCGCTCGAAGAACCCATCAAATCCCTGGGTATTTTCGCCGTGCCGGTCAAACTGGCCAGCGGCATCGAAGCGACCGTAAAAGTCTGGGTTACCCCGATCGAAGAAGAAGCCGCCGCCGAATAACGCCGGACGAGGGGACGTCGGTAATGCCTGATACCCCACGGAAGAAGCCGTCGAAGAAGGCCGGGCAACAAGCCCAGCCCGTTTTCGATCGTGTTCCACCACAGAATATTGAAGCCGAACGCGCGGTGTTGGGCGCCATGTTGATCAGCCCCGAAGCCGCCGGCGCGATTTACGAAATCCTGCGGGATGGCAGTGGCGTCTTTTATGTCGAGGCACACCAGCACATCTACGATGCCGCTGTAAGCCTCATGAACAAAAACGCGCCCGTTGATCTGGTCGCCATCTACCAGCAACTGTCCAATGATGGCCACCTTGACGCCGTGGGCGGTGGTTCATATCTCAGCGAACTGACCGGCGTCATGTCCACGTCGGCCAACGCCCATTATTATGCAAACATTATCCTCGAACTGGCCTTGCAACGGCGGCTGATCCTCGAATGCACCACCATAGCGGGCCAAGCCTACGAATTTTCCGGCAAGGTTTCCGAACTCCTCGACGACGCGGAAGCCGCCATCTTCAGTATCGCCCAAAAACGGCAGACCAATCCCATTCAAAAAATCGGCACCCTCATCAATGACAGCGTCGAGGAAATTGAACGCATCGTCAAGCAACAGACCGGCATCCGCGGTTTGCCGACCGGCGTGAAAAAACTCGACGAATGCCTGTCCGGATTCCAGCCTTCGGACATGATAGTGCTGGCCGCGCGCCCTTCGGTCGGGAAAACGGCCTTCGCGCTCAATATCGCGGCGCATGTCGCCGTGCACGAACGCAAGGGCGTGCTCCTGTTCAGCCTTGAAATGGCCAAAGAACAATTGACCCAGCGCCTGTTGTGCATGCAGGGACGCATCAACTCCGCCCGCCTGCGCACCGGTTACCTGGCCAAAGACGAACTTCCCAAATTGATTCACGCCGCGGGCGAACTCAATGATGCGCCGATTTACATTGACGAAACACCCAATATCCGAATGCTGGAAATTCGATCCAAAGCGCGGCGCCACATGAGCCAAAACCCCTGCCACCTCATCATCATTGACTACATGCAACTAATGAGCGGCGACCGGCGCGCCGAAAACCGTCAGGTCGAAATCAGTGAGATCTCGCGGGGAATCAAGGGTTTGGCCCGCGAACTCAAAGTGCCTATCCTCGCGTTGTCCCAACTGAGCCGCGAGGCCGAGCGCGACGATACCGGTACACCGAAACTGTCGCACCTGCGCGAATCCGGTTCCATCGAACAGGATGCCGACGTGGTCATGTTCCTCTACCGCCCGCCCAAAGGAAAGACCCCTCAGGCCGAAAACCTGATCAAACTCCAGGTGGCCAAACACCGCAACGGACCCACCGACAAATTCGACTTGCTGTTCCTCAAGGATTACCAGCGTTTCGAAAATATCGCCTTAGATGTGGACGACACTTCCGCCGCAACGTCCGAGGACGATTCTTACGACGACGAGACCCCCTTCTGATTGCAGAACATCCGGCGGAATGGATGTATAACTTTTTGCTTTACCCCCTGTTTTTCAGGTAAACTTTTTCTCGCGCCGGGGTGGCGAAATTGGCAGACGCACCGGACTCAAAATCCGGCGAGGTTTACCCCTCGTGAGGGTTCGACTCCCTCTCCCGGCACCACCTTCCCATGGATCGCCCCCCATTTCCCGTTTCACGATTACCGGGCGTATAATTCGAAAACCAATCCTGGGCGGCTATACCCATGGGCGCCCATGGGGAAATCGAGAAAAACGGATCGGATGTATCCAAATGCGATCACGGAAAACGGCAGAAACATCCTGCCGAATGGCGTGGGCATAACGTGTAAAAAGGAGTTGCCGCGGATGGAAAAGAAAGCGCGTTTGGGATTTATAGGGCTGGGCACGATGGGTTGCGATTTGCTTCGCGAAGCGTGCCGCAATCCGGAAGCCGAAATAGCCGCGCTGTGCGATATCAATCCGCAGGCGCTGGAAAAAGCCGCCGGATTATGCGCCGGTTCTCCCGCGCAATACAGCGATCATCGCGCGCTAATTGCGCAAGAAAACCTGGACGGAATTGTCGTGGCGGTTCCGCAGCATTTCCACGCGGCCATTTCAATCGAAGCGCTCGGCGCAGGCATGCCTGTTTTTTGCGAGAAACCGATGGGGTTGAGCGTAGCGGAATGCCGGGCCATGATCGAAGCCGCCCGAAAAGCAGAAAAGGCGATCATGATCGGCCAAGTATTGCGATATATCGGCGTGTACCGCCACGTTCTTGAAACGGTCCAGTCCGGCGCGTTGGGCGCGCCCTTCGGCGTACGCATCATTCGAACGATGGGCCGCTGGGGCGGCTGGGGCCGGCCATGGCGCCTGAAACGGGAAACATCGGGCGGGCTCCTGATGGAAATCAACGCGCACGAAATTGACTTTATGCGCTGCATTCTCGGCGAAGCCGTTTCCGTCAGCGCCATGGGCAAGCGGTTCTGCAACGAAGAAAATGACTACGAAGACCTGATTTTCGCCCATATCGCCTTTGCCGGCGGCGGCATGGGCAGTCTGGCGACGGCGGCATGCGATCATCTCGGAAGGTATACCGGCGAGGTGTTTTGTGAAAAGGGAACCGTCTATTACGACAGTGTCGCCAAGACCATCCATATCCAGCGCGAAGGCGCTGCGCAGGAAATAATCGCCTACGACGATGTGCACCCCGAATGGGAAAACGGCGTCTACCGCGAGATGCGCGAATTCGTCGAGACCTGCCTGGGCCGGCATCCCGCCACGATTTCCGGCGAGGATGGCCTGCGCAATGTCGAAATCGCCGAGGCCTGTTACCGAAGCATCCGCGAGGGGCGTCCGGTCTTGCTGCCGATGGAGTGAGCCGGTCTTTTTCTCAACCGCCGACAGTTCCAAACGACAACCGGTACAACACGTAATCCAGGGCGTTACCGGTATAATTGCACGCACAGATAAGTTGCAGGGCCAGTTCAATGGCCCCGGCTTTTTCTGCGCCATAAACCTCCTGCAATTTCCGCCGCATTTCCGGATCGGGGTTACGTCCGGTTTCAGCCCAGTGATGCGCGTAAACAATCGCGGTCAATTCCTCGGCGGGACATCCTTCGAATTCCCCGGCCAACAGCCTCCGGACTTCATCGGACGCCACACCGGCGTCCAACGCCGCTTTGGTGTGGAAGTGGGCACAATACCGGCACTGGTTCACCTGCGTCACCGCGAGCATGAGGCGTTCCCGAAAAGGAGCGGAAAGGGTTTTGCCCCGAAGTATCGCCAGCAGACGCCCCGGTTTGCCCAACAGGGATGCCCAATCGGCGAAAAAGGCCATCGGCCCGCTGTACATGCGTTTTTTAAACGGTTTCATCCCATTATCCTCTTCGGTTGCAAACGCGATTTTATCTTCGACTACCACTATAGGTCTTTTCCCGATGGCATCCAAATTTTCCAACGTAGGCCCTGCCCACAACCCAGTTTCTTTTCGTGCTCGTGCTCGTAATCGTGCTCGTAATCGTAATTTGAATCGTAATCTCAGTAAAAAACTCCGCAGTATTCGCACGCGATAAATCTTTGCACTTCAATTGGTTGCGCAAGTTGTCCAAAAATTTCTTGTTGTTGTTGATAGAAGCCGGATTTTTAGGCACTAACGCCCCAACAAACGCCTTGTGTCCTTGCGGCGTCGTGTTTACAATCGTTTTGAACAGCGATGCCCATCGCCGTCAAACCGCCGGTGCATGATACCGCCGGCCAGAGCATCCGAAATGAGCGAACAGGATCGATCGCCAGCGCCAATGGAAAACGGCGACTTTTTTGAGCATGCCCCGATGGAGCGGCTGCGCGCCTACATGATGCTGTGCTTTGTGGGCTACGCCATTTTTCTGTTTGCGATGGGTGTGCGTTTCGACGCGTCGCCATTGGAAACGTTCGCCCTTTACGCCGATCCGGAACTCCTGCGCACACGCCTGGTCGAAACCGGCTTCTATCTGCATGTGCAGCCCCCGTTGTACAACCTCGCCATTGGCCTTGTTTTGAAATGGTTTTCCGGTTTTCACATACTGGCCTTCTACGCTATCTTCATTGCGATTGGTCTGGCGCTCTCCCTGATGCTTCTGACGCTGATGGTCCGGCTGGGGGTATCGAAGAAACTGTCGTTCACGTTGACGATCCTGTTCGCATGCAGCCCCTCTTTTGTGTTGTACGAACATCTGCTTCTGTATACGTTGCCGTGCGCGGCGCTGCTTGTTGCGGCGGCGTTGCTGCTGCATGTTTTTCTATCAGAAAAACGCGGCTGGGCGGGTTGGGGCTTTTTTGTCACACTGTTCCTGCTCGGTGGATTTCGGCCGATGTACTCCCTTGTCTACTTCATGGTGATCGCCGCGGGCCTGTTGATCCATCTGCGGCCTCTGCGCCGCCGGTATCTGGCCATGGCCCTCCTGCCGGGCATCCTTCTGTTTTCTTTCTACCTGAAAAATTACGTCCTGTTCGGACAATTCACGACGGCGTCTGGTCTTGGCAAAGAACTATGGATTAAGACCATCGGCAATTTACCGTGGTCCGAACGCGTCAAACTCGCCGAAGAAGGCAAAATCTCAACCGTTTCACTGATCGATCGATCATGGGCCATAGACTTCTACCCCCCCGAAATACGTGACATATCCGGCTATGAACATATCCCCGTCCTTCACGAAAAAAACAAGTCAACGGGAGAAGTCAACTACAACCACCTCTCCCAAATCCGCATTTCTGAACACTATCGGCAAGATGCCCTGTATGCGATACGGCATTACCCGCGGACTTTTCTGTGCAGCACCGCATGGTCGGCGCTTGCCTTCTACTCGCCGGCCCCAATTGGCGCACCATCCCTGCAATGGTTGAACGCGATATACGACCGCGCCGTTTATGGAAAAATCAATGTCCCCCTTTCGAAATACATTCCGTGGCTCGGCGTCTCGAAACAAGCGCCGTATCTCTGCCTCATGATCGGATGGCCGGCCCTGTTCATCTACGGGGCATGGCGCGCAAGACGCTTCGGGATCGCGGAACGCGGGGTACTCCTTTTCCTGTTATTTACGATCTTTCAGGTAACCGCATCAGGCATCCTGTTCGGATTTATGAATGCCGGCCACGACCGCTTCGAAATCGATCCGTTCCATTTCGTACTGCTGGCTCTCTTCCTGCAATCGGTGGCCATGCCGTGGATGAAACGCATGATGCAACCGGTTGACATCCCCGAAGCGCCGGACGAAGCGAAGTAATCGTCCCTTTCCTTCCTGTTGAAAAGTGACCGGGTAAGCGATGCGGGAATCGCTACTTTGGCCGGAGGCTGTTTTCGGAACGGCGCAGTCGATCGTTGGCTTCTTTCAATAAATCCAGCAGATACGCACGCTTGTTCGTGGGTGTAATGTTAATGGATTGCTCCTGATCCGGCAGGTCATAGTTCCATATCGCCGCCAGCGGCGCGCCGGCCGCCTCGATTGCGGCGATCATCGCCTCAACCTCCCGGCGCGGCATGTCGGGATCGGGATGCTTCGGATCATCCGCGGCGCCGAATTCTCCCACAAACAACCCCTTACCCGCCGAGGAAGCCGCCCGCATACATTCGCGCAGGATATCCGCATACGACACGGTTTCGTGGCCGTGCCGTTTTTCCTTGTCAAATGGATATATATGGACCGAAATCAAATTGATGGGATCCGGGTTGATATCAATCAGGTTTTTCCGAAATTGCTCCACGGAATCCGGTTCCCACGATCGGCTGTTTCGCAAATGTTCCGCGGCCGGGCGCGGCAGGCTATGTCCGCTCGTCACGGGCCGGAGACCGTCGTTTTTCCGGACAGCGGCGGCGAATTCACGGCACGCCACCACGACCATGTCATGCGTCAGATCGTCCGCCGCGCTGCGTTCCGGCGGCGTGCCCAATTCCACATGGACCCATGGACGGTGATCCGCCGCATTGGGCAGGTCGGCTTCAAGGTTGTATTCGTTGCCCAGTTCCCATGCCCAGATGGCCGGCGAACGATAATAGCGGGCGACCACCTGCCCAACATAGGCGCGCATGAACGCAATTGTTTTGCTTTCCGGATTACCCCAGGCGCTGCGCGGTTCACCCACGATGTCCGGTATACAAGGACTATACCAGCAAAGACTCGGTATTAGTCCTATCCCCGCCTGTTCCGCATCCTGAACAAACCGATCCAGCCGCCGGAAATATTCGCCGGGATTTTCACGGTACAAACCCCAGTCTTTCGGCCAGAATCCACCGCACATGAAACGAATAAACGGAATTTTCCGACGGGCCAATTCCGCGAAACCCTCCCGATAACTCCGATCGGTTTCATCGATCATGAAACGGCTGAACGCGCTGAAAAAATTGATCCCGATCCCGCGATACGGTTTGCCGTCCCGGAGCACCACCCCGCCTTCGCCGATCGCCAGCGCCGGTTTCGGCGGTTCCGCGGCGCCGGCCACGGACCATCCGGTCAATACGATTACGGTTCCATGCAACCACGACATTGGCCAATCCTCCCGGAGCGATTATAAAAGGTCCGCCCCAACACGGATCAAAAAGTGAAAATGTTCAGCGACGGCATGATGTTGCCGTTATTGCTTCTGCCAAAGGTGACGAAGAATTGTCGGATTGTCAAAGGGGGCTTCCACCCGGCAAGGCCGGCAAAGAGGAACACCGAATGCCCAAATAGAAGCAAATCATTGAAAAACAAGATCTTGCCACGACGATCAAACCCGTCTTCGCCATTGGATCGCCGGTTGCTCCATCTGGGCGGAACAGTTGAGCGACGGTAACGAACACTGAGGAGACGGCCTATGAATACGACAATCCAACGGATGAGCGGAATGGCCCTCATGATATTGGCGTTTGCGATTGCGACCCCGGTTGCGGGCGCTATCAGCGGTACGGTTGCGGATATCAACGGCACGCCGATTCCGTATGCGTACGTCGGGTTGTTGGATGCCAATTATCAATATCTCGGCGCGGCGGTCTCGAATGCACAGGGCGCCTTCGCCATCAATGCCAACACCTCGAATGGCTTGTTGTTCGTGCAGCCGAACGCGCCGGTCAATGCGCAGGGAATCGGAATTTACGCGAACGCTCCACGCACGTACCTCGTCCGTGGCGATCAATTCGCAAACATTCGCATTCCTTCCACGGGCTGCATTGTATTGAAAGGTTACGATGCCAACGGCAACCTCATGCGCTGGGCGAATTACACGGCCAACGGCACGATCGGCGGCCAGTTTGTCTATGCGACGAATACGGATGATGAATTGCGCGAGGCCTCGTGCTGGCCGGTGTATGATGACGCCGCGCGCGCCCAGGGTTCGCCACGTGACTTGGGTCTGCCCGCCCTGGTCGTCGAACCGGGCAAGACCTTTGCCGTCAACGTCCTGTTCTGGCGGGTGCCCGGTTACGGCAAACTGCTGCTCAAGGCCGACAACGCCGGCGCGGGCTATCAATTGAGCGCCCCGGGACAATCCCTCGTACTCGATCTCAATGTCGAACTGGCCTCGACCGCCGTTGCGGATTTGGTCCGCCGCCAGGCGAGTTTCGCTTCGAGCGCCTCGACGAGCATCGCAAACCTTGTTTCGGCGCTGGCCGCCGCGAAAGCCAACTCAAATCCGGTGACGCGCGCCGCCGCCGCCGACAGCGTGTTGTCGCAGGCGCTGGCCTTGCGCGACGACCTCGAATTCACCGCCGCCAAGACAAACATCCCCGCCGTCCGCAAGGGCAACCTGACGGTAGTCGTTAAAAAGTCAGGCAAGGCCCAATCAAAGGCCAAGGTGGTCATCACACAGCGCACGCACTCCTTCAAGTTCGGCTCGTATATCGGCGGCCAGTTCAACGCTTCAATGTACCAGGCCGCGCGTGACGCCGGCTTCGAAATGGCCACAATGCTGTTCGGCTGGTCGTGGATGGAATCGAGCCCGAACGTCCTGCTCGATCCGGCCATCATTGATTCGTATTACGGCATCACCGCCGCGAAAAACATGGGCTTCGACGTCAAGGCGCACGGAATCGTGTGGATGCAGGGTTACGGCATTCTGCCGGAGCGCGTGTACACGATACCGGCGGCCGACGTCCAAGCGCAGGCATTGCTCTATCAGCAGAACCTTGTCAATGCCTTCAAGACGAAAATTTCGCTCTGGGAAGCCATGAACGAAGCGCCCGCCACGAACGCCCTGAACTTTTCGCGCGGCCAGATGAACGATCTGCTGGCCTCCGCCGCCAGTAATCTCAAGGCCGTCAGCGGTCTTGTGTCGCTGGCCAACAGCCCGCATGAGAACAGTTTCGGCGCCAAGTATGCCTTCTACACGCTCGACAACCTGCCGTTTGACAATTTCTCGCTGACCTACAGCGAATGCCTCAAACAGTTCGCCGCCGCCAAGGGTTTGAACAACCTCGACACGGTCGGCATCCAATTCTACCCCGGCCACAAACTCAACGCGGACTTCAACTACCAGGAAGGTCCCGCGATGACCCCGTCCTGGTTCGTGGACATGGCCGCGCGTTACGAGCAGTTCGGCAAACCCGTCCACATCACCGAATTCTCCGTCCCCTCGTATCAGGCTCCTGATTGGAACAACGGCTACTGGCGCGAGTCTTGGAACGAGACGACGCAGGCGGATTACGCCGAGCGCATCTTTACGCAAGCCTTCGCCACCCCGAACATGCAATCCATCACCTGGTGGGACATGAGCGACGCGAACAGTTCCGTGCTGGCCGGTGGATTGATTGACGCAAGCGGGCGCAAGAAGGCCGCTTACACCCGTATCCAAAGCCTTATCAAAGGCTGGACGACCACGGCCAGCGGGACGACCAATACGAGCGGCACAACCACATTGAGCGGTTTCGGCGGAACGTACGACGTGACGATCACGCTTTCGACCGGCGCGAAGTACACCCGCACCGCCACCATCAGCGAGCGCGCCTCCACAACCCTCAATGTTTTGCTCTAACAGGCAAGAAAGACCTGTTGCGCCGCGCGGCCCGAAAAACCCGGTCCGCGCGGTGTTTTTACGTTGTCTTCTTTTCCCGCTTCGTCATCCCTTGTTCCGGCGAATGACGATTTGACCGCCTTCGATCGCATAACCGAAATCCGGCAGCGGCCATTGGCGAATGAGCAAATCCAGCGCGGTTCGTATCCTCACGTTGACCAAAGCACAGGGATTCACGGGAAAATCCTCCATACCCGGCGCGGCAATCACTGTCCGATTGAGTTGTTCCGAAAGCGAATCGAGGACACGCCCCAGCGTAGCGGCGCCCGCAGGAATCACATACTGTTTAGTGTCCGCCGGCCGTTCCGGTAAATACAGATCCACGACGGTATCCAGATAGGCCCGATCCTCCGGTGTCAAAGTCTCTTCGCCGATCAGTGTGCTGCGCGGAGGCACGGGAGGCCCCACATAGAGAAAAACGTATTCCGGGGTGCTTTCCACCTGAAATGCATCCGGCGATAGGCGTGCCGATTTGAGCAGGGCCTCCAAGGCGTCGCCGACGGGAAGTTCCGCGAGCGTCACGGCGCCGGTGCGCGCTTCGGAAAGCACATTATCCGCTACTATCGCCGCGCCCATTGAAGCGCTAAGCAACGTAAGCGCCTTATACAACGGGGTATCGGATCCAAATGTCATGGCCGCGGTTTTGGCCGCCACGGCGGAATCAAGACGCCCCGACAGCGAAAGGCCCAACAGACTTTCATATCCCGGCGGATATAGAAAAAAATAGTAAGGACATTCCGCCACGTGACATTGTGTCGCGCCGGCGATTTCCATTATCACCTTCTTGAAATCCGTCTTCTGGTAATTCATCGGTGGGACGGGGCGGTTTTCAATCCCCTTCATGACCACGAAGCCACCCCCAACCGTTTCGCCAAAATGGACCACCGTGTCGCCCAAGGTCCCGATATCTTGCATAATGGTTACGAGCGGCCTCGGATCCTTGGTGGCGACAGGCGCCTTGCCGTTCTCGGCAACCGGCTTCTGGCCGGATTCACGCGCCTTGGGCGGTTTTCCGCCTCCATCCCGGGTGGTGGCGCACGCGGCCAACAATACGCACAATAAAAATACGGAAATGTGTCTCATCAAACGGTTCTCCCTGCTACGCGTGTTTCAATGAATCAGGATCGGCCAGACGTGGAACACTTGTCAAGCGACCCTACTCCTACTTATACTGGCGCCATGCTTTACGGTTCCATGATTGTCCTGCTGGCGTTCGCGGCCAGCAATGCGGCCACAGACCGGATCACGACGATTGTCTCGTTTCCGGACAGTACGACCGCGGCTGTTTTTTGGGAAGATCGGCAAACCCAGGAGGGCCGGGACTGGTGCCGTGTTGAGTTCGATGAACCATGGCTCTCACAGCCGCGTTTCTGGCAGGGTCGTGAATCCGATGTAACCGTCGAACGCCGGGAACGTCCAGCGGATCGCGAAAGCCGCCTTCGGGCAGGCTGGGAACAGGTTGGTTTTATTGAAATTGCTGGACAGCGCGTGCCAAAGTCCGAAGTCGAATGGGCCAGCCGCGCCCGGGCCATGGCTGGACTCGATAGTGAACCGGCCCCGGCGCCCGAATCCATTCCCCCCGTGGCCGCCATAAAAGACACACCCGCGGAATCCCTTCCGCCCTCGCCCGGTTTCGTCAAACTTTGGGGCGCCCATATCGCCGTACTGATCTGCGCGGCGCTTCTTCTTGCGGTGTCGTTGCGCGCATTTTTCCTCACGCCCGGGAAATAATGGGGCGGGATTCCCCCGGACACGCGATCAACTTTGCTCCAACGCCATGAGTTCCGCGTTGGTCTGGCGCAATCGCATCGAGATAGCGTGCGAAAGACGCTCGAAGAATTTTCGCGTTGTCACGGGATGGTGCAGCGAGACTTCGTCGAAAACTTGCCGGGAGAGGACATACAGCGAAACGCGATTTACCGCAATTGCATTGGCTGAACGTTCACACCGGTCAAGAAACGACATGTCGCCAAAAAAATCACCCGCCCCGAACGTGGCGAGATGATGGGTCGCGCCGTCCGGAAGCGGAAGAAATATTTTGACGGTTCCCTGGCGAATGAAGAGGATTTCATCACCCCGGTCGCCCCGCCGAAATATGGGTTCGCCGGGTTCACAGGTCCGCTCGGTTACACACGCCCGGAGATCCGCCATGGCCTCCGCGGAAAGCCCCGCGAAAAATTCGATGTTGGACATGTCGAGAATTTCGCCCATTCCAAACAGCGTGCCGGCGCGGGCCTTCGACAGAACCGCGTCTTCCATCCATTCGAGCGCGTCGTCGAGTTCGGGAAAGAACGCCACATCTTCCAGCGACTCGGCCAGCCCCAAATAACCCAGATAATTCTTGACGTTCTGGCCGGTTGGCAACGTCTGCGGGACGGAAGAAAAGAGCAGGCGGCCGCCGCCGGCCCTGATGCGGGCATGAATCTGCCGGAGCATGTTCGCGGCGGTGAAATCCACCGATCGCACCCGGCGCATGTCGAGTACGATGTAGTTGCACTTCGACAGGTACGGCTCCATTTCCGTAAACAGTTGATCCGCGGTGCCGAAAAACAACTGTCCCTGCAATTCGAACACAACGGACTTCATCCCCTCCGATTCCAGGACGCGCAAATCCGTGGGGCGCCGCTTTTTCTTGGAAAAGATCTGATGGCCGAATGCTTTCCGGCGCACGACCGGGAACCGGACCTGTTCGCGGAGGAAAAGCAAAATAGCCATGGCGATTCCGACACCCGCCGCCGCGATAAGACTCATGCTGACCGCCGATACGACCACCGCCAAAATGACAAAAAAATCGAAGACAGTCGAATGGTGTTTCAACAGCCGAAAACTGCTCCAGTCGAGCATGCGATAAGCGACCACAATCAGAATCCCTGCCAACGCGGCCAGCGGAATCCATGCGATGAACTGCCCGATCAATAGCAACACCGCCAGTGCGGACAGACCTGCGAACAGGCCCGACAGGCTTGATTGGGCGCCGCTGTTCACATTGACCAGTGTCGGCCCCAGCGTTCCCGCGCCTGGAATGCCGCCCGCCAGCGCCGAAGCCATATTGCCGAGTCCTTGCCCTATCAGTTCACGGTTCGAATTGTGGCGGGAATAGGTCATTGCATCCAAAATCACGCACGTCTTCAAGGTGTCAATCGAAAGAAGAATCGCCAGCGTAAACACAGGCACTACCACAAAGCCAAGACCGTCGAATCCAATTTGTCCGATTTGCGCCCACTGGTCCGCCGCGGTACTCGCAAAACCGGCACCAGTCCTCGCGATGGGGCCAATCACGAACGGGTTGTCTTGCAACGAGGCAAGCGCCGGCATGGCGCGGGCAAGCAGCGCATAACAGGCGATGCCGGCCCCCAGCGCAATGATGGCCGCGGGTATCACCTTGGTTATCCGGGGCGCAAGCAGCATCGCAAAAACGGCCGAAGTCCCCACGGCGATACACGGCCATTGCCAGTATTCGGGCGAGAAGAGTCCAGTAAACAATGTCACGTCTTTCGGCAATCCGAAGAATTTCGGCAGTTGCCCGGCAAGGATCAAAATGCCGAGGCCATTGAGATAGCCCGCCACCACCGGATACGGAATATACTTGATAAATTTACCGCCGCCGAGACTTCCCGCGACGAATTGGAGCAGTCCGGCCAGAAGCGCCACCAGCGCCACGTACAGCGGGATAATCTCCGGCCGAATCGAATGGTTTCGGGCGAGTTCCCCCACAAACACCGCCAAGACGGCCGCCCCCGGCGCGCAGGGCGCCGAAATCAACCGTGACGTTCCGCCAAACACAGGCGCCACCAGACCCAGCGCTATCGTTCCGATCACGCCGGCCACGGCCGCCTTGCCCGCGTGCGCGCTTCCCAGAGGCGCGTAGACAATCAGGCCAAACGCAATCGCCGAAGGCAGCGCCACCAGCATCGCAGCCAATCCGCCCAGAGAATCGCCCAACCCGGAACGGAGCGGCGGAATCCGGGATACGAACGACGCAACAACAGAACCTTTTTTCGTTCCGGCGTCCTTTGCCGTCCTGCTGGAAGCCGTCTGCTTACCGTCCATATCCGTCCATCGTTCCTTGGCCGTTTCGCCGCTTCGCGCATGTGCAACAAGCGATTCTACACCGCCTTGCGCTGCTTCTGCATATTCCAATAATCGCCGGACCGGCGCGACTTTGGCGAAATGGCGGAAATTTATTGTCTTGTCCATGAAAGGCGTGTAGTCTACCTGCACAATTTCAACAATATGACAAAGGCATGAAGAACACGAATTCCTTGGATTTTTTGCTTTGTATATCGAAAAATAAATCCTTGATTGCGCCATTGCGGCTGGGCCGCCTTGGACAATCTTAGGTTACCGGGTTTATGAACCTAAAATCGGCAGTTGAACGCGGCTCTTTCGACCAAACCATGGACGAGATGGACATTGTGGACCCAGTGGACTTCACCCGCAAGGGGATTGATTTTCTTGTCCATTTCGTCCACAAGGTCCACGACA
>Ga0209381_1001060_pt1 | contig 50044 bp, 44 predicted proteins | sample DewCreD2012metaG_FD_184111 | JGI IMG/M metagenome (GOLD analysis project Ga0209381, IMG submission 184111) | Hot spring sediment bacterial and archeal communities from British Columbia, Canada, to study Microbial Dark Matter (Phase II) - Dewar... ... | reverse complement strand
CCGGCAACGAAGCCGGACCATGCGGCCGACCACACGAACAAACAGTACCCGTCATGCATTTTGTATTCATGCCGCCCTTCTACCACCTCCCCCTCCCCTCCGTCTGCTCAAAAACTGAAATGCGCCGTATGTTCGCATTTTTGCGCTGTCCGGAATGCGGGTGCGCTCAGAATTGTACTTCCCCAATAAATGCATGGAGTCTAACCACCCCACACCGTTTTCGGCGGGTGAAACGGCGAAGCTCTCTGATACCGGCAACAAATGTTCGAGCAGGCGGAACTTACTTTTGAAGAGCCTTTGCGTAACGCTCGCTTACAAAGTCCCAATTAATGATGTTGAAAAAGGCACTCACGTAATCGGCGCGGCGGTTCTGGTATTTCAAATAATACGCATGTTCCCACACATCAATGCCCAACAACGGGTAGCGCCCCTGCATGAGCGGGCTGTCTTGATTGGGTGTTTGTTCAATCCGCAACTCCTTACCTTCGAGGGATAGCCACGCCCAGCCGCTCCCAAACAACGTGTTGGCCGCGGTGGCGAAAGTTTCCTTGAACTTGTCAAAGCTGCCAAACCGAGCGTCGAGCGCCTTGGCCAGTTCGCCCTTGGGCTGGCCGCCTTCCTTTTTCAAACTCAGCCAGAAGAGGCTGTGGTTGCTGTGGCCACCGCCGTTGTTTTGCACGACGCGCCGAATGTTCTCGGGAACGGCGTTGAGATTGCGAATCAATTCATCCACGGGCTTGGCCGCGAGCTGGGGGTAGTCGGCCAGCGCCTTGTTGACATTGTTGATGTAAGCCTGGTGATGCCGCCCATGATGTATTTGCATCGTCTGCGCATCAATGTACGGCTCCAGCGCATCCGCCGGATATGGTAAAGGCGGCAAGGTGTAGGGGCCGGCAGGCGCGGCCTGCGCCAACAGGGAGGGCGCTTGTGTGGCGGCCAACGCAAGCGTGGAAAGTTGAAGGGTGCGCTTGATGGCGGTCCGACGTGAATAAACGTTATGTTTCATAATGAAACAAAATAGCCCCCATCAGCCGAACCGCAAGCGGCTTGCCCCGCAAGGCCAACCGGGGTAACATCGCTTTTATCATTACTCCCTATGCAACCAGCGCCTTATGTCAAAAGCCAACGCTTGGCACGGTGGGGCCTATGCCTTGTGATGCTGTTCCCGTTGACCGCCTTGGCCGAAGTAAAGCCTGGAGGTGAAGGAGGCCGACTGACCGTTTCATTGAACGGTTGGTGGCAAATCGGTGAAAGCCGCGGCGCGGACGAAATACCCGTTAGTTTCAACCACCGTGTCCCAGTGCCGGGATTGGTGAACTTGGCCCGGCCCCCGTTTCCCAAAGTGGACCAGTTCATCAGTCGGGAAAATATGGCCAACCGCATCCGCGCCGGAACGGCACCGGCGGAATGGCTCACCAATTATTGGGTCGGCAAGGTGGAGCAGGACCGCAATTATTTTTGGTATCGCCGCACCTTTCGGGCCCCCAACAAACCGCGGGCGGTGGCGTGGTTAAAAATCAACAAAGCCCAGTTTGGCACCGCCGTTTGGTTGAACGGAAAAAAGGTGGGGGAGTACGCCGGTTGTTTCACCGCCAGTTATCATGATTTGCAGCCGGCCATCCAATGGGGCGCAGAAAACACCCTCATCATCCGCATCGGCACGCACCCCGCAGTGCTGCCGGACAATTTTCCCACCGGCTCGGACTTTGAAAAAAACAAGTGGACCCCGGGCATCTACGATGACGTCTCGCTGATCTTCGCGGACCTGCCGGCGATTGAACATGTGCAAATCGCGCCGCGCCTGGCGTCGAACACGATCATCGTTCAGACGCGGTTGCGCAATCCCGGTCCGGTGCCCATTACCGCGCCCCTCTACCACACCATCACCACCTGGAAGGGGGGGCGGCTGGCGGCGGTTGGCACGCCGGAGACGGTCACCCTGTTTGCCGGCGAATCTCGTGACTTTTCCCAAACCATCGCCATCCCCCAAGCCCGGTGGTGGACACCGGAAGACCCGTTTCTCTATGTGCTCGAAACGCGCACAGGCGGAGACTCTCTGCGCACACGTTTTGGGATGCGCGAGTTCCGGTTCGATGCTGCCACCAGGCGCGCTTGGTTGAATGGGCGGGTATATTTCCTGCGCGGCTCCAACATCACCCTGCACCGGTTCTTCGAGGATCCGCAGTGCGGGGATTTGCCCTGGCGCGAAGCCTGGGTGCGCCGCCTGCTGGGCGAGTTGCCGCGTCAAATGCATTGGAATTATTTTCGCTTCTGCATCGGGCCCGTGCCGGAACGATGGTTTGAAATTTGCGACGAAGAGGGATTGCTGATCCAAAATGAATTCTTTGTCTGGACCGGCGGCCCCGGCTGGTACCAAGGGTATTCCCGGAAATATGATGCGGAAGAAATGATTCGCCAGTATCGCGATTGGATGCGCGACCATTGGAATCATCCAAGCGTCGTCGTTTGGGACGCCAACAACGAAACCAAAGACGACATATTTCACACACGCATCATCCCCGCCGTGCGCCCGCTGGACCTTTCCAACCGTCCCTGGGAAAACAGCTACAACCCGCCGGCGGACCCGAATGACCCTGTGGAAGACCACCCCTATCTGATGTACAGCGGTTTCCGCGGGAAGCTTAACTTCAAGATGAGCGATTTGGAAACGCGCGACGGCGCTCCCCGCAAAGGTTCCCTCCCGTCGGCCACCAATCCTCCACTTATCAATGAATACGGCTGGCTTTGGTTGAACCGCGATGGCACGCCAACCTTGCTAACCGAAAACGTGTACGCACAGCTCCTCGGCACCAATGCCACCTCAAGACAGCGCCTTGATTTGTGGGCTTATCTTCTAGCCGGAAAAACGGAATACTGGCGTGCCCATCGCCATTATGCAGGCATCATTCATTTTGTGTACCTCACATGCAGTTACCCGGGCGTGTACACCTCCGACCATTTTGCCGATGTGCGCCGGCTCAAGCTGGACCCTGCCTTTGCGGATTATGTGGGCGAAGCCTTCAAACCGCTGGGAGTGTACCTCAATTTCTTTCAACCAAACCTCCTCGCTCAAACCAACCACGAATTCACCATTTACATCATCAATGATGAATACCGCCCCGTGAAGGGCACCTTGCATCTGACTTTGCGCACGCACACGGGACGGGAGCTCGCCTCTTCCACGCAACCCTTTTCCGTGGACGCCTTGGGACAAAGCATCCATCAAGTACCGCTGACCATCCCTTGGGCCACCGGACCGCACATTCTCCAGGCGGCTGCCCACTTGGACGGCCCCAAACGCACCCCTCCCACGTTGAGCCGCCGCTGGGTTGAACTGCAACCTGCCGGTCAAAATCCATCCAAACCATGAACGAGTCCTCTCCTCAACGCAGGCTCGCCGCCATCATGTTCGCCGACATCTGCGGTTACTCCCGCATCATGGGCGAAAACGAACAACAAGCCATGCGCATCCTGGCGGTTTTCGATGAGGTGTTCACGCGGCACTTGCTGCAATTTGAAGGACGCCTCATCAAGCGGTTGGGTGATGGCATACTGGCTGAATTTTTCAGCGCAGTAGCGGCCGTCCAATGCGCCTTGGCCGTACAGCGCGCCCTGGCCGAGCGCAACGCACAAGCGCCTCAGGAGGAACAATTCCTCGTTCGCATCGGCGTGCACCTGGGCGATGTGCTGGTGTCCGGCGGCGACATTTTGGGCGATGGCGTCAACGTGGCTTCGCGCATCGAACCGCTGGCGGAACCGGGGGGCATTTGCATCAGCCAAGACGTTTATCATCAAGTCCACAACAAGATGGAAATCCAGACCGTCTCGCTCGGTCCCCAACAGTTGAAAAACATTCAGCGGCAAATTGAAATTTACCGCGTGCTTGTGGCGGCGGCAGCGTGCGAACAAGCCCGTGAAACTCCAGTTGAAGAAGCCGCAATCAGTGAACAGCCACCGGTGGTCGAAGAGGAGACAGCAGCCCCTGCTCCAGCCCGTCGGCGCCGGTGGCCGCTTGTTCTAGGCGGTGCCGTGGCCGCGGTGGTGTTCCTTATCGTGGTCGCCGGCTTGTGGCACCAAGCCCAGGCACGGCGTGCCCAGCGGGTTGCCCGCGAGGTGGCGCAACTTTTGTCCCAAAACAAAACCGAACCCGCCCGGCGGCTTCTGGAAAACACCCTTCGCACTCTGCCCGCCAATATCCAAGGCCGGCAAGAGCTGGAACAGCAACTCCGCGAAATACAAGACAGGGAGCTCAAAGAACATTTAACACGCCGGTTCGAGGCATTGGTGGCTGTATTCCACCAAAAAAATTGGGAAGCCGCAGCTCAATTTGCCACACCGGAAACCAAGATGCGGCTGGGCATGAAGAACATCGCGGGCCGTATGGCCTTGCTGGGAGTTTTTGCCGAAGTATTAAAAATCAAACCCGGGGATTTTCGGATTCGTGAACTGACTTTGCGCGAGGACCGCCAGCACGCGGTCATTGTGCCGGAAATGCGGGTGGGCAACAACTGGACCACCCAACAGCCCATGCATTGGCAATACGTGGAAAAAGAATGGTGGCTGGTAGTCGAGTAACCACCAGCCACCGTCGTTTATCCAAGAGTTGTTGAAGCTGCCAGCCGCGCTTTACTTCACGATAGGCGTGAGCACGATGTTGCGGTACTCAGCCTTGGTGTGGTCCCCTTGCAGGTAGATGGGGCCGGGGCGGAACTCGTCGGACCACAACGCGCCACCGGTGCATCCCAACAGCGGTTCGTTATCAATGATTTTAACTCCGTTCAAAATGACCGTTACGTGCCGATCCACCAATGTGATGTCCAAGGTCTGCCACTGGCCGGGTGGCCGTTCTGCGGCCACCTTCGGCGTGATGCGGCTGTAGATGGCACCCATGTTGTGGGAGTCCACCGGCTTGCCATACGTTTCGGCCACCTGCACTTCGTAAATACCGCGTAAATAGATACCGCTGTTGCCGCCCTTGTCCACCATCACTTCCAAGGTCAGCCGAAAATCCTCAAACTCCTGTTCAGTGCGCAGGTTGCCGTAATTCTTATGAGGCTGGCCTTCCACCTGAACCGGATTGTTAATGAGCCGCCCGTCCACCACGCTCCAACCATTGTCCTTGCCATGTATTAATTTCCAGCCGGTCAAGTCCTTTCCATTGAAAAGCCGGATGGGCTGGCCGAATTTGAGCTTGCTCAAGTCCGGTCGCGGCGGCAGTGGCGGAATGCGTTTCCCGGAAAAAGCCGTTGGGCCGCTGACCCGTCCGTTGGGCTCCTGCCGCGTCAGGCTCAAATCCATTTGGTCCCCTTTGACTTTGGCCGTGATGGTTTCCACCGTTTTTTCGGTGACATTCTGGCCTGTATTAGGGTCTTTGCGACGGCGCTCAAACACGCGGGTCAACACCAAAGAATCGCCTTCGAGCTTGGTGGCGGTCACAGGCACGACGCTGCCACCACCCCAAAGGATCGAAGACTTGAGCTGCCCTTGCTCCTCACTCACGCCCAGCCATCCGGCACCGCCGCCAGGGATGGTCAAGGCCCACCGGCCGATGAATGGATTGTCGGCTGCTGCCAAGGCAAGCCAGGCCGAAAGCATGAAAAAACCCGCGGCCACGAGGCCCCGATAACCGTAAGTTAATGATTTGTGTTTCATTTTTATGAGTTGAGTTTTTCTTCCAACCAAACCTGCCACAGTTCAAGGCTTACAATTCCCGCAACCGGATGTTGCGCCACATGACTTTCAACCCCGGTTCCTTGGAGGAGTGCACTTGCAAGGCAATGAAGCCACGCGGGGTCATGCTGTCCTTGAGGTCTGCTGCAGGAACGCCGTTAATCCAGGTCTTGATGGAGTCCCCCTGGCACACGATGCGATAATGATTCCAGTCGTTGGTTTTGAACGCCTTTTGGGCCTCCGGTTTGTCTTTTAAATCCTGCAGCCAGCCGCGGCGGCCTTCATCATAAATACCGCCGCTATAAGCACGGGGAGAGGGGTCCACCTCCACTTGATAACCGTGCACGCGGTTGGCCGGGATTTTGATCACCTTGCCCTGCCACTCCACGTTGGTGGCTTGGTTGAAACATTGACTGCGAATCTGGATGCCGGAGTTGAGCTTGGGGTCCACCTTAAGCTCCAGTTCCAGCTCAAAATCCCCGTAATCCTTCTCCGTGCACAAAAAGCTGTTGGGCGTGCCGACGACCGTTGTTCCCACAATCACGCCATCCTTGACCTCATAGAGCGCCTTGCCTCCGCGTTGCACCCATCCTTTGAGGGTGGAGCCGTCAAACAGAGAAACCCAGGCTCCACTTTGAGCGGCGTGAAGTGACATCGCAACCAGTACCAGCCCCGCCCATCCCAACAAGAATCGTCGCATTTGCATAATGACTCGTGCTTTTTGTTGTGTTGTGTGCTCTAACAGTGCCGCAGTATTCACCTCCCGCCACACAAAAGCAATCGTCAGTTGGGCGGGCCGGTACTGACAGGCATCCTCTTTATGGACGCCTGGCGCCGGTTTTTCATTCACCGGCCAGCCCGCCAAACAGATTGGTCAGGACGAACAAGAAAGCTGCAGAGCTCTATTGCTCCTTGGGCTGTCCCAACGCTTTTTCCAATAATTGATTCAGACGCTGCAGCATGGACGACGGTTCTTCGATGAGCCCGGCGGCCAAACGTGCATTGTCGAAAAGTTGCCGCGCCACCAATTCCGCCAACGGCGCATCCTGTGTCCGCAATTGATGCAATCGCCGCACAATGGGATGCCGCGGATTCAACTCCAAGTTGAGCTTTGCAGGTTGAGCTTCCTCCTGATGCATGGCCCGCAGCAAGCGCCGCATGGTGGAAGTGACCAGCCGCGAAGGATCCACCACCGCCGCGGGGCTGTCCACCAAACGCTGCGACATTTGCACCTCTTCCACCTCGTTGCCCAACACAGTCTTGCACCAAGCCGCCAAGTCCTTCCCGTCCGCCTCGCTCAAGGCCTCCGCAGAGGGCGTTGCCTCCAAGGCGAGACTGGCCTTTTCGGCGGACAAAAGAGACTTGCCATCAAACTCGCGCAGGTGGTCCAACACCAATTCATCCCACGGGTCATAAAGGAACAACACCTCGCGTTGCTGGGCCTTGAACACTTCAAAATACGGGCTGTTTTCCGCGGCTTTGCGGGAAGCGGCCGCCAAAAAGTAAATCTCCTTTTGTTCGGATGGCATCCGCTTTACATAATCCGCCAGCGAAGTCGTCTCGCCCGCCTTTGTAGCGGAAGATTCAAAACGCAACAACCGGCCCAGCGTGGTTTGGTGCTCCATGTCGGTGGCCACGCCTTCCTTGAGAAAACGTTGGTATGTCCGGTAAAACTCGTTGTATTTCTCCGGCTCTTTTTCCGCCTGCTCCTCGAGGAATTTCAGGAACCGCCCTGTCAACACCTTGCTCAACTTTTTCATCAAGGCCGAGTCCTGCATGGACTCGCGTGAGATGTGCAGCGGCAAATCCTCGCTGTCCACCACGCCGCGCAAAAAGCGCAACCATTCAGGCAGCAGCTCCTTGGGTTTGCTCTGGATGAGCACCTTTTTGCAGTACAAATGCACCCCGGGCTCCGTCCGCCCCAAGCCCATCACCTCCCAGTTGTGTTTCGGAACAAACAACAGCGCCTGGATGGACAAAGGCGCGTCCGCGGTGAAATGCAGCCGCATCAAGGGCGGCTCATAATCATGTGCGATAAACTGGTAAAATTCGTTGTACTCCTCCTCCTTGATGTCGCTCTTCTGGCGCGTCCACAAAGCCTGAAGGGTGTTGATGCGGTGCCCGTTCAGCTCGATGGGATGCTGGATGAAATTGGAGTAACGCTTAATCAGGCGCTCGATTTCCGACGCCTGCAAAAAGTTTTTGGCATCTTCCTTGAGATGCAGAGTGATGGCGGTGCCGCGGGGCAAATCGGCCACCGGTTCCAACTCGTAACCTTGGGCTCCTTCGCTCGTCCACTGCCAGCCCGACTCCTGAGGACGCCAGGAGCGGGTGCGCACCACCACCTTGCCAGCCACCATGAAAGCGGAATAAAAACCCACCCCAAACTGGCCGATAAGCTCCGCCTCTCCCTTCTTTTCACGGGCCAGTTGTTGCAGAAAGGCACGCGTGCCCGAGTGGGCGATGGTTCCGAGGTTCTCCACCAATTCCTCACGCGTCATCCCATCACCGGTGTCGGTGATGGTCAGCGTGCCCGCCTTTTCATCCGTCTGAATGCGGATGACCAGCGGCTGGTCGGGTTGAAACAATGCTTCCCCTGAAGTCTGCAAAAAGCGCAGCCGCTCGCAGGCATCGGCGGCATTGGAAATCAGCTCCCGCAAAAAAATCTCGCGGTCGGTGTAAAGTGAATGAATGACAATGTCCAGCAACTGCTGGATTTCCGCCTGAAATTGATGTTTCTCGCTCATAACCCTTCGCACCTTTGTTTCCCGTTCATCCTTCAAGTCTTTCACAATAAGCCAAAAACACATCATCGCGTCAAGGGACGAGGCGGAAGGTTTCGTCTTTGATTTCACCCAACGGATGGCTAAAACTGGCCCCGCATGCCGATGACGGCGTCAACCACAACCACGCAACGCCCCTGGCGCATTGCGCACTCAGAATGTTCCATGGGCTGGGGCGGACAGGAACACCGCGTGTTGGCGGAGCTTACCGGCTTTGCCCGCCGGGGGGCGCATGTTTGGCTGCTGGCCCCTTCGGAGAGCGGCGTGGGCCGTCGCGCCCGCGAAGCCGGCATCGCCTTGGAGCCTCTGCGGCTTTCCCGGCTCTTATTCCCGTGGCGCGCCGCGCAATGGGCGGTGTGGTTGAAACGCAACCGAGTCGAAATCCTCAATCCCCACAGCTCGCGCGACGGCTGGCTGCTGGGCGTGGCGGGGCGGCTGGCCAAGGTGCCATTTATTGTGCGCACGCGGCATATTGATGTGGACTATCCCCACGCGTGGCTCAGCCGCCACGCCTTCACCACCCTGGCCGACCATGTTTTGACCACCAGCGAAAAAATCGCCCGCCATTTTCAGGAGCTTTTCGGGCTGCCTTCAAATCGAATTACCACCATCCCCACCGGCATTGATGTGAACCGCTTCTCACCGGAGGTTGCTCCGGCAATGTTGCATCCCCAACAAGGACACGCCCCGTTGGTGGGCATGGTTTCGGTGCTGCGTTCGTGGAAAGGTCACTCCACTTTTCTTCAAGCGGCGCGGCGGCTGGTGGATGCACATTTTCCTGCGCGCTACATCATCGTGGGGGAGGGACCCATCCGCTACAGGATTGAAGAGCAAATCAAGGAATTGCAATTGCAGGATTGGGTGACGCTCACCGGCCATCGCGAAGATGTGCCGGCGGTGTTGCGTGCCCTCGATGTGCTCGTGATTCCCTCCACGCGCCATGAAGGGGTGCCGCAAATCGGCCTGCAGGCTCTGGCCTGCCAGACCCCCGTCATTGGCAGCGACGTCGGCGGCATTCCCGAAATCATCCGCCCCGGCGAAACAGGACGCATTTTTCCCGCCGGAGAAGCTGCACCACTGGCCAACGCCATTCGGGAAACCCTCGCCGACAAGGAAAAAACCCTGATGATGGCCCGCAGGGGACGCGCCAAGGTGGTGGAGCGACACAGTTTGGATTACATGCTGGACCAACTGGACCGGCTTTATCAACGCCATCTGCCTGCATGAAACTGGCGCTCATACGCCGTCACTTTGCCGCCACCGGTGGCGCGGAGCTTTACACCCAACGCCTTTGTCAGGCGCTGGTGCGCGACGGCCATGAAGTCCATTTATTTGCCGAATCCTGGCCCACCTCCCTCCAAGACTCACTCCGGCCGGTCATTCACCAAGTCGAAAACTTCGGCCCGCGTGCCCAACGCCCCCTCAACTTTGCCCGGGCTGTGCAAAACATGCTGGCACGCGAGCATTATGACTGCGTGTTCAGCCTGGAGCGCACCCTCTCGCAAGATGTGTACCGCGCCGGCGATGGTGTCCACCGCGTCTGGTTGGAACGGCGACGGACTGTGGCTCCCTGGTGGAAAAGGTGGTGGGTGGGCCGCGGGGCCTTTCATCGCAACATGCTGGCTCTTGAGCAGCAGGTCTTCGACTCCCGCAACACACGCCGCATCATTGTCAATTCCGAGATGGTGCGCCGCGAAATCCTTGCGCATTTCGACTTTCCGCCGGAGCACATCCACCTTGTGCGCAATGGCGTGGAAGTGGATCGGTTTCGGCATGGCAACCGTGCGGTATTCCGCCGCCAATGGGGCCTGCCGGAAGATTCCTCGGTGCTCTTGTTCGCCGGCTCCGGTTGGGAGCGCAAGGGACTCCACTGGGTCCTGACAGCATTCGATCAGGCGCGTCGCCCCGGCGATTGGCTCGTTGTGGCCGGCAAAGGACGCATCCCCTGGCTGCGCCCGTCTCAAGTGCTCTTCACCGGTCCGCTGGCCGACATGGAAAATGCCTACGCCGCAGCAGACGTTTTTGTGCTGCCCCCCCTCTACGAACCTTCTGCCAATGTCGTCTATGAAGCCCTGGCCGCCGGTGTTCCGGTCATCACCTCCCGCTGGAATGGCGCGGCGGAAATCATCGAAGACGACCGCACCGGCACCGTGCTGCCCCGCTCAGATGACGTGCAGGCGCTGGCGGCCGCCATCCGGCGGTGGTTGGATCAACGCACACGAGTGAAGGTGGACCCTGTGCTATTAAGTCTGGAGAGAAATGTTCAGGAAACCGTGGCCATTTTGGAACAGGCAGCCCGGGAGCGCCGATCATGAAAATTTCCCTCTGCATCATCACCTTGAATGAAGAGGCCAATCTCCCGCGCTGCCTCGAAAGCAGCGCTTCTTTGGCGGATGAAATTGTCGTGGTGGACAGCGGCAGCACCGATGGCACAGAGGCAATCGCCCGCAAATTCGGCGCGCGCTGGGTACATCAAGATTGGCTCGGCTACGTAGGCCAAAAGAACCTGGCCCTGTCCCTGGCACGCGAAGAATGGGTCCTGAGCCTGGACGCCGACGAAGCGTTGTCCGCGGAATTAGCCCGCGAAATTTTGGCCCTCAAAGCCACCTCGCCGCCGCCGGAACTGGCCGGCTATTCCATGCCCCGTTGTGTTCTTTACGAGGGGCGATGGATCCGACACGGCGACTGGTATCCAGACCGTCTGGTGCGGCTGTTCCGCAAAGACCGCGCCCGCTTCGCCGGAGGGCAGGTCCACGAGCGCCTCGAATTGCAGGGCCGTGTCCTCCCCCTGCGCGGGGATCTGCATCATTTTTCCTTCAAAGATGCCGCTGACCATCGCGCCCGTGGCGAGCACTACGCTCGACTGTGGGCCGGAACCCAGCGCGCTGCCGGCCGCACCGCCGGCCCGTTGGCCCCCTATTACCATGCGGCCTTTCGGTGGTTGCGCGGTTACATATTGCGCGGCGGCTTCCTGGACGGCCCCCAAGGCTGGCGCATTGCGCTGCTGTGCGCGCGCGAAACCTTCTTGAAATATCGCTGGCTCCGACAGGGACCGCCCGCCAAGAGTTGAGGCGGCCACAAAGGCGGTTTTTTGACTTTACTCCAGAGTGGGCTAAGTTCCGCCCGTGAACAAGTTGTTCAACACAATAATAATTGATATGAAAAATATTTGGATATCAGCGCTCGTTTTAGCTCTGACCTGCATGGCCACTGTGGCCGCCGATGCAAAGTTGAAGGTGGGGGACAAGGCCCCCGCAATCACCGGTCGCGATCAGCAAGGCAAGGAATGGAAACTGGCAGACCACCTCAATAAAGGCCCGGTGCTCCTCTACTTTTATCCTAAAGACAACACCCCCGGTTGCACCAAGCAGGCGTGCGGTTTGCGCGATCGCATGACCGACCTCCAACAAGCCGGCGTAACGGTAGTGGGCGTGAGCTTTGACACGCCGGAAAGCCACCAGAAATTCATCGCCGACCATCAACTCAACTTCACCCTTTTGGCCGACACCGATGGCCAAATAGCCGATGCCTTCGGCGCTCGCATCCCGGGACAAAAGATGGCTCGGCGCGTCAGTTTTCTCATCGGCCCCGACGGTGTCATCCGCCACATTACCGACACCGGCAAAGCCGAAACACATTTGGAAGAAATGACCGCCGCAGTGAAGCAACTGAAAAAGTAACGCAGGGGGCCTTGCGCTCCGCGGCAGGGCCACTATATTGCGACGGAGACAAGTTCAACAAAAATTAAACAACGAAATCAGACCTATGGCCTATCAATACCCCAATAAACAGGAAATCCTTCTCGCCAAAGTCAAAGGCAAGACGGGCAAAATTTCCGACAAAACCCACGAAGAACACCTCAAGCTCTACACGGGCTACGTCAACAAGACCAACGCTATTCTAAAGGAGTTGGAAGCGCTGGCGGCGACGTTGGACCCGGCCAATCCGGCACATGCCAATCAAATCTACAGTGAAATCCGCTCCCGCAAGGTGGACCTCACCTTTGCCCTCGGCGGGGTCATCAACCACGAGATTTATTTCATGAACCTCGGCGGCAAAGGCGGCGAACCCACCGGAAAAGTTGCGGAGTTGATTCAACAGAGTTTCGGCAGTTTTGAAGCCTTCAAAAAGGACCTCAAGGCCACCGGCATCGCCGCGCGCGGCTGGGTATGGACCGGATATGACCCCAAGACCGGTCTGCTGTTCAATTACATTGGCGACGCCCAAAACACCTTCCCAGTCTGGGGTGTCAAACCCATCCTGGCTCTGGATGTGTACGAGCACGCCTACTACGCAGACTTTTACACCGCGCGTGCCGCCTACATTGACGAGTTCATGAACCACATTGATTGGGACAACGTGAACGCCAATCTGGGATTGTAAATTTCAACTCCATTCATCGCATAGTCCCACACGCCCGCCCCTCAAGGCGGGCGTCTGTTTTTTGCTCGTCCGCCTGAAAAAAAAAGGCCGCCCCGCAGCGGGACGGCCTTTTGAATCTTATTGAGTTGGCGCCTCTTAAACGAAGCTGGCCACGAGATCGCCCACTTCGGTTGTGCTGTAACCCATGCGGCCCGCCGCCAGACTCTTGAGTTTCTCCCGGACCACCTTGATGACGGCCGCCTCAATCGCCGCAGCCGCCTCCGTTTCGCCCAGAAAATCAAGCATCATCTGCCCCGCGCAAATGGCCGCCAGCGGGTTGATGACGTTCATGCCGGTATATTTGGGCGCGCTGCCACCGATGGGCTCAAACATACTGGTGCCCTGCGGATTGATGTTGCCGCCGGCGGCGATGCCCATGCCGCCCTGGATCATGGCGCCCAAATCGGTGATGATGTCGCCAAACATGTTGTCGGTCACAATGACATCAAACCACTCCGGATTTTTAACAAACCACATCGTGGTGGCGTCCACATGAGTGTAATCCCGTTTGATTTTCGGATACTCCTGACCCACCTCATGGAATGCGCGCTCCCAAAGATCAAAAGCGTACGTCAACACATTGGTCTTGCCGCACAAGGTGAGTTGCGCCGTCTTCCCTTCCTTGACCTCCTCCGGCTTCAGCCCACGCCAGGGCTTGCCGCCGCGGCGTTTCTGCGCGAAATCAAAGGCAAAACGCAGGCAACGCTCCACTCCACGCCGGGTGTTGATGCTTTCCTGCACTGCAATTTCGTTGGGCGTGCCCTTGAACACAAAACCGCCGGCGCCGGTGTACAAGCCTTCGTTGTTTTCCCGCACCACCACAAAATCAATGTCCTCGGGCTTCTTGTCTTTCAGCGGGCAGTAACGCTCATCATACAGTTTCACCGGACGCAGATTGATGTACTGCTCCAGTTCAAACCGGGTGCGCAGCAAAATCCCCTTCTCCAAAATGCCCGGTTTCACGCCCGGGTGCCCGATGGCCCCCAGCAAAATCGCAGGAAACTTCCTCAGCTCCGCCAGAACGCTGTCCGGCAACACCTCGCCGGTTTTAAGGTAGCGCTCGCCACCAATGTCGTAGTAGGTGTAGTTCAGTTTGAGGTTGAACTTTGGCGCCGCGGCATCCAGAACCTTGATCGCTTCGCGCACAACTTCCGGCCCGGTGCCGTCTCCACCGATGACTGCAATATTATAGGATTTTTGACTCATAAAATCAGAACCTGCCGCTTCCCCGGCAGGGAGGCCACATGGTAGGGGATGGAACGACTTTGGCAAACGCTATTTTGGCAAGCCTTCAACAAAATTTGTGGGGGTTACCCCCTGAAAATTTCCTGGAAAAGCTCCCACGGCCCGCACCCGCTCCAACGCACGCCCTCCCTTAACCTTTTTCGATGCAGGCGTAAGCGTTGTGGTTGTGGATGCTCTCGTAGTTTTCCGCCTCCACCTTGTACCACGTGATTTCCTTGCGGGCGTTGAGCCGGAGCACCACGTTGCGGACAAGGTCCTCCACAAACACCGGGTTTTCGTAGGCGCGCTCGGTCACGGCCTTTTCGTCCTGCCGTTTCAAGAGGGCAAACAACTCCGAGCTGGCCGACTGCTCCACCATTTCAATCACATCTTCAATCCACACCGTGGCGGTGGAGCGCAAGGCCACCGTCACCAGCCCGCGCTGGTTGTGCGCGCCGTATTGACTGATGGCCTTGGAACAAGGGCACAACGTTGTGACCGGCACCTTGACGGTGAGCACAAAATCAATTTCCCGACCGCACGCCGCAGCATCAAAACGGGCGGTGTAATCCATGACTCCGGGCAGACCGGAGACGGGAGCGCGCTTCACCATGAAATACGGAAACTCCATTTCCAGGTGTGCCGTTTCCGCATGGAGCCGCTTTTGCATGGCGTAAAGTATGTCCGGAATGTTCTCCACATGGACCACACTGCCGTGAGCGTTGAGCACTTCAATAAACCGGCTCATGTGCGTGCCCTTGAATTCCTTGGGCAGATCCACAAACATGCCGATGGTGGCAATCGTGTTTTGAAGGGTCCGCGCCTTGTCCAACACCTGCACCGGAAAACGCAACCCGCGCACGCCCACCTTGTCTATCCGCAACTGCCGGTGGTCGCGTTCGCTCTGCTTGTCGTGCATGGGCTGCCGGGCCTTCATTTCCGCTGTTGCCCTCACGGGGGCCGCCAGGTTTTCCATCAACTCAATCATGGCCAAAGATAGTCACCCATCCACTTTTTGCAAACGGATAGAGGGCCATTACACGAGGATTTTCCAAAAACAGGGTAACGGCAGACAAGCTCCTTGGCCTAGTTGTTCACCAAGGAGGCGCGCACAATCCGCTCGCGGATGAGCGCCACGAAATCGTGCAGGCCGGTGTAAAACCATCCCAGGTGCGCCCGGCACTGACCACAAACACAATACGACCATGCACAACCGGAAAACCATGTGAATTGCAGCGTCGGTGTCCCCACATTCAGACAACCGGCCACCTGTGCGAAAAGCAAAATCCTAAACTTGATGCCCGCAGGATTGGTGAAAGTGTGTTCACTCGAGCCGTGGATGTTCACCAGGTCCCCTTCACGCGCCACCGGTTGATGACAAAACGCACACAACCACCGCTCGCCGCCTGTCCCTGTGGCGGGCGCGACGTCTGCTTCGCCCTTCGCAGCCGCCTCGTCCTCAATTTCCCAGATGGTTTCTTTTTCTGTCACAGTTCACTGCACGGCAGGCCAAGGTCGGTACTTCCTAAATGTAAGCCTCACACGACACTTTTCAACAGGCCAACCTAGGATTTTTAACTCCTTGTGGACGAGCTAGTTTCAGTTTTAGACGAGTTTTCAGAGAGATAAGGTGAAAGGGTAATTTACAATATAATGCGTCCAGACGCAGCCGTGCTTCGTCTCTAGGCGGACCCTAAAACTGTCCGAGGCGCCTGAGCGACACTGATACTGCGCACGAGTCGCTTGCACAGCCCTGCCACCTGGCGCCTCGTCTGTCGTGGGTACCCCCTTTGGTCCATTCGTAACTGGCGCGCGCCTAAACGAGTCCCTTACCAAATCTCCAAGCACATATTTTCACCCTGAAGCCAAGTGGCAATCCTTGCTCTCCAGCCCTAACCACATGTCGGCTGACAGTCAGAGCTGCTAATAACGGCCCTACTACCCACGCCAAACGATGGAATGAATCCATTTTTTCAGGAAACACTTCCTTATTCACATTGTCCGAGTTCTGATCGGTGGCAGGAGCAAACCCCTCGGCTGCTGATTCGAGATAACCTCCAATCCTGCCGACAACCACCATCAACGAACACAGGCCATCTGGTCACACACACGCATAAGCAGAAGCAACGATGCGTTTTAAATTCACGCCGTGCTTCTATTCCCATTCGTCCGCTCAAAAACTCATATGCTGCCTATATGATCATGTCAGAATTATAATTCTCGACAACTTTACGATGTCTTTGTTAGGAATTGAATTAATAATGCCAGAATGAAAATTGCGCCAGAGTATGAAAGATGATATTTCGATTTCAGTCGTAATGCCGGTTTACAATGAAATCAGCACAATTGACAAAATTATTGCCAAGGTTGCCTCGCAAACGCTTGTAAAGCAAATTGTGGCGGTGGATGACGGTTCCACCGATGGGACCAGAGATGCTCTTATCCGTCTAAAACAGACCCATCCCAAACTGCAGGTCGTTTTGCAGGATTGCAATCGTGGCAAAGGGGCTGCGCTGCGAGTTGGATTTAAGCATGCCACCGAGCCAATCATTATTATTCAAGATGCTGATTTGGAATATGACCCGAATGAATATGGTCGCCTTGTAAAACCTATTGTGAACAATTTGGCGGATGTTGTTTTTGGTTCAAGGTTCTTGGGGACAAGCGAAGGGCACCGTGTGCTTTATTTCTGGCATTCGGTTGGAAACAAGGTGTTGACGATTCTTTCAAACGCGATGACGAACTTAAATTTGACGGACATGGAAACATGTTACAAGGCGTTTAGACGGGATGTTTTGGACAAAATCGAATTAACGGAGGACCGGTTTGGATTTGAGCCTGAATTCACGGCAAGAATAGCCAAGCAAAGACTCAGAGTTTACGAAGTGCCCATATCGTATCATGGCAGAACCTACACGGAAGGCAAAAAGATTGGATGGAAAGACGGCTTTCGAGCCCTGTACTGCATAGCAAAATATAACCTTTTCAAATAAGATGGCATCCGAATTTGAATTTAACGCTCTGGCATACGCGGAGAATTACCGCAGGGAGATTCTTCGGTTGTTTCTTCTGTATTTGAAAGGCGACATAGCCGAAGTTGGGGCAGGAGTGGGTCATTTTACAAAATTGTTGGTTGGCCTTGAAAAGGTCAGGGCGGTCTATTGCGTGGAACCAGATGGGCAATTTTGTTCAGAGCTTCGAAAGAATTATCCAGGTTGCAAAGTTTATGAAGGCTTCTTCAATGATAACATAAATCCTGAGGGGTTCGATGCGATTTTGTCAACCAACGTGCTGGAACACATAGAGAACGATTTGGAAGAGTTGAAAAAGTATAGGAATGCGTTGGTGAAAAAGAAGGGCATATTGTGCTTGTTTGTGCCTGCAAGGATGGAATTGTACAGTCCCATTGACCGTGATTTTGGTCATTATCGAAGATACGATCGGAAAAGACTTGGCGAGATATTGCGGAAAGCCGGATTTGAAATACAAACGCTCAAGTATTTTAATTTTTTGGGTTATTTTATTTGGCTGGTTAATTTCCGCATGATGAAGAGCCGACAATTCAAGCCGTGTTATGTAAGGTTATTTGACAATAAAATATTCCCAGTATCAAATAAAGTCGAAAAATTGTTATCACTCTCATTTGTCGGACAAAGTTTGTACGCCGTGGCTAGTCCTTCCATTTGAAGTGGAATCTTCAGAAATAATCTTAAATCCGTCTTTTATAGAAAATCCGCGATATTTAATACTGGGATGTATTTTTATCGTTATTGGTAATGGTCCGTAATATGCTCTGGCATCATACTTTTCGGCTACTACTTGGTAAAATGTGTTTCCATTTACTTTTTTTTCTACGTATCTTGGCATTGGTGACTTCTCTATTGAAGTTAATTTTGTTATTATTGTTCTATTTTTAATAACACTAACAAGTCCTGCATTCTTGTGCAGATAAACAAATCCATGAATAAATAACAGGAAAAGAGCAATAAACAATTTTTTTTGTCCTAAACATCCACTTCTTAAAGCAATTAACATAACATCCGCAATGGCTACGGCAGCCAGTGAAAGAATCCAAGAGCTTAAAAATCTTATTTCAGGGGCCATTATAAAAACAAATAATGCACCGACATATAAAAGCATATAACATATTAACTCTTCCTTTCTATATTTTGAAAATCTTAATAAAATTACAATCCCGTAGACAAATACAAGAATAGTGAAATAAAGCACATTTTTATCTGGGTTTTTGTTCCATTCTGGTCCATTTGGCGTAAACCATTCCTGATGCCATATTTGATAACGAGCAAATATATTTTCTTCAACTTTAACATTCCTAAAGGATGGCTCAAATGCAAAGTGTCTAATTCCTTTATACATGTCTTCACAATCTTGGCGAGGGACTTTCCAATCGGGATTAAAAATATCTATGTATGATTGGGGATATAAAATATAACCTGTTGTTATATAAAATCTAGTATATATGGGAATATTCATTAAAAAGAAAATAACAATATATTTTGCCAAAAGTATTTTGCTGAATCTCATTATTATTAAAATAAATGGAATAAAAAGATATAACGGAATAGAACTCAATTTTACATTTACAGCGTAAAATACTGATAAAATAACAATTAATGTGTATCTATAGTGTATTGTTGCCTGACTATCAAATAGCTCAAGCAGTCGTACCGAAGACAGAAAAATCATGAATGAAACACAAAAGTCAGTACTTTGCGATACGATATGGCTCTTAAATAAATATGGAACTATTAGCAATCCGAATATTTTTATCAATTGTGTTTTATTTACACCGTTAAGTCTTATGTGCAAATATCCTTCAAGAGCTATAACAAGGTAAAGAAATACAACCAATACACCTCCAAGACGAAATGACATTTCATCTAAAATCCCATGATCAAAAAATGCCAGGAATAAATGCCATGAAGAATTGAAACCAAGGTTCCCGTATAGATTTGCAAGCCCTGGAACGATTCCATATTCTTTTATCCATTTTATGGTTTGCATGTGATAGGCTCCAGAGTCATAAAAATTGCAAAAACCACAGCCAAAAAACATTAATGACCCAAACAGCATGGCGACTGGCAGTGAAATAAAATGCTTAAATATATGTAAAAAATATTTAAGGTTTAGAATAAGATTAAGTCCGCCAATGATAAGAAAAACCGAGCTGAATCCAATAAAAAAATATCCATTTATTGGATAATATATCGATAAAACACTAACTATAAAAGAAACAAAAATTATACCCAAAACCAACAAATCGGTAAAACGTGAGATTAATACATGTCCCGGAGTCCCTTCGGGATTAAGTTTAAAATCCCTTGAAAAAAGAAGCTTGTTAATGATAACTCCTGCACCCAATAAAATAAAAATTACAAATATAAATTGAAAAAATAATATAAGCATGCGTCTACTATTTTTCTCAAGTATTATAAAGTCAAGCACTTAATAAACATCAGATAAACTAATAAAAAAATAAAGCCGTCTAATTCAGTTCAAGAAAAAAATCTTATTTCGACAGCCACTTTTGTTAAAATTACGTATCGCACTAGGACAATCATTCCGAGGATTCACTTGTGTTAGATTTGGCTTAACTTGAAATCCACACCATCATGTCTTGCAACAACCATGCAATCATGTAAACGTCTGCTTGGCAAATGCCGTCGGCCCCCGTACCATCGCGGTAATGACTGCAACGGAAGCTTTGCAAATTTTTCGTCAGACGGGCGCCTTGCTCGAAGGCCACTTCATTTTGCGCAGCGGCTTGCGCAGCCGGCAGTATTTTCAATGTGCCCTGGCCCTGCAACACATGCCCACCGTGGAGCGTTTCGGCGCCGCATTGGCCGAAAAGGTCCGCCCCCTCGGCGCCACCACGGTTATCGCCCCCGCCATGGGGGGATTGGTCATCGGCCAGGAGGTGGCACGCCAGTTGGCCTGCCGCTTCATCTTTGCCGAAAAAGAGGACGGCAAACTCGTCCTGCGCCGCGGTTTCACCATCACCCAAGGCGAGAAAATGCTCATTGTCGAAGATGTGGTTACCAAAGGCGGCCGCGTGCAGGAAACCCTCGACATTGTGCGCCAACATGGCGGCAACCCTGTCGCCGTGGCCGTGCTTGTGGACCGCTCCAATGGCACGGTGGATTTTGGCGTGCCCTTTTACAGTTTGATCCAACTCCATGTAGAAACCTTTGCGCCCGACAACCTGCCGCCCGATCTCGCCGCGTTGCCGCCGGTCAAACCGGGCAGCAAATAAGGCCCGCCGCCCTTCCCCAATGTTGTGAGCCAGCCCAACGCCATCCAGTTATTGTGTGAATTAATCGCACTGCCCAGCGTCAACCCGGAGCTTTCGCCGTACAACCCGGCGTGGGCTGGGGAACAACGGGTGGCCGATTTTCTGATGGCCGTGGCCGCGCAAGCGGGGTTGGACGTCGAGCAGCAACCGGTGGCCCCCAACCGCTTCAACCTTTGGATCCGCATCTGCCCCTCGGGTCCGGTGAAAAAACGGCTTTGGCTCGCCCCGCACCTCGACACCGTCCCGCCCGCCCATCCAAACCAGTTGCGGCCTGTCATCCGAAACAGCCGCTGCTACGGCCGCGGGGCTTGTGACACCAAAGGTTCAGTGGCCTCCATGCTGGCCGCCATGTTGCATCTCGCCCACCACGGCACCCGGCCCGCCGGTGTGGAAATCAGCCTGCTGGCACTGGTGGATGAGGAATACCATCAGGCCGGCTCCCGCGCCGTCGCTGCCAGCGGGCGCCGGGCCGATTTGGCCATTGTCGGCGAACCCACCCAATGCCGCGTGGTAACTGCCCACAAAGGCAACGCTTGGATTCAAATCACCACGCGGGGCCGTGCCGCCCACGGCTCCACGCCCGACAAAGGCCGCAATGCGGTGGAAATCATGGGGCAGGTCATCGAGGTGCTCTCCCACCAAGGACAAGCCGCCTTGCGGCGCAGGAGTCATCCCTTGCTTGGCCATCCCACTTTAAGCCTGGGTTGCATCTCAGGGGGCACCCAACCCAACATTGTTCCCGACTGCTGCACCCTGAGCCTGGACCGCCGCTTGTTACCCGGTGAAACGGCGGCTACTGCCTGCCGTGAAATTCAACGCTGGCTTCACCAGGCCGGTGTGCGTCATGCGCAAGTGGCCAATGTCAAACCCGTCCCTTGCCCGCCGTTGGCCACCCCCGCCGATGACCCTTGGATTCGACAACTCATGAAGGCGGCCTCGTGCAACCAGCCTGCTGGCGTCCCGTTTTTTTGCGATGCTGCCATCCTCGCTGCATCCGGTACGCCGTCGGTGGTGTTTGGACCGGGCCACGTGGCACAAGCCCATACCGCCGATGAATTTGTCACGCTCGCTCAGATGGAAAAAGCCACCGCCATCCTCTGCCGTTTTCTGACGCAACTGGCCGCATGACCTCCTCCGTACAACCTCAGGAAGACTCGCGCGCACGGTTTTTCCGTCAGAGCGGTTGGATGGTCAGTGCCACGCTGGCCGGCGGGGTGTGCATGTTCGCCGTCCATGTCATCTACCCCATCCTTGGGCCGAAAGAGTACGGGTTGTTCACCACCCTTTTGGCCATGTTGAACGTGCTCAACATTCCCGCGCTGGGTTTGCAAAGCACCTTTGCGCAACAGACCGCCTCAGCCCTGACAGCGGAAGACGAAGCTCGTTTGACCGGCACGGTGCGAAGCGTGCTGGGCTGGATGTTTGTTACTTGGTTGGTGTTTGCGGCAGTGGTGTTCCTTTTCCAGCAGTGGGTGCAGACAACCTTCGTCATTCATCAACCAGCCGCGTTGTGGATGGTGGTCCTCTTTGCCCTGTGTCTGTTGTGGCAACCAGTGTTTTTTGGTGTTTTGCAGGGCCGCCAAAACTTTTTATGGTTGGGCTGGTCATTGATTACCAACGGGGCAGGCCGCCTTGTAGCCGCGCTGACCCTCGTGTTGGTCCTCGGTTGGTTGTACCCTCCGCCCAAGGCCACAGCCGCAATGCTCGGCGCACTTCTGGGCATTGCAGCCTCCGTCATCATGGCCGGATGGTGCACCCGCAACGCGTGGGCAAACACCAACCGCCTCCCCTTTGATGCGCGCCCATGGTTGCAATCGGTGCTGCCTCTGACCCTTGGCTTGGGGGCCTTTCAATTTTTATTCAGCGTGGATGTCCTTGTGGTCCGCACGTTGTATCTGGAAAACCAAACCGGCAATTACAATGCAGCCGGCACTATCGGGCGGGGCTTGGTCATGTTCACGGCTCCCCTGGCGGTGGTCATGTTCCCCAAGGTGGTGCGCAGTCAAGCCACCGGCCAGCGGAGCCGGGTAATGCTGGTCACCCTGGCCTCGGTGGCGGCTCTGGGCGTGCTGGCGGCTACAGGCTGCTGCCTCATTGCATGGGGAATGGCTTACGTGGTCGAGCACCCCAGTTTTGAACCGTCATGGCTGCCCGCCAAATTGTTGCAAGCGTTGCGCGCCAATACTGAAAGCGTGAAAGTCTTGTCCACTCTGATTCCATGGTTTGTGTGGTGCATGCTCCCCCTGGCCTTGGGGAATGTCCTGCTAAACAATCTTTTGGCCCGGAAAAAATACGCAGTGGTACCTTGGTTGCTGCTGCTGGTCACCGCATATTTCACCACACTGGTGAGCGCCTCCCCGCCGCCCGCCCACGATGGCTCTTACAGTCATTTCAGATGGTTCATTCAAGCCTTGGGCATTTTCAGCCTCCTATTCCTGTGCGTTTGCACATGGTTCACCTTCAAAGACAGGGCCGCCGCCAATTCCATGCCGCCGGAGCCTTCCCTCCCAAGCGAAACTTATTGATCCCTCCCCACTTCCCGCCGCTGCCCGGACCGGCCAATACACGGAGCAAAGATTGCATCCTGCCCCCAATCCACTATGCTTGCTCCAGACACCACGCCTTGTAACATGGATACGCCATGGTCGCCGGCCACATACCTGCTGCCCCAATCAACGGCGGCTGCAAGCAAGTTTGACTGAACGCTATGCCCAAAGTTCGCCCCAGGACCACCTCTGCAAAAAAACGCACGCGAGCGAGCCGCAACCGCTCCCGGCCCATCCGTGCCAGGGAAAAAACAGGCGCCACCCCAAAAAACCTGTTGCATCAACTGGCCGTTTTGGTGCGGCATTCGGACGACGCCATCATCAGCCTGCGACGCGACGGCCGCATCAACAGTTGGAACCCCGCCGCCGAGCGCATCTTTGCACTCTCCGCAGCGGACGCCATTGGAAAACACTTTGCAGAATTGTTTCCCCCGGCACAGCGCGGCGAAGCAGAAGCCCTTTTGCAACGACTCCGCCGGGGAGAACACCTGAGCCGGTATGAGTTGACCTTGCCCCGCCCTGCCGGCATGTCGGCACATGTTCTTTTGACCCTTTCCCCTATTCGCACCCGCCCCGGCTCACCCGTCCGCGGGGTGGCCATCATCGCCCGCGACAACTCCGAACAAAAACAGGCCGAGGAAAAACTGCGGCAATCTGAAGCCTTTTACCACAGCCTGGTGGAAAACCTGCCGCAAAACATTTTCCGCAAAGAACTCGACTTGCGGTTTTCCTTTGCCAACAAGCGCTTTTGTCAGCTCTTGGGGCGCTCGCTCGAAGAAGTTGTGGGCCGCACGGATTTTGATTTTTTCCCGCCTGAACTGGCGGCCAAATACCAGGAAGACGACCGCCGGGTGATTGCCACCGGCGAAGCCTTTGAAACGGTGGAGGTCAATCAACCGCCCGGAGGCCGCAAGATTTACGTACATGTCTGCAAAACGCCCATCCGCGACGCCTCCGGACGCATCATCGGTGTGCAGGGCATCTTTTGGGACATCACCGCCAGCCGCCAAGCCGAGGAAGCCCTGCGCCAGAGCGAGGAACGCTACCGCACGCTCCTTAACAGCGTCACCGACTACATCTACACCGTGGAATTTCGCGACGGTAAACCGTTTGCCACCCGCCACGGCCCGGGCTGTCAGGCCGTCACCGGCTACACGCCGGAGGATTACGCCGAGGCCCCCTACCTCTGGTATCTGATGATTCATCCGGAAGACCGGGACAAGGTGGTGCGCATGCTGGAGCAAATCCGCGCCGGCCACACCGAACCCCTGGAACACCGCATCATCCACCGCGACGGCTCGGTGCGCTGGGTACGCAATACCCAGGTGCCCCGCAAAAACGAACAGGGCGAAGTCGTGGCCTATGATGGTTTGATTTCCGACATCACCGAGCGCAAAGTGGCCGAGGAAAAATTGCGACAGGCCAACCTCGAACTCTCCGCCAGCCGCGATCAATTGATGAAGGCCCTGCAGGACCTCAACAAGTCCCACGAAGAACTCAAAGCCGCGCAAATGCTGCTCATCCGCGCCGAAAAAATGGAAACCGTGGGACGCCTGGCGGCAGGGCTGGCTCATGAAGTCAAAAATCCATTGGCCATTCTGCTATCCGGCATTGAGTACCTTGAAGGCACGCCTGCCGGTCAAATGGACGATGTGAAACTTGTGTTGCAGGACATGCGCGTGGCCCTCACCCGCGCCGATGGTGTTATCCGCAGTTTGCTCGATTTTGCCGCTTCCCAAGAATTGGGGGTCAAACCTGAAAACCTCAACCATGTCATCGAGCAACCCTTGGCTTTGATGCGGCATGACTTCTCCAAGGCCGCCGTCCAAGTCGTCAAACATTTCGCGCCGGACCTCCCCCTGGTCGCCATCGACCGGAATAAAATCGAGCAGGTCCTCGTCAATCTTTTCATGAACGCACTCCAGGCCATGCCCGAAGGCGGCGTCCTCACCATCACCACCCGCACCCGCACCCTCGCCCCGCGGGAGGGCACCGCCTTCAGCGTCCGGGGCGGCGAGCGTTTTCACCCGGGCAATCAAGTCGTCGAAGTCATCGTCGAGGACACCGGCATCGGCATCCCGGCTGAAATGATGGCCCGCCTCTACGAACCCTTCTTTACCACCAAACCGGCAGGCAAAGGTACCGGCCTGGGTTTGGCTGTTTCCAAGAAAATCCTTGAAATGCATGGTGCAGACATCCACATTTCCAATCGTCAGGAAGGCGGCGTGCGGGTGGTCATCACCTTCAAGGTGTGACCGGCGACGCCCTCAGGCCCCTATGGAAAAGAAACGCATACTCATCATTGATGACGAGGCCACCTTCACCCGGATGGTCCGGCTGAACCTCGAAAAAACAGGCAAATACGAGGTCCGGGAGGAAAACCGGGGACGTCGCGGGGCCGCGGCGGCGCGTGATTTCAAACCGCACCTCATTTTCCTCGACGTCATCATGCCCGATGCTGACGGTGGCGAAGTGGCTGCACACATTCAGGCCGACAACCGCCTAAAAAACGTCCCCATCGTTTTTCTGACCGCCACCGTCTCCAAACGCGAAGTAGGCGACACCGGTGGCATGCGGGGCGGGTTGTTCTTCCTCGCCAAACCCGTGACTCTCGAACAATTGGAAGCCTGTATTGCCCGACATCTGCCCGATGCACCGGCCTCCGCCGGTGCCCCTGATGCGCCGTCCCCGGACCAAGCCTCCGAGGGTCACCCTCCGGCAGCCTCCCAATAAAACATCAGCGCTTTCGCCGCACATGAAACGCCTACTCCCGCCGGCTTTGCGTCGTGCCCTGCGGGGGACCATGGCGCGGTTGGGGTATGACATCGTCAACCGCCGTGAATGGGGCCGCGATTGGCTGAACGACACCGCCACCCTCTGCGGAGCCCACCCCCCCAAGGTTATCCTTGATGTCGGCGCCAACGCAGGCCAATGCCTTCAACACCTCGTCCAAGCCTTTCCGCAAGCAACAATCCATTCTTTTGAACCTTTTCCCTCAGCCTTTGCCTCCTTGCAAAAGGTGGCTGCGGCCCACCCCAACGTCACCGCTCACCCCCTCGCCTTGGGAGAAGCCGATGGCGAAAAAACGCTGCATCTCAACCGCTCGGATTACACCAACTCCCTGCTGGCCACCGCACCCGAAGCCTCGGCCTACGCGCCCCCCGGCTGGCAGGAAACCCAAGGTTTGCTTCGAGTGCCTGTGCGCAGGCTGGATACTTTTTGCAAGGAACATGGCCTGACACAGGTGGACTTGTTGAAGGTGGACGCTCAAGGCTACGAACTGCGCATCTTGCAAGGCGCAGGCGCCTTGTTGGACGAACACCGCATCCGCTGTCTGCTGCTCGAAGTGTTGTTTGTCCCCTTGTACGAAGGCCAAGCCTTCTTTCACGAAATTTATGAACACCTCTGGCACCGCCACTATCACCTCGTCGGGCTGTATGAAATAAACCGCGCACCCGACGGCTCGGCCACGTGGGCGGATGCCTTATTTGTTCATCACCAGCCGCCCCGGCGGCCTTAAAGCGCTTCTCAGGTATGGCAACGCCCGCCCAACTCACAGTAGCGTACGTGGCCGGTTGCGCACCGGACGATGTGCGCCACTGGTCCGGCACCACGCACTACATCGGCAAATCCCTTGCTCAAGCCGGATTAAACATCCGTCACCTCGGCCCTTTCCGCGCACCCGGTCATTGGTGGCGACATTGCAAATTCCATCTTTATCGGCACATCCTCCGTAAAACCTACCTTGCGTTGTATGATTTGAAGCGTGCCCAAGCCCTGGGCCGTGCCGTCAGCGCCGCCGTGGAGCAGGCTCAAGCCCAAGTCGTGTTGGGAAGTTTCGGAGATCACCTTGCCTATTTGCAGACCTCGCTGCCTCTGGTGGTCTGGACAGACGGCACATTCCTCCGCCTCCGCGGTTTTTACCCGGACTACCAAAACCTCTGTGCCGCCACACGACGGGCCGGGGAATGGATTGACCGCACCGTCCTTCAGCGTTGCCGCCTGGCGGTCTTTGCTTCCGACTGGGCCGCCGAAAGCGCCCTCCGCGATTACGGCATCAATCCTGACAAAGTGCACGTCATCCCCTTTGGCGCCAATCTCGACGGCAACCGCACCCAAGCTGACATTGAAGCCCTGATTGCCGCCCGGCCGGAATCTCCCTGCCGCCTGCTGTTCGTCGGACGCATCTGGGAGCGCAAAGGTGGGGATTTGGCGATGGCGGTTGCCCGCCGCTTGAATGACATGGGATTGCCAACGGAATTGACCTTGGTCGGCAGCCAACCTCCATCGCGTCATGCCCTGCCGCCCTTCGTAAGAGTGCGCGGTTTCCTAAGCAAAAACACCGTAGAAGGCCGGGCCGAGCTGGAGCGGCTTTTCGGAGAATCTCATTTTCTGTTGCTGCCCACGCGAGCGGAGGCCTATGGCATTGTTTTTTGTGAGGCGGCCTCCTTTGGCCTGCCGAGCCTTGCCACAGCGGTGGGCGGGGTGCCCTCCATCATCCGGAACGGCCTCAACGGCTACACCTTTCCCTTGAGTGCCGGCCCGGAAGTTTATGCGCAACACATCGAGCGACTGATGCGCCGTTACTACGATTACCGCGTGCTGTCACGAAACTCCTTTCTGGAATACGAACGCCGTCTCAACTGGCGCACCGCAGCAGAGCGCATGCGTGCGCTTCTCGAAAAAGTGGTCCAAGGCACCTGAGCGGCCTATCAGGCGCGACCCCACAACTACCAACTGCCGTCGGTCAACAGCGCAGTGATGCGCCGGGCCAAATCTTGCGCGAGCAAGGGAGTCGCCTGCCGCTCGGTGCTGTTCAAATCCGATCCCACCCGTACCGTGGTGGTGCCGGTAATTTCACGGTCCAACAACACCTTGCCCGAAGCACGTTCCACCGCCGTCACCCGCGCGGTCATGGATAGAAAATAATCCTGCACACTCACTAGGTCATTCGGCTGGTAACTCACCGGCGAACGCGAAAAGCGAACCACCGTGCCGGTGACCACCACATCAGCATCGCCATCGGTGTTCAAACGAAAGGTCCCGTCCTGTTGGAGCGTTTTGCGCAAGGCATGCGTCACCGGCTCGCCCAGCCGGGGCTCCATGGTTTGATTTTGAAATGGCTTGACGAAAATGCTGCGCTCGCCGGCGGCCAGGCCGTTGCTTGGACCCAACCGGTATCCGGCGCATCCGCACAACAGCAGCGCCAAGCACACCGCCATCCATCCCCAAAAACCATGACTCCGGACGGTCATGATGCAATCCTCACTTGGCGCCGGTGGAAGGCGCGTCGGCAGCAGGGGCTTCCTGGCGCGGCCCCAGAAGCTTGTTCAGCACTTCGAGCCGCTTGCGGGCGGCTTCCGCATAAGGAGAATTGGGATCAAGCGAAAGGCATTCGTTGTAATAAATTCGCGCGCCTTCGTAACGCTTGCGCTTGTCGTAAAACTTTGCCACCTGAAAGCTCCCGCGCGCTTGCTCGCTGCGCATCAACTCAATGTTTTTCCGCGCCTCCGGCACCCGCGGGTCATCGGGGAAAAGCGTGATGAAGTCGGTAAACGTGGCCACCGCCATATTGGCAGCGTTTTGATCGTACTCCGCCGTCTGCGACTGCCTCATGTAGGCCACACCTTGTTTGAATGTTGCATCAGCAGCAATCTCCTTGCGGTCATAATACCGGTCGGCGGCGCGCTCGTAAGCCTTGGCGGCGCTGAAATTATCAGGGGCTTTCTTGAACAGTCCACGCTTGTTCTCGTGGGCCACCCCAATATTCATCTGCGCCCGCGCCCCGGTCTCGGTGTAGGGGCCGTTTTGAATAATTTTCTCGTACATGTCCGCCGTTTTATCCATCGAACGATACAACGGCACCAGCCCCAGGACGCGGAACCATTTGCCCGCAAGGTAGGCATTGGCAATCTCAAACTGCCGTTGCAACACCTCCTCGTAACGCTCGTACTTGGGATACTTTTCCAACAACTTTTGATACTCGCGAAACGCCTTTTCCCCGTTGCCCTTGGCCTCATAGCAACGGCCTACATAATATTGCGCCTCGGGAGCGTAGTCGGACAACGGCCACTGCGAAACCACCCGGCGGGCGGCGCGCATGGCCAGGCTGTAATCCTTCTTTTCAAAAGCTTCCTTGGCCACCTCAAGCTGGTCCTTGGCGCGGCCCTTGACCCATTCCCCCTTGGAGCCCACCGGCTCGTAGTACCAACCCTCCCCCGGCTTATAGACAAACGGGGCCGGTGACTCAAAGGCAAAGGCCAGCAAGACGGCCCCGGCCAACAACCAGCATTTGGTCCAACAATTCATGAACCGCTACCGTACTGTTGCCCGGCAGCCAAGTCAAGGCGCGGCACGGGCGCAGGCACCCCCGACGGACGATGGTCTGCCATCTCAAGCGCCGCTTCATACCACACATCCACCTCCCCCTCCGCGGTCACACAATAATGCAAATCCCTCAACAAACCATCTTCCAAGGCATACACCCATCCATGCACCGACAACACCTGCCCGCGCCGCCATGCGTCCTGGACCACAGGGCAGCAACTCACCTGCAACGCCTGCTCCAATACATTCAATTCACACAACCTCAGCAACCGCGCCTTTTCATCGGGTAACGCTGCCAACCGTGCCTCATGCTTGTCGGCCACCGCCCGCACATGACGCAGCCAATGGTCCACCAAGCCCAAACGGCTCCCTTCCAAAGCCGCCTGCACGCCGCCACATCCGTAATGTCCGCAAACGATGATGTGCTCCACCTTCAACACATCCACGGCAAATTGAATTACTGCCAGGCTGTTCATGTCGCCCGGAGCCACCACATTGGCAATGTTCCGGTGAACAAACATCTCCCCAGGCAGCAAGCCGGTGATTTCATTCGCAGGCACCCGGCTGTCGGCGCAGCCAATCCACAAAAACTTGGGACGTTGTTGACGCGCCAGCGTAGCAAAAAAGCCCGGCCGGTCGTTTTCCATCTGCCGGGCCCATCTTTGATTATTGGCAAGCAAAGGTTGCAGTGTGCGCATGATGACAAAGTAATGGCATGAACCACTTCATGCAATCTTTCTCTCCCTGCCATCGCACTTTTTTACGGCATTTCTTTCGCCGCCTCCTCCATTGCCTGGCACAAAGCGGCCACGACACGACGCACATGGCCGGCGTTCATGATCAACGGAGGCGTGAAACTAATCACCTGTCCCCATTCCCCTTCGGGCAGCACCACAACGCCCCGCCTCAACAATCCCTGCACCACCCGCATCACGCCGGCACCGTCAGGCCTGCCCTCGCGCCGCAACTCCACTCCTAACATCAAGCCCAGCCCGCGGGCCTCCACCTCCCAATTTGCAAATCGTGGTTCTAATGCTTTCAGCTCATTCAAAAACAAGGCCCCTATCCGCGCACTGTTGCGCACCAAAGCCCTTTCACGAATTTCCTCAATCTGCGCCAACGCCATTGCGCACCCCACAGGATTTCCCAAAAAGGTACTGGTATGGATGGCCTCCCCCTGGCTCGCAGGCCAGGCTGCATCCATCAAATCCGCCCGCCCTACACACGCCGAAAGGGGAAATCCACCCGTCAACGCCTTGCCCAAGCAAACAAGATCAGGCACTACGTTCACGTGTTCACAGGCAAACCATGCACCCGTACGCCCAAATCCTGTATATATCTCATCCAATATTAGCAACGCCCCATGTGCGTCGCACAATCGGCGCAAAGCCGGAAGAAAACCAGTCGGCGGCACGCGTATGCCCCCCCGTGCCTGTACCGGTTCAACCACCACCGCCCCCACATCCCCCTTTTGCAGTTCATGTCTCACACGCTCCAACACATCCGACAGCACCTCCTCATCGGTTGGAAACGGCACAAACCGGCCAAATTGGCCAAGCTGCGTGAGAAAAGGCTCGCGAAAAAAAGAGCGGTGCGTTGCATTGAGCGCCCCATAACCCAAGCCGTGATACCCACCTTCAAAAGCCAGCATGCCACGGCGGCCGGTGGCCAGATGCGCCGTTTTCAACGCCGCCTCCACAGCTTCAAAACCGGAGTTGCAAAAAATGACCTTGCCGTGCTCCGCGACGGTCCTCTGTTTTTTTCCCTTTTGCCGCGACCAACGTTCAAAAGTGATCCGGCTAAGTTCCCGGGCCAGTTCCGCTTTTCGTGCATGGGGGTGCACGTCCCCCATGGCGTGTGGCAAGCAGGCCAGCTGGCGTTGCGCTGCCTTGATCACCCGGCCATTGGCATGGCCGGCGGCGGCCACTCCAAAGGCGGCGGTCATGTCGAGATAACGGCGTCCACCGGCATCCCAAACCTCCATTCCGCGCGCCCGCTCCCACACAATCGGCCAGGAGCCATCCGGCGCCATGAACGTAATGTTGCGCGACTCATAACGCCGCAGCCATTCCATGGTGCGGCGCGAGGCTGCATCGGAAGTCAGGGAGCGCGATTTCATGCGACATTCAAACTCCACGTTCATCCGGCGGCCAGATGATTTTGTGCAGTTGGGCTTGAAACCGGACCGGCAACCCATCGGCCAGAATGCGCTCGGCCAGCTCGCGCCTGCTCAAGGGACTGTGGCCGGCCGGTATCGGATTAAGCGAGGCATCCCGTTGCGCAGGGGTCAACGGCGAGGCCCACGAAAACAACACCGGGCAAAGGGTTGCCAGCCGGCGCTCCAACACCTGCTCCCTCGCCCACTCGTAATCCTGATGCGAAAGAATGACGAACTTCAATTCGTCCGTGGGTTTTATGTGCTTCAGGTTTTCCCAGCGATTGCGCGAGGCTTCTCCACTGGCCGGACATTTGATGTCCACAATCCGCCTCACCCGTGCATCCACAGGCGCAATGTCCAGCGCCCCGCTGGTTTCCAGCAACGTGATCCATCCGCCATCGCACAGAGCGGTCATCAAGGGCAGACTGTTGGGTTGCAAGAGCGGCTCCCCGCCGGTCACCTCCACCAACGGCAGCGGAAGGCCGCCGCTCCTCTCCCGCCACGGTGCCGCCAACGAGCGAACGCGCTCCACTATCTCATTCAATTCCAAACGCCGCCCCTCGGTGAACGCGTAGGCGGTATCGCAATAGGAGCAGCGCAAGTTGCAGGCCGTCAACCGGATGAACACACACGGCAGACCGGCGAAAGTGCTTTCGCCCTGCACGCTCAAAAATATCTCATTCACCACCAGCGATGCGCTCGCCATAACGGGCATCATAGGCCATTTTTCACACGCGACAACCTTGGACCTTCACCCATCCACCCGGCACCGTGGGAAAGGCGGCGGTTTTTTCCGGTTGCGGCACGCCGCCAATCAAGGCATACAGCAAACCATGCAGTACCTTTCCGCAGGCATCATCGGGTTGGTCACCGGCATCATCAGCGGCATGTTCGGCGTGGGCGGCGGCATCATCATGGTGCCGGCCATGCTGTTCTTTTTAAGCCCGCCGATTCGCGACATCAAGCAGGCCATCGGCACCTCCTTGGTCATCATGATTCCCACCGCCCTCATCGGCGCATGGCGCCACTACAAGCCCGACCCGCTCCTCAGCAACATCCACTGGCAAACCGCCTGGATGATTATCCCAACCGCGCTGGTGGGAAGCTACTTCGGCGTCTGGGTGGCCCACCAAATGACCGTGGACAACCTCAAGCGCGCCTTTGGCGGCCTGCTGGTCATCATGGGACTGCGCCTGATTTTCTTTAAGTAATGGCCGACGGCGGCAACGATGGCGGCGGCGGCACAGGTGGATTGCCAGCCGAATTGACGTAAATGGTTTGCGTGGGAAACGCAAACTCCAACCCGACTTCGTCAAATCGCCGTTTGACCTCCAAATTCAACTGCTGCATCCCTGCCAAATACTCCCGATAGTCCAACCCCTTCCACCAGTGCACCACCAAAATGTCGAGCGAGTATGAATTAAATTTCTGAAAGGCCACAATCAAATCCGCCGTCATCGGATGCTTGCCGTAGATTTCCTTCAAGATGTCGGTGGCGAGCTGGATGCGCTCGGGCGGCGTATTGTAAGTGATGCCCACATACATCAAGGTGCGGATGTTGGGCCGGCGCGAAATGTTGGTGATGGTGGCGTTGGCGATGGTTTTGTTGGGGACGGTGATGAGATGCCCGTCGAGATTGCGGATGCGCGTGCTGCGCAGGCCGATGGTTTCCACATTGCCATCCACATTGTCCATGGTGATGCGGTCACCGATGCGAAACGGCTTGTCGGCAAAGATGGAAATGGCTCCGAACAGATTGCCCAAGGTATCCTGCGCTGCAAGCCCCAGCGCCAATCCGCCAATGGACAACGAAGCCAGCAGGCCGGTGATTTGGATGTTCAAGTTTTGCGCCGTGACCAATATCGCCACCAACACGATGAAAACTTTCAGAGTCTTGCGGATGACAGGAAACAGTTGAGCGTTGAACGCGCGGTCCTCCTCCTTCACCCGCTGCTGCAAGTGCCGCATGAAGATGTCCACCGTCCGCACCGCCATGTAAGTGATGGACCATGCAATGATGAGCTTCAGGCCCTTGGACAAGTACACATTCACCCACTCCGGCCATTGGAAAACATTCAACCCCACATGCATCAGGATGACAAAGACAATGACCTTCACCGGCCCCTGCAGCAGCTCAATCAACTTGTCATCCAGTTCGGTGTCCGTTTTCTTGGTCCATTGACGCAACAATTGCTGAAACAAAAAGTCCACCGTGCGCGCCGCCAGCCAGGCCAGGCAGATGTAAATCAGCGAAGCCAGGTATTTCCACAAGGCAAAGCCCAAAAAGGTTTTTTGAAGCGCTTCAACTTGGTCCAAGCCGAAACTCAACAAAAACTGCCGGTCCACACCCAGTTTGTTGCTCAGCACATCCAGGGTGTCAGTGGTATGTTGGGCCACCACGGCATTGGTGGCCGCGGGGGCGTTTGTGTTTGCCGGTGCATTGGTGGCCGGCTGCCCCGCCGCCCACACCGAGGCCACCAACAACACCACCAACACAGCCATCAGACTGTGATAAAAGACGTTGAAACCAACTCGCATTCGCATGTCCCCAATAAAGCCCCCTCCGCTTTGGAACTCAAGATTTATCGAGGCCCTTGCCCACGGCACACCCTCGCCCGTTTCGCTCTCTTCGTCGGTGGCAGGCCCATATTTCTTCATCCGTAAGCCCAACATAACGGAAGCGGCCCCGTTTAACCGCTTGACCTTTGGCCGGATAGCACGCTTAATAGGCCACCGAGCGTTGTCGGATAAACGCACATGTTGGCGCAACTAAAAAGCCTTTTCTCCAACGACATCGGCATTGATTTGGGCACGGCGAACACCTTGGTGTACGTGCGTGACCGGGGAATCGTGCTGAGGGAGCCGAGTGTCGTGGCCATTCAGGCCGGCACCACCAATGTGGTGGCGGTCGGGGAGGAGGCTAAACGGATGATCGGACGCACACCGGTGAACCTGGTGGCCATCCGGCCCATGAAAGACGGCGTAATCGCCGAATTTGAGATCACCGAGGCGATGCTGCGGCACTTCATTCAAAAGGTGCACTACCGCAAGCTCATCGCCCCCAGGGTCGTGGTGGCCGTGCCTTCGGGCATTACCGAGGTGGAAAAACGGGCCGTGCGCGATTCCGCCATGCATGCCGGCGCCCGCGAGGTGTACCTGATTGAACAACCGATGGCTTCGGCCATCGGCGTGGGCATGCCCGTGCATGAACCGGCCGGCAATATGATTGTGGACATCGGTGGCGGCACTTGTGAAATCGCCATCATCTCCCTGGCCGGCATCGTCTATAGCCGCAGCCTGCGGGTCGGCGGCGACGAATTCGACGAAACCATCGTCGCGCACATGAAGCGCACCTACAACCTCATGATTGGCGAACGCACAGCGGAAGAAATCAAGATTCGCATCGGTTCGGCCTTTCCGCTGGAGCAGGAATTAACCATGGAAGTCAAAGGGCGAGACCTCGGAGTCGGGTTGCCGAAGACCATCACCATCCGTTCCGAGGAAATTCGCGAAGCATTGCAGGAACCGCTTTCCCAGATTTTGGAATCCGTGCGCATCACGCTGGAACGATGCCCGCCGGAATTGTCCGCCGACCTGGTGGACCGCGGCATCGTGGTGGCGGGCGGCGGCGCGCTGTTGCGCGGCATTGACCGGCTCATCTCGGAAGAAACCGGTCTGCCCGTGCATATCGCCGACGACCCCCTCACCGCCGTGGCCGAAGGCACCGGTCGGGTGTTGCAGGAAATGGAATTCTTGAAGCGGGTCACTTCGCAGCCCAGAGGTTAATACCCTGGTGCGGCGTTCGCCTCCACGTTTGGACGTGGCGGCGAAATGTTACGCAAACAACATTGGTGGATTTTGGGCGCAGCCGCGCTGGCGGGCCTGGTCATGCTGGGCTTGCCGGAGCGCGCTGCCTCGCGCCTCAAGCAAGGCGCCGCCGCCCTGTTCCTCCCCCTCTTCGGCCTCTCCCAAACCACCGGCCGCCTGGCCGAACAAACCGGCGCCCTGGCCGTCCCCAAATCCGAACTGCTGCGCGAAAACGAACGACTCCGCCAAGAAAACCAGGAGCTGAAACTCCGACTCCACCAGGCTGCCGAGTGGTGGCGCGAAAATGAAACCCTCCGCCGCAACCTTCAATGGAAGTCCCAATCACCATGGAAGATGAAGCTGGCCCGCGTCATAGGCCGGGACCCCGCGAATTGGTGGCGTGCCATGCATATTGACGCCGGACTGGCCGACGGCCTGCGCCCCAATTATCCGGTGGTCACCCCCGATGGTCTCGTAGGCCGGCTCCATGAATGTTCCGACCACCGCTCCCTGGTGGTCCTCCTCGGCGACCCCAAATGCCGCGTGGCCGCCTTGGTCCCTGAAGCTCAGGATTCCGGAATGGTTCTGCCCGGCGCCGCCGCTTCATGGAAAAATCAGTTCGTCGAATTGTCCTATCTTTCCCGCCAATCCGAACTTAAACCCGGCCAAAAAGTGATTACCAGCGGGTTGGGCGGCATTTTTCCACCGGGCATTCCCATCGGCTACATCGCCGACTGGCGGCTGGTGGATGGATTGTATGTGGAGGCCCGGGTGCGCGTGGCCGTCAATTTCAGCGCTCTGGAGGAGGTGTGGGTGTTGATACCATGAAATGGCTGTCACATGGATTGTTGTTGGCCACGGCCTGGTTGCTGGCCTTCCAACCCTGCGGCATGGACTGGCCGCAACGCTGGCTGGGCGCACAAGCCAATCTTTTACCCCCGCTGATCGTCTATGCGGCTCTCAGTTGCGGGCCCGGGTTCATGGCCCTGCTGGCCCTGGCGGGAGGCTTGTGGTTCGATGCCTTGTCCAGCAATCCGCCCGGTTGCTCCTCCCTGCCGTTGCTCATGGTGGGTGTGGCTGTGATGCGCCATCGCGAGGTCATTTTACGCAAGGAAACCTTTGCCCAGGTAACTCTCGGCCTGGCCGCCAGCGCAGCGGTGCCGGTGCTCCAAGTCCTGCTCCTCCTCACCTTTGGACACGAGCCGCTATTGGGATGGAGCACACTCTGGATGTGGTTGTTCATGACGCTGGCCGGAGGCTTTGCCACTCCTTTGTTGTTTTGGGGATTGGATCACCTGTTGAGTGCGGTCACCTACCCCCCTGCCGACACGGGCGCATATTCCACGGCAAGAGAAATTGTCAGAGGACGACGTTAACCCCATGGCCATGCTCGAAAATTTGCACAAAGGTGACCGCCCCCTGCAGGCGCTGGCAGGTGTGATGGCTGCCGGCCTGCTGATTCTCCTCGGCGGCCTCTGGTACGTGCAAATTGTGGCCGGCAAAAAATACGCCGAGGAGCAGGTGGCACAGTCCTTCCGCACCGTCCGCATCCCCGCGGTCCGGGGCAAAATTTTGGACCGCGAAGGCCGCATCCTCGCTGAAAACCGCCCCGCCTACCACGCCAGCGTCTATTTGGAAGCGCTCAGCCCTTACTTCCGCCAAACCTATGCGATCCTGGTCTCCAACGAGGCCGCCCGGGTGCGGGCCCAATACCAACGCAACCTCAGCCGCGAAGAACGCGCCACCCTCGCCCGCGCCGCCCGCTACATGGTCGCCAGCAACATCGTCTCCCGTCTGGGCCTGTTGCTCGGTCAACCGGCCGAACTCTCCCCGGCAGCCTTTCACGCACATTATGACCAGCGCCGCGCTCTTCCATTGCCTGCCGTGATGGACTTGAACTCCAATCAGGTGGCGCGCCTGCTCGAAAACACCATCCTGCCCATTGGCGTGGATTTGGAAGTGCAACCCGCCCGCATCTACCGACACGGCTCCCTGGCGGCCCACGTCCTCGGTTATCTGCGCAAGGACAACTCCTCCTTTGAAGGCGAGGAAGCCTTCTTCAATTACCGGCTCCCCGACTACCGCGGTGTTATCGGCATAGAAGGCGTCTTTGACGCCCAGCTCCGTGGCCGGGCCGGAGTGAAGTCGGTCTTGGTCAACTACCTCGGCTACCGTCAGAGCGAAAACATCTGGACCCCCGCCGAACCCGGCATGAATGTGGTGCTCACGCTGGACACCGAACTTCAACGCGTCGCCGAAAAGGCCCTTGAACAAGCTGGCCGCGACACAGGCCAGCCCACCCGCGGGGCTGTGGTCGTCATGGATGTCCAATCGGGCGACTTGCTCGTGCTTGCCTCTGCACCGGCCTACGACCCCAACGATTTTCTCCCTTCGATTTCCCCGGAACTGATGGAGCAGCTTAATGATCCGAACCTGCGCCCGTTCATCAACCGCGCCACACAGGAGCGTTACCCGCCCGGGTCCATTTTCAAAATCGTCACAGCCCTGGCCGCCCTTGAGGCTGGCGTGCTGGACCCCCGTGAAATCTATCAGTGCAAAGGTTACGCCCAAGTAGGCGACACCCGCATTGACGACACCGCGCCGCCCGGCCCCTACGATTTTCTGCGCGCCTTCAAGCTCTCCAGCAATGATTACTTCATCCATTACGGTATGCGCGCCGGATTGGACGCCATTTTGCGCGTGGGCCAGCGGCTGCATTTGGGGGAACGTCTGGAGCTTCCCACCGGCCAAAATGACGGCGGCTTTTTCCCCACCCGAGCCTGGATCAACCAGCGTCGCGCACGGGGGATTATTTGGAGCGACGGCGACACCGCCAACATCTGCATCGGGCAGGGGTACGTGGCGGTGACGCCCGTGCAGATGGCCGTCATGACCGCCGCCATCGCCAACGGTGGCCGCGTCCTCCAGCCCCGGCTTGTGCAACGCATTGAGCCGATGGAAATCACAGGACTGGGTGAAAACGTCGTGGAATATCCCCCGCGTCTGTGGGGTGAACTCGGCATCAACCCACACCACCTGGAGCTCGTGCGCGAGGCCATGCTGGCCGATGTAGAAGACCCGGACGCCACCGGCCGCCGCGCTGCCGTGCCCGGCTACCGAATCGGCGGCAAGACCGGCACCGCCGAAGTCAAGCAAGGCCGCCGACTGGTGGATAAAATCACCTGGTTTGTCGCTTTCGGCCCTTACGAACAACCGCGTTACGCCGTGGTGGTGATGGTGGAAAGCGGCGCCTCCGGCGGCTACACCTGCGCCCCGGTGGCAGCCCAGATTTTCAAGGCCATCCGAGACCGTGAACAGACCGCGCCCCTGGCCATGATGCCAACGCCATGAAAGTCCCCGATTCCATCTTGAATGAAAAGCAGCCCATGGTGGACTGGACGCTGTTGGGCGCGGTGGCGCTGCTGGTGTTGACGGGGCTGGCCTTCATTTACAGTGCCACGCTGGGCAGCGAAGCACTGCGCAGTCTGCCGTTCTACCAACAACACCATTTCAAACAAGCGGTATGGTGTGCTCTGGGGGCCGCGCTGGGAGTGCTCGCCTGCGCCATCCCATATGCTCGGCTGCTTCGTTACGCCCTCCTTTTCTATTGGGGCTGCATCCTCCTGTTGGTGCTGGTGTTGATTCCCGGCATCGGCACCAGCCACGGCTGGGGCGCAATGCGATGGATTGATTTTGGACCGTTTCAAATCCAACCATCGGAATTTGCAAAGCTGGGTCTGATTATGGCCTTGGCCCACTACTTGAGCCGCCCGATTGAAGAGTTGCGCCAAAGCCGTGTTTTCTGGAGCGCCCTTGGCATGATGGGCCTTCCGTTTATTTTGATTATCCGCGAGCCGGACCTCGGCTCGGCGCTGGTGCTCCTGCCGGTGACTTTGGCCATGTTGGTCGTTGCAGGCACACCGGCACGCTATTTGATTCGGCTGGGTCTGGCCGGACTGCTTTTGGTCAGCCTCCTTTTGGTGGATGTTTTGTTTGCACCCCCCAACTGGCGTTTGAAACTCGAGGACTACCAGCGCCGGCGGCTCCTGGTGTTTTTTGGACTCGATTATACCCGTTTTGCTCCGCCCCATGCCACCCCGGCGGAGTTGCAGCGCCTGCGTCTGCAGCAACAAAATGACGAGTACAACGTGCGGCAGGCGCTTATTTCGGTCGGCTCAGGCGGGCTGACCGGCAAAGGTTGGCGGCAGGGCGCCCAAATTGCACTGGGTTACCTGCCGCGGGGTGTGGCCCACAACGACTTCATCTTCTCTGTCATCGCCGAGGAGAAGGGTTTTATCGGAAGCGCGTTGGTGGTCGGCTTGTATGGACTGGTGCTCGCGTGCGGCCTCCGCATGGCCGCCCTGGCCCGGGACCGTCTCGGCAAGCTGCTGGCCGTGGGCATTGTCGTGCTGCTCTTCAGCCAGGTCTTCATCAACATCGGCATGAACATTCGCATCCTGCCCGTGACCGGTGTGCCGTTGCCGCTTCTCAGTTATGGCGGCAGCTCCGTTTTGTGCACCCTCATCGGTCTGGGCTTGCTGCACAACGTGTACCTCCATCGCAGGGATTAATATTATGAGTGAAACAGGACGTTCTTTCGGCCGCCGCCGCGGCGGCATGCGATTCCGCCCCTCCGGCGGACTCAAGCCTCCATCCCCCAAGGTCGAACGCGCAGCCCAGGAGGCTCGCGCCGAAGCCTTGGGCGCCAAACCCGAGGCCGAATCCATCTACGACCGCCGACGGCACGAGGCGGAAATTCAACGCGCGGAAAACATCGCCGCCGGCCTCCCACCCGATGCGCCGGCCGTGCCCACGCCGGAACCCCAGCTTACTGAGGCCGGCCGCAGCCAGGAATTTCGCGCTCCGAACCTCGACACCCCCGCCGAGGTCACCCCGGAAACCTACCAGCCGGTGGAAATCGAGGAAAAACCCAAAGGGATCGTTGAGTCCATCAAACACGCCGCCACCAAGGTCATCACCAAGGTCAAGCGCCTCATCCGGCCCGTCCAACGCAGCCACAAGGAAGTCATCATCAACGTCGAGTCCCTGGAAACCCGCGTTGCCGTCCTGGAAGCCGGTCGCCTCGAAGAATTCACCATCGAGCGCACCTCCGAAGAACGCATGGCCGGCAGCATCTACAAGGGCAAAGTCCGCAACCTCGAAGACGGCCTTAAAGCCGCGTTTGTGGACATCGGCTACGAAAAAAACGCCTTCCTGCACTACTGGGACATCGTCCCCGGCAACTTCGACAGCAGCGTCGAAGTCGTGGAACGCGACACCAACCGCCGCCGCGACCGCGAAAAACCCAAAATCACCCAGAAGGACATCCCCCGTCTTTACCCTCCGGGCACGGACATCATCGTCCAGGTCACCAAAGGTCCCATCGGCACCAAGGGCCCACGCGTGACCACCAACCTTGTGCTGCCGGGACGCTACCTGGTGCTGCTCCCCAATTCCGACCAATCCGGCATCTCCCGAAAAATTGAAAACCACGAGGAACGTCAGCGCTTGAAGAAAATCCTGCGCAACCTCCACATCCCCGAAGGCATGGGAGTCATCATCCGCACCGTCGGGGAAGGCCAGCAGGCGCGCTATTTCGTGCGCGACCTCGCGCTGCTGCTTGAGGAATGGGCTGGAATCCAGGAGCGCATCCGCACCCTCCAGGCCCCGGCCTGCGTCTTCAAGGAGCCGGACCTCATCGAGCGCACCGTCCGCGACTTCCTCACCGAGGACGTCGAACGCATCGTGGTGGACAACGCCGCTGCCTGCGAGCGCATGAAACAAATGATCGGTCGCATCTCCAAGCGCTCCGTCAGCAAGGTCAAACTCTACACCGAAAGCACCCCCATCTTTGACAAGTTCAACATCACCCCCCAGCTTGAGCAGGCATTTTCACGGCAAGTGACCCTCAAGAGCGGCGGCCACCTGGTCATTGACGAGACCGAAGCCTTGGTGGCCATTGATGTCAACACCGGCCGCCACAAAGGCTCCAAGGACCAGGAATCCACCATCCTCAAGGTCAACCTCGAAGCCGCCGAGGAAATCTGCCGCCAGTTGCGCCTGCGCAACATCGGCGGCCTCATCGTCCTGGACTTCATTGACATGCGCCACCCGCGCGACCGGCAGGCCGTCTATCGCAAGATGCTCGAATGTCTCAAGCGCGACCGCGCCAAGACCCACATCCTGCCCATCTCGCAACTCGGACTCATGGAAATGACACGCCAGCGCCACTCCGAAAGCGTGCGCTCCTCCGTCTTTGATGACTGCCCCTACTGCAAAGGACGCGGCAAGGTCAAAAGCGCCCTCTCCATGAGCGTCGAAATCCAGCGCCGCCTGGCCGAAATCCTCAAAAAACGGCCGCGCGACGAATCCGACTTCCAACTGCGCATCGTCGTCCATCCCACCGTGCTGGAGCGCCTGCGCAAGGAAGACGAAAAACTCATCATCGAAATGGAAAAGAAATACTTTGGCCGCCTCAGCTTCCGCGGCGACCCCAGCTTCCATTCCGAACAATTCAAAATCTACAACGCCCTGACCAACGAAGAACTGGCATCGGAGAAAGATTAACCTTCCACACCGACCCCCGCCTGCCTTGGCATGGCGGGGGTCATGGGGTGGACGGGAGCCGGGCTTTGCGCACCGCATCTGCCTGCCATGCGGCAGCGCGCTCTTTGAGTTCCTGCACCAACCGGTTCCGTTCAGCAGCCAGTTCATTGTACCGCCTCACCGCCAAGTCACGCTCCGCGGCTAATTGATGGAGCGCAGCCGCCAGTTCCTTCAATCGGGCTTCGCGCTCCTCGACCGCCCGCTCCCACTCCTGCGCCGCTGCCGCCAATTGATCCCGCTCCCCCGTGACCCGCCGCAGCTCCTGCCGCACGGTTTCCGAATCAATACGCGCCGCTGTCAGTTCGTCACGCAACCGCTGCAATTGCCCGCGCAAATTCTCCAAATCCTGCCGGACTTCCGAAAGACGAATCGCCTGGGCATCCCGCTCCTGACGGCAACCGGAAAGTTCCAAGTGCAGGCGGCGATTGACCTGCCACTGCCACAGGCACATTCCGGCCAGCGCCAAGACCCCCAGTAAATTAAAAATGGATAATTTGCGATTCATGGTGTAGCCAGCCGGGTCTCAAAAGCTACACTTTGAATGCCCGCGGAACGAATCAGGTCCAGGACTCGAATCAAGTCGCCGTGCCGTGCCTCTGCGTCTCCGGTGATCAGCACCCGAAGTTGGGCATTGGTCTGCCGCAGGGCCTTTAGGTGTGCCAGCAATTCATGATGTCCCATGGGCAACCGGTCGCACGAAATCATTCCATGGCGGTCCACCGTGATGGCCACCCATTCCCTGGGCGTCTCCGAACCGGCCGTTACGGCCGTAGGCAGATTCACCTTGAGACTGCGGACATGCACCTGGCTCAAACTGACGAGCATGAAGGCGGCCAGCAGAAAAAACATGATGTCAATCAGCGGAATTATTTCAATGCGCGCCTCGGCTTCCGCGTCGTGTTGGGAATTCAACTTTACAGGCATGAGACTTTTTCTCCTTCACACCTCATCCGAAACCATTGCACCTGCCCTGGCGGGCCGTCGGCAACTTGGGGCCCGGCCGGCCTCCATACACCGGGCAAAAGACTCCAAGTCATGACCATGGTGGTTGGCACTTTCCACCAATAATTCCACGTGGTTGATGGCCTGCTCCAGACGGCGGCGAAGCTGGCTCAAGCGCCGATTAAAATAATTGAATGGCACCAGGGAAAAAATGGCAATTCCAAGTCCGGAGGTCGTGGCAATGAGTGCTTCGGCTATGCCGCCGCTGACCTTTGCCGCCGCAAGCTCCTCCTGGTTCACAAAGGAAAATGAATCCATGATGCCAACCACCGTGCCCAGCAGGCCGAGCAATGGGGCCAGCGTTATCAACGTGCTTAATATCCATAGCCGCTGTTCGGCACGGTCCAGCTCCTGAGTGGCCCGAAGCTGCATGGCGCCCAACAGCGAGATGTGCGCCTTCCGCAATCCCTCATGGATTGTGGCCAGCAGCGGGTCCACTGATCCTCCGCTCAGTTGCAGAGCTTCAGCAAAGCGCCCGTCCGCCACTGCAGCGAACACCTTCTCCAAATTGCCCGCTCTGCTCCGCCGCGCCAATTGCCACCACCACAACGCTCGATCCAGCACCACCACCAAAGCAGTAAGAAAACAAAGCAGGATTGGCCACATCACGGGACCGCCACGAAGAAACAAATCCAAAGCCACATTTCCCAGCATCGCACATGTCATCATGGTTTTTTCTTCAATTGAAAGGTTATGGTCACTTCATACCAACGTACCGATCCTGGAGGGAATCGCCAACGATTCCGGATTTGTGCCGCCGCCGAAACGTTCAGCACCGGCCAGGGAGAAGGCTCCACCACCCAGGCCTCCACCACCCGCCCACCCTCATCCACGTTGAACCTCACCACCACCGTTCCTTCTTGTCCCAGGCGGACGGCTGCAGGCGGATAACTCATCGGCTGCCGTCCCAGGCCCGAACCGTGCTCCAACCGCTCGACAACAGGACCCGGTAACCCCGCCGGCAAACCTGCAGCATCCTTTCCACCACCACCGGCAGCTGTGCCGCCCGGGGCCTGCAACTCATCCCTGACAACTTCTCCATTTCCCGCTGCCGACACCACCGGCTCTGCTGTAGGAATGGGAAAAACCGCCTCCCCAACCACCTCTACCAGCGGCGCAAAAGCCGGACTCGGCGGAATTTCCAAGGGTTGCCGCAGCGGTGGTGGATGGGCCACAAGAAACTGAGGCCCGGTCACAGCCGCCGCCGCGGTTGTGTCGGGTAAGGCTTCGGCGGGCATTAAGTCCACTGCCAAAGGCGTGGCAATCACCTGTGGAAATTTTACCCCCGGCCGGGTCGTGTCAATGCGGGGCAACATCAAACCCAGCAATCCACCTGACAGAACAAACAACCACCCTGCAAGCGTAACCACCTGCAACAATTCGACAGCCTCCAATTGCACAGGCTGGATGCCGCTCCGGATATCTGGAGGACGAATTGCGGGTGACCGTTGTTCGTCACCCGTTGGATCCACCCCTTTCCGAATTCTTGCGGACGTCGGCGAATCAACTCCGGTTAAATCCACAGAATTTGTCGGAAGCAAGGTCATGCACACTGTCGCTCACGTTCACCGGCCTTCAAGACTGTTTTCTTTAAAACTTCAAACTGAAGCCCATGTAAAAGTTGCGGCGGTATGCAGGATCAATGCCATCGGGCCGGATGCGGGCGTAATAATCTTCGTCAAAAAGATTGTTTATTCCAGCCAGCAAGCTCGCGTTCTTCTTGTAAAGGTACACCTCCGCGGTTAAATCCCACGTCATGTAGGCCGGGATTTCCCTGCTGGCCGCTCCCGTGGTGTTAACGTCATCTGCAAAATGGTCCGCCACAAAGGTACCCATCAGGGACACCTTCACCCGGTCGCGCCAGCGGTAATTGAGGCCGGTGCGCAGCAAATAGTCAGGCGCATATTGCGGTTGGCGCCCGGTCAACGGACCACTCACAAATTCCGCATCCAATAGCATCACATTCGCATACCATCCAACAGTGCCATACCGCCACGCGTAATCGGTGCCTCGCAGGCTGTCCACCAAGCTGATGGGATCAAACTCCAGCGCCGCCTCCCAACCGCGATGAATCGAGCGGCCCACATTTTGCACCGTGGCGCCCACAGTCCCAATCTGGTTGTCGAAATCCATCCAGAAAAGGCTCGTGTCCCACACCAGCCAGGGTTGCAGGTTGCCCCGCCAGCCGATTTCGTACTGCCAGCTACCAGCCGCCTCCAGGTCCTGATTGATGAGAGCGCCGCCACCAGTCGGCACTGCTTCCGTAAACAGCACCGGGCGGTAACCTTGGGAAATATTCGCGTAACTGGTGATAAACGGCTTCCATGCATACTCCAATCCCAGCCCCAGCAACGGCACCAACGCGTGGTCCGATTTGCGGCCCAAGGGCGTCCCGGCCAGAGTCTTCGCCGTGTTCACCCGCTCCCGCACACGCTGCACCACATTTTCCAGGCGCAAGCCGGGGGTGACTGAAAAGCGCCCCAGGGAAAAGCGGTTTTCTACAAATAAAGGCGCATAGAAGATATCCCGCTGTGTATCTCGCACCACCACCCCGTCATTGGCCGCTGGCGTTGCGCCCGTTTTATCCACCCGAGGTGAGTCCATATAATACAACATGAAGCCTGCCGCCAAGGAGTGCGGTTGGTCCCCGCCAGCCCAATCATGGCGCAATCTTGCCTCGGCGGCGGTGGTGTAAAATTCTTGAAGTTCGATGCTGTTGCCTGCACCGGTGGCCAAAGTGCCAAAGCCGCCGCCTGTCTGACGCTTGCTGAAACGTGAGTAATAGCCGCCCCAGCCACGCACTTCCAACCGGGTATTCTCGCTGAAATCGCGCTCATACGTCAGGGATGGAAAATATCGTTCCAACCGGAAGCGATCGTTGAAACGAGTAGTGGCCCCGCGGTTGACGCGATAGTTCGGCCCGGCATACAAGGAAAGTCCACCAGGTTCCCCGTGCTCCTCGGCGTACCCGTCAAAGGCGAAAATCCAACGGCTGTCCTCATCGGCGTCAAGCACCAGCTTCACACTGCCGGTGTCCAGTCCAACATCACTATTGGCTTCTCGAAACCCCTCGGTTTGCCGATGGTGGTAATAGGTGTAATAACCCAATCGCCCCTCGGTTCCTGTGGCATACGTAAAGGTGGAATAGAGCTCATCACTGCCCCAGATATGGGCGGTGCCACCTGAGAATCGCCGGTCCCGCCGCGGCATGTGTGTCACATAATTCAATGCACCGCCCGGCTGTGGCCCGTACAGCAACGACGCGCCGCCGCGCAAGAACTCCATCCGATCCACAGTATCCAAAGGCGGTGTATAATAGGCCTCCGGATATCCGAACATATCGGCGTGAATCGGAATGCCGTCTTTGAGCATCTGGGTGTATTGGGCCCGGTGCGGTGCCAGCCCCCGGTATCCAAGGCTGACCAGCGGCGTAGTTTCCTCGCTCAGCAATAGACCCGGCGTCAATGACAATGCTTGCCGATAATTGTTGTTCACAATAGGTGGCAGTGCGTCCAAATCCATCACCGTGGTCTTTTTACCCGAGTACACACGCGTGCCTTCCACTGATGGCAGGAAAGGGGGTTGAATCCTGGCGTCAGCTTCTGCTTCCGCAGTAACCAATACGGGGTCCAAACTTTTCACTTGATTGGTGGATGTGGATTGTGCCTGGACTAAAGACGCAGACCACAATACCACAAGTGCCAAAGCTCTGCCCGCACGCAGACGATGCGCGACATTCTCACTGATAAATATCATAATAATTATTCATGGGCGCTCGATTCATCCATCATGACGCTGCATGGTCGCCACCGCAGTGTTTGGCCACCGAGCGGCGGCGTGATGTGCGCTAGAGTATCCCAAAAGTCTTAGCCCACGCTGTCGTTTGCTTGTCATTTTTTTGCGGTACCTTGCGCTGCGGCTCCATCCCATGCCATCCCGGTCAAGTTCTGAGGCATTTCACACGGTCGGGGCGTCAATCTTAAGTCCTCTATGCCCGTGACATCAGCAGCAACGAACAATATGATGCATAATATGTTCAACAGTGAACCCAAGTTGCTATGGCCGATCTTGGTGGGTGGTTTGCTTGCCCTGCTGTTTCTCGGCCTGGCCTTGCGCGCCAACCGCCGCAAGCGCCTGGTGGACAATCTGCCCACCTGCAAAACCACCGGTGTTTTCATCGGCCTCGTTGAGATTAAAGGCACGGCTGAATCCGCCCATCCCTTGCAGAGCTTTCTGGCGGGCATCCCTTGTGTCTATTACCAGTACGAAGTTGCCGAACATTGGTCCCGCACCGTCACCGAAACTTACACCGACAGCAAGGGCAACCGCCGCACCCGAACCCGCCACGAAAGCGGCTGGAAAACCGTGGACAGCGGCGGGCAAATGATCCCCTTTTATTTGCAGGATGATTACGGCGTCGTGCTGATCCGGCCCGAAGGCGCCACCGTGGAGCCAAAAACTGTATTCTCCGTCACCTGCGGACGCGGGGACCCTCTCTATTACGCCAAGGGGCCCCCCTGGGCCGTGGCCGACTCAGACCATCGCCGTCGCTTCACCGAACAGGCCATCCCGTTGCACACCCCCATTTATGTAATGGGGCAATCGCGGGAACGCCGGGACATCGTGGCCCCGGAAATTGCCGCCGACAAAGCCGCCCCCATGTTTCTCATCTCCACGCGCACCGAAAAACAAATCAGCCGCGGCTACGGTTGGGCTTGGTACGGTTGGAATGTGGCCGGGCTGCTGTTCTCCATTGGCGGCGCCACCCTGGCCTTCGGCGCGCAAAACCCACCCGTGATGGCCGCCGTGTTGGCGGGGGCGGTGTATTTGCTGTTTCTGTTGGTGGGATGGACCTGGGTGGTTTTCAACAGCATGGTGGACTTGCGCAACCGCGTCCAACAAGCCTGGTCCCTCGTAGATGTGCAACTCAAACGCCGCCACGACCTCATCCCCAACCTCGTCGCCGTCGTCAGCGGCTTGCGCGACTACGAGCGCGACGTGCAGGAAACTATCGCCCTGCTGCGCGCCCAAAGCCAGGCCACCGCCCCGGGCCAACCCGGCCCCGACCCCGCCGCCGTTGGTCAACGCCTGATGGCGTTGGCGGAAAAGTATCCTGAGCTCAAAGCCCACGAATCATTCTTGAAACTCCAACGTGAACTGGCCGACACCGAAACCCGCATCGCATTGGCCCGCGGGTACTACAACGAAATCGCCACACACCACAACATGCGGCTGGAAGTAATTCCTGACCGTTTCGTGGCAAGGCTGGCCGGCATGACACCACGCCCCTTGATGGAGGCCAACGATTTTCAGCGCCCGCCCGTTATTGTGTCTTGACTTGATCCGCAGGCGCTATGGCCGTGCCGCTGCACCCGCCCGAGTCGGCGGCTTGAAATCCGGAGCCCACGCAGGCGCCGGGCCGTCCACACCATCGGGCGGCTGGTTGGTGGCAAATTGGTCATTGTCTTTGACCTCGGCTTTGAGACGCATCAACTCATCCTTGAGCTTCTTCACAAGGTCCTTCTGCGCGGGATCGTTGTATATGTTGTGCATCTCTTCCGGGTCTCTTATCAAATCATACAATTCCCACTGATCTTTCTTCCAATAGTAGATGAGCTTGTGCGTCGTTGTGCGCACTCCGTAGTGAGCGCGGGTATTGTGATGACCCGGGTCATGATAGTAACGGTAATAAAAACTTTTACGCCAATCGCCCGGCTTTTCCCCCGCCAACAAAGGCACCAAGCTCCGCCCTTGCATGTCCTCGGGAATGGCCTGGCAGGCAAGGTCCAAAAACGTGGGGGCAAAGTCGCAGTTGATGACCAAATTGGTCTGCACGCTGCCCGCAGGAACAATGCCCGGCCAGCGCACCAAAAACGGCATTTTGATGGATTCCTCGTACATGAATCGTTTGTCGTACATCCCGTGGTCCCCGAGGAAAAACCCTTGATCGCTCGTGTAGATGACCACCGTATTGTTTTCCAGATTGTTGGCTCTGAGCCAATCCAACAACCGCCCCATGTTGTCATCTATGCTCTGCACACAAGCCAGGTAGTCCTGCATGTAGCGCTGGTATTTCCAATCCTCCAGCTCTTTGCCCCGCAACACGCGTTTGACACCGTTTTCCTCAATCTCCACCTCGGTGGGTTTGGTGTCCAGCCACGCATTGACCTTGGCGGGAGGCAACCCTTCCGGCGGCTTGAGCTTCAAGTCCCGCCGCGTCAAATCTCGAAAGACGGTTTGCCGGTTTTCTCGCAACGCATCGGCGCGCCCGCTGTAATCATCGCGCAACGTGGCCGGCTCAGGTATGCGCCGGTTGGCAAACTGCGCCTGATGTTTGGGATCGGGCGTCCAATTCCGATGCGGCGCCTTGTGATGAGACATCACAAAGAATGGCTTGTCCTTGGGCCGGTTTTTCAAAACTTCAATCGTCAAATCGGTAATCACATCCGTCACATAGCCGGGATAAATTCGCGCCCCCCGCGCATCATAAAGCACCGGGTCATTGTACCGCCCCTGGCCGGGCAAGATGTTCCAATAATCAAAACCTGTCGGGTCACTTCCCAAATGCCACTTGCCGATCATCGCCGTGTAGTACCCCCCCGCCTGCAACATCTTGGCCACTGTCGGTTGCGTGCCGTCAAACCGGTTGAACACCGGCACACCGTTGAGATGGCTGTATTTGCCGGTCAAAATTGTCGCCCGGCTCGGTGTGCATATCGAATTGACCGCAAAACACCGGTCAAACCGCATCCCCTCCCGCGCCAACCGGTCCAAATGCGGCGTTTGGTTAACCTTGCTCCCATACGCGCTGATGGCGTGGGCCGCATGGTCATCACTCATGATGAACAAGATGTTGGGACGCGCCGGCGGTGCGGATAGAGCGGAAAAGGTCCCCAGCACAACCAGGCCAAGGGCAATGATACGTTTCATCGGGCAAGATGTATGGTTTCGACACAAACTATGCCGAAGCCCACGCCCCCTTGCCAAGCCGTATTTCCTCACGTTTAGGTTATTGTGGAAATACTGTGCCCTCGTGCCCTCTGCGGTGCAAATTAGACCTGAAATCGCGGTAGGGCAGTTGGCCGTCCCACAGTTTTTGGGCCACCCGTTGGTACAACTGAACATCCCCATGCGGCTTGTGCTTCAGCCCGCGCGCCATCTCCGCCACCACCACCAAGCTCAGAAA
>Ga0209381_1001058_pt1 | contig 50160 bp, 42 predicted proteins | sample DewCreD2012metaG_FD_184111 | JGI IMG/M metagenome (GOLD analysis project Ga0209381, IMG submission 184111) | Hot spring sediment bacterial and archeal communities from British Columbia, Canada, to study Microbial Dark Matter (Phase II) - Dewar... ... | reverse complement strand
TCCTGGCCGGCGCCGCCGCGGTCGCCGACATCACGGTGAAGGGCACGGTCTACTACTGGAACGGCCACGAGCGGGACGACAAGGCCGGCACCATCGGCGCCTGGAAGCCCGCAGCCAACACCCAGGTGCAGGTCGAGAACGACTGCCTCGCCGTCGGCGACATCACAACCTACACCGATTGGACCGGCCAGTACAACGCCACGTTCCACCAGCGCTTCTTCCGCCCGGACTTCAACCACCTGCGGGCGAACGTCGAGGTCCGCGCCCAGGTCCGCCTGGAGCAGGGCGGAGTGGGCGGCACGGCCGGCGCCAACGACATCACGGTCGCCTGCTACAAGACCAACTACATCCTCGGGCTGGACGTGGGCGGCCCCGCGCGCCTCTTCCCCTACAACGGCCAGACGGGCGACGTCTACATCAAGGACAAGGAGACGCGCACCCTGAACGTCTACGTCGGTCCGAAGGAGTGCCCCGACCCGCCCGCGCCGACCGTCCCGGACACCCAGAACCTGCGCGTGACCTCGTGGGACTACGACGACGACGGGCGGCGCACCACCGCGGCCATCTTCATGACCCAGTGCTGCTATGAGGAATACCGCTTCCTGGTGGACAACTGTGCCGACAAGAAGAACCTGCGCCGCTCCACCAGCATCTTCTACCCCGCGAACAAGAGCGCCTATGTCTTCAAGCCCCAGAAGGGCGCCTGGATCGACATGCGCAAGGAAGACCTCCTCAAGGATGAAGAGGCGCGCGACGAGGAGCGCTGGGCCAACTGGCAGGACCTCCGCTGCACCGTCCTCCACGAGCACGCCCACAAGCTCATGCACGACGTCTACTGGACCCTCCCCAAGCCCTATCCCTGGGGCCACGGTGGCAACCCCTTCTCCGACGAGGGGAATGACCACGACCCCCTATCCTGCAAGACCGCCGAGATGGGCCTCTGCGAGGGCTGGGCCGACTTCCTCCCAGCCGCCCTCCAGCGCTCGCCGACCCTCAAGGGCCTGCGCGTTTTCAGAACTGCCGCGGGTCACATTCATGCCGCCTACAACATCGAGCACGCCTGGTACCCCGGCCTGCCGAAGAACGTCAGCGACGGGGGCTACGCCGAGGCCGGGGGCAACGTGGCCTGGCGCACCGACGTGACGGGCCGCCGCGACTGGAACGAGACCGAGGTCGCGGCCGTCCTCTGGGACGTCCACGACGGCACCGGCTGGGAGGACATGCCCAGGTCGCAGCAGGACGCGAAGCCCGCCGCCTGGCCCGCCCACCTCCAGTGGTTCGAGCGCCTGTGGGACCCCAAGCTCGAGCGCATCTGGGCCATCATCCGCGAGGAGCCCGAATGCCTCAACGACGAAGGCGAAATGGCCATCAACCGCGACAGCTTCTGGACCTTCTGGCTCGCCAAGCACGGGGGCGACAAGGGGCTGGTCCACGGCCTCAAGGCCATCCTCCACAACCGCGAGATGGCCCACGAGCTCAAGCCCCAACACGCCCCTGAGATAGCCAAGGTGCGCGTCCTGCCCGGATGCTCCACCGTGCTCTTCGCCGACCTCGCGGTGAAGGAGGCCGACGAGGAGGACCGCCCATTCCTCTACTACAACGTCGCCTATGGCAAGAGCAAGGGCGCCGAGCCGCTGAAGCTCCTCCACACCAGCGACCAGCCCCTCGAGGGCGAGTGGGCCGGCGATCAGCTCGCCGCCCGCATCCGCCTCCCAGCGCGGGACCAGTGGGACCGCCTCATCGTGAAGGTCCACGACAGCATGACCTGCGCCTTCGCCCAGGCCGGCGACGCCACCTGGCGGGACGATTCGGCGGGCGGCGGGCCGCGGCTGCGCCTCATTGCCGCCAGCGGGGGCCAGCCAGCGCTGCCCAGCACGGCAGCCGTCGGCGCGGGGGGCTCCGTGTGGCTCTGGGGCGCCTCGCAGACCTTTCTCCCAGGCATCCTCGCCAAGCCGCCCGGCCGCCGCCCAGGTTGGCTCCGATACGCCAACCAGGTGCAAGGCATCAGCGGCGTCGTCGCCGTCGCCTCCAGCCCGACCGGCCACTACGTGGCCTTGAAGTCCGACGGCACGGTGTGGACCTTCTCCTCGCCCGGCCTGAAGACGCCGGCGCTCGGCCTCGGCGACCTCAAGCCCTCGGGTCACCCCTACCCGCCCAAGCAGGTGCCCGGGCTCACCGACGTGGTGTCGGTTGACGCTCACACCAATATCGCCGTGGCCCTGAAAGCCGACGGCACGGTGTGGGCCTGGGGCCACAACGACGGCTATAACCTCGGCGATGGCACCACGACCACCAGGCACTCTCCTGTCCAGGTGCAAGGGCTTACAACGAAGATCAAGGCGCTCTCCACCCTGCTGACGTTCACGCTCGCCGTGGACACAGGGGGCGAGGTCTGGGTCTGGGGTGGCTGGTGGCACAAGAAGCCCGATAAACTGCCCGACTTGCGGAACATCGTGGACGTCGTGGCGGGGCGGCCCTCGCTCGCCCTCGACAAGGACGGCGTCGTGTGGGAGGCACCGGACCGCGACGAGTTCAGAGTGTACCTCGGCGCGCGCCGCGTCCCGGGCCTGCCCAGGATCGTCGCCATCGCGGGAAAGCACGACCTGCACGCGGCCCTGGACGAGCACGGGCGAATCTGGACGTGGGCCGCCACCAACGCGCACGGCCAGCTCGGCGACCCGAAGCGCCAGAAGCCCGACGACTGCTCCAGGCCGGCACTCGTGGCGAGCATTGGCGGCTGGGTGGCCGTTGCCGCAGGCCAAGCCTTCGGCGCCGCCGTTCACCAGGACGGCTACGCCGCCGTCTGGGGACTCGGCAACGCCCGCGGCGACGGCGAGCACGCCGACGCCGCTCTGCCCTGCACCGTCCTGACCCTCCACCATCGCACCACGACCCTGGCCGGCGAGGGCCCTGAGGCCCGGCCGATGCCCCTCTGGCTGTTCCACTGATCCCCGAGGATTCCCCCGATGGCTCACAGTGACAAGCTCCGCGCCGCCCTCCTGGCGCTCGTGGCGTTCGCGGCAGGGGCGTGCGCGCCGCTGCGAGTGGCCGGCGTGAGGCCAGGGCCGGACACGCTCTTCGTGGCGACGGATGGCGACGACGGCTGGTCGGGCGCCCTGCCGCGCCCAAATCGCGCGCGCACCGACGGCCCCTTCGCCACCATCGCCCGCGCACGCGACGAGGTGCGCAAGCGCAAGGCCGCCAGCCCGACGGCCCGACGCATCCCCGTCATCCTCATCCGCGGCGGCACCTACTCCCTCCCCGAGCCCCTGGTCCTCGGGCCGGACGACAGCGCGGCCCACTTCGTCGCCTATCCTGGCGAGAAGCCGGTGCTGAGCGGCGGACGCCTCATCACGGGCTGGCGCAAGCCGCAGAAGGGCAGCGTCTGGACCGCCGAGCTTCCCGACGTGAAGGCTGGCAAGTGGTATCCCCAGCAGCTATTCGTCAACGGCCAGCGCCGCACCCGCGCGCGAATCCCAAACGAGGGCTATCTCCTCAACGAAGGCCCCATCGAGCCCCTGACCGACCGCAACAAGGCGCGGCAAGACCCAAATGCGAAGAGCGGCTTCCGCTTCAAGCCGGGCGACATCAAGCGCTGGTCCAACCTCGACGACGCCGTGGTCTACCAGTTCCACTCCTGGACCGCCTCGCTCCACTGGATCAAGGAGCTGGACGAGGCGAACGGCATCGTGCGCTTCACCGCGCCCGCCAACTGGCCGACGGGCTACTGGACGCAGCACGAACGCTACTACGTCGAAAACGTCCCCGAGGCGCTCGACGCTCCGGGCGAATGGTATCTCGACCGCTCGACGGGGACGCTGAGCTATTGGCCGCTGCCGGGCGAGGACATGACGCGGGCACAGGTCGTCGCCCCACGGCTCCGACACCTCCTGCGGCTCGAGGGCGACATCGCGGGGGGCCGACCCGTCGAGGCCGTCACCTTCACCGGCCTGTCCTTCCAGCACGCCGACTGGGAGATCAAGGACAAGGGGCCGGCCGACGGCCAGGCGGCGGTCTTCCTCGATGCGGCGCTCATGGCGAGGGGCGCGCGCCACTGCACCTTCGAGCGCTGCGAGGTCACACACGTGGGCGAATACGCCCTCTGGCTCGGCGCCGGGTGCCGCGACAACCGCATCGTCCAGTGCCACCTCCACGACCTCGGCGGCGGCGGCGTGAAGCTCGGCGAGACCACCAGCCCCAAGACCGAGGCCGACGCTGCCGAGCGCAACGTCGTGGACAACTGCTTCATCCACGACACGGGACACGTCTTCCCCGCCGGCGTGGGCGTGTGGATCGGCCGCAGCAGCCACAACGTCGTGCGCCACAACGAAATCTGCGACCTCAACTACACCGGCGTCAGCGTCGGCTGGTCCTGGGGCTACGCCCCGACCTCCGCCCACCACAACCTCATCGAGCTCAACCACATCCACCACATCGGCCGCGGCGTGCTCGGCGACATGGGCGGCATCTACACCCTCGGCGTCTCCCCCGGCACCATCCTGCGCGGCAACGTCGTCCACGACGTCTACTCCCCAGGCATCGGCGGCGGCACCGGCATCTACCCCGACGAGGGGAGCAGCGAAATCCTCATCGAGCACAACCTCGCCTACAACACCGAGCAGGGCTGCTTCTCCCAGCACTACGGCCGCGAGAACATCGTCCGCAACAACATCTGGGCTCTCTCCCTCCACGGCGAGGTCGCCCGCTACCGCCAGGAGGACCACTCCTCCTTCACCTTCGAGCGCAACATCGTCCTCGGCAACACCGGCGAGTTCCTTGTCGGCAACTGGAGCAATGGCAAGTACGTGATGGAGCGTAACCTCTACTGGGACCCTTCGACCGCAGAACCGACATTCGATGGGCTGCCGTTCGAGGACTGGCAGGCCCTCGGGCGCGACAAGGGCTCGCTCCTCGCCGACCCCCTCTTCATTCGCAGTCCCGCCTTCAGGCGGCGGTCGTCGCTTTCCCCCGCCGATTTCGCCCTCAGGCCCGACTCGCCTGCCCTGAGGCTCGGCTTCGTGCCCTTCGATCCCACCAGGGCCGGCCTCTACGGCGAGCGGGCGTGGGTCGCGCTCCCGGGGTCAATCGTCCGCAAGCCCTTCGCGCCCCCGCCCCCGAAGCCCCGGTTCCCCGAGACGATTGACGACGGCTTCGAGACCACCGCGGTCGGCGAGCGGGCTGCCTGGGCGGTCACATCGGGCGAGGAGGGCGGCGCCGCCATCCGCGTCAGCGACGAGGCCGCCGCGAGCGGCAAAAGGTCGCTGAAGTTCACCGACGCGCCCGGCCTCTCGCGCCCCTGGCAGCCGCACCTCTACTACACGCCGCGCTACCACCGCGGCGTCGCGCGGGTCGGCTTCCACCTGCGGCTGGAGCCGGGGGCCAGCTTCGTCCACGAATGGCGCGACGCCTCCCAGCCCTACCTCGTCGGCCCGTCGCTGGCAATTGACGCCCGGGGGCAGCTTGTGGCGAGCGGCAAGCCGCTCCTCACCCTGCCCCTCGGCCAGTGGGTGCACCTTGAGATAGTCGCTGGGCTTGGCAAGGACGCCACCGGCGCTTACGAGCTCGTGGTCACGCTCCCCGGCCGTCCGCCGCAGCGCTTCGCGCGGCTCCCCACCGGCAGCCCAGCCTGGAGGAGCCTTCGCTGGCTCGGCTTCATCAGCACGGCGACCGACAAGGCCGTCCTCTACCTGGACAACGTCGTGCTATCCCGCCGCTGAGGATGGGAGCGGCTAGGCGGGGACCTTTGCGACGGGGCGGAGCTCGAGTATGACCCGTTCGAGGTCAGCGCCAGACAGAGCGCTTGCATCGAGGATCTCGATCCCTGCCAGCTTTCCGTCGGCACCGAAGTCGAGGTGGACCCCTTCCGCCGCTTCTAGCGTCTCCACCCCCTCGGGGCCGACCGGCCGAAGCTCGATGTACATCGCGTCCACTTCAGCGTCGTATGTGATCTTCATGAGATGCCCCCTAGTTCCAGTACTTCACGATTACCGTGACCACGACGAGGCGGTCAAGTTCCTCGGCGAAGACCGCCTCCACGGCCCGCCACAGGTACGTCCTGCCTGTCACCGGCGACGGCTTGCCAAAGGCCATCGTCTTCCGAGCTCGGAGCCGCCCCGCTCTGGCGGGTCCCCAAGGCGAAGTGCGGATCACGTCAGCCACTTCGTCGGGGTCGGCGTGCCGGCGCCGGCATTGCTCCCGTGCGTGTCCCTACAGCACGATCTGGTTCGCCAAGGACGCCCCTCCGCGGGCTTTCACGCATTATAGATGACTTCGCTCCCGTTGCCACTGGGGCGCTTGGCTACCATAACCACTGCTTTGGGGAAAGCCGATGCGACGAAGGGGTTCCCTGCAATCCGCGGGTGGCGCGTGCGGGGCGGCGCTGGCCGGTGCCGCGCTCGGGGCCGCGGTCGGCCGCCTCATCGCCGCAGGCATCCTCGCCCTCCACGTCGCCCCCGGCAAGCCGCTCATGGGCGACGACGGTGAGGCAACCGTGGACGGCTCGCACCCGACCGGCCTCGGCTTCCGAGTCGCCTGCCCACTTGACGGGCGGTAGGCGACTTGATAGCCTGTCGCCGTCCGCGACTCCCCCTGGGCAAGGAGAAGAACTTGGCGACGATCTTCGAGGACGCGAAGAAGCTGGGCGGGCCGCTGACCGTGCGCGAGCGGTTCCGCCGCGTGATGCACTATCAGAAGGTGGACCGCATCCCGTTCTTCGAGTTCGGGTACTGGGACACGACGCTCTCCCGCTGGCACGCGGAGGGCCTGCCGCGCGAGGTGGACAACGAGGCGAAAGCCTACGCTTACTTCGGCATCGAGAACTGGGGCGGAGTGTGGGGCAACGTTGGCCTGACGGGCGATGTCTTCAAGCCCGAAACGCTGGAGGAGACAGACGACTATATCATCACCCGCGACGGGGTGGGCGCGGTGGCGCATCAGAAGAAGAAGGAAATCCGCACGATCCCGCACTACCTCGACTATGGGCTGAAGACCCGGGACGACTGGGCGAAGTTCAAGGCCAAGCTCCAGCCGACCCTCGAGGGCCGCATCAGCCCCGACGTCTACAAGAACCTCGCGGCCTATCGCGCCAGCGAGGTGCCCCTCGCCGCGCCCATCGGCTCGATGATCGGCGTGCCACGCAACTGGATGGGCTTCGAGCGCATCGCCACCCTGGCCTACGACGACCCGGACCTCCTCGACGACATCGTGGAGACCCTCTGCCAGTGCGTCGTGGTGGTGCTGGAGGAGCTCACGCAGTACATCGAGTACGACTTCGGGGCGGGCTGGGAGGACATCTGTTTCAACAGCGGGCCGATCGTGTCGCCCTGGATCTTCGACAAGTTCATCGTCCCCCGCTATGCCCGCATCACCGCCGTGTTGCGCAAGCGCGGCTGCGACATCTCGTGGACCGATTGCGACGGAAACGTCTGCCCCATCCTGCGCCAGTTCCTGGCGGGCGGCATCAACTGCATGTTCCCCGCCGAGGTCAAGGGCGGCTCCGACCCGCTGCGCATCCGCGAGCTGGTCGGCGAGGAGATGCGCATCGTGGGCGGGGTAGACAAGTTGCCGCTCAACGAGAGCCCGAAGGCCATCGAGAAGGAACTCCTCCGCCTCCTGCCGCTGGTGGAGAGCGGCGGCTTCATCCCCACCATTGACCACCGCGTGCCCGCCAGCGTGCCCTTCGAGAACTACAAGTTCTACATCAAGACCAAGCGGCAGCTCTTCCGGGCCGGCCACCGCGAGCCGCAGTATACGGAGTGACCGCCCCAAGCCCCTGCTGCCACTCGCCGAATGTTTGACAGGCGGGAGCGCCGCGCGTAAGATATGCTGCGTCAGGCGACTTTTCCGGCGCGCCAAAGAGGAGAGCAGGTTGGGCGAGATACCGCTGGATGTTGAGCTCCCGAGTCAACTCGCGACGCCGAGTTCTGCGGCGGGGGAGACAGGGGCCCCGCTGGCTCCCGCGCGCGTTGCAGCGCCGTCTGCGCGCGTTGGGGCGCCGGCAACGTGCGGCGAGCTCGTGCTGGAGCCGCCGACGCTCCTGGGGCGGGTGATGCGCGGGGTGAGCTTTGCGGTGGACGCCGCGTGCCGCCTGCGGGGCGGGCTGTGGCGGCTGACGCCGTGGCGCTGCCGACGCGAGGCGGCGAGCTTCGAGACATTCTTCGGTTCGGCTCGGTTTGCGGCGCTACGTGAGTACTCAGGCATCGCCGAGGCCATCGCGGCCGAGCTGCGGCCGCACTACGAGCTCTACACCTCGCGGTTCAATACGCCCTGGATGGCCGTCTCCCTCGAGCTGTCGGTCTTCGTGATGGCCCTCTGCCGCCACCTGAGGCCGCGGCGGCTGGTGGACCTGGGCTCGGGGTTCAGCTCCGTGCTCCTGCGGCTCTACGAGCGGGAGGCCACGCCCACGCCCGAGGTGTGGTCGGTGGACACCTCGGCCGCATGGCTCGGAATGACGCGGCGGATTCTGGAGTGGCAGGGCCTGCGGTCGGATCGCCTGGCGACCTGGGCAGAGTTCACGGCCCAGCGGCCGAGCGGCTTCGACCTCGTCGTGCACGACCTCGGCTCGGTCCTTACGCGGCGTCAGACGCTGCGGCGGGTGCTGGGCTTCACGGCGCCCGGCGGCGTAGTGGTGATAGACGACGCGAACTACAGAGAGGTTCGCCACCACGCGCGGCGCACGTTGCGCGAGCGCGGCATCGAGCACCACCTCGTGGGCGCGGCGACACGGGACCGCTACGGCCGCTACGCCCTGGTCGCCGCGCTGTAGGCGGGCCGGGCGCGGCGCATCACGACGGCCGCTTCTCCATCAATTCAATCAGGCGTCGGGCGACGCGGCGGGCGGGGCAGCGCGGGGCATAGGCGCGGGCTGCGGCGGCCAGGCGCCGGCGGGCCGCAGCGTCGGCAAGAAGGCGTTCGACCGCGGCCGCGACCGATTCGCCCGGCCGCAGGCACTCGACCACGCCCTGGGCGGCCAGGTGCCGCGCGTTGGCGACCTCCTGGCCGGCCAGCGGCGCGATGGCCAGGGTCGGCACGCCGATGGTCACCGCCTCGGTCATCGAGAGCCCCCCGGGCTTCGAGACAAACAGGTCGCTCGCCGCCATCAGCTCGGCCACGAAGTCAATAAAGCCGAAGGCGCGGAGACGGCTCTCGCCCACGGCGCCGAGGCGGCCGAGTCGCTCCCGCAGGCGCTCGTTGCGCCCCGCGACCACCAACAGCTCCATCGGCCGCCCGGAGGCGAGAAGCGCCCGCACCGCATCCTCCATCGGGCCGAGGCCAAGGCTGCCGCCCATCAGGAGCACCACGGGCACGCCTGGCCGCAGCCCGTGTTTGGCCTTGAGCGCCGCAGGGTCGAATGCCCCCTCGAAGGCAGGGGAGATCGGCACGCCTGTGGCCTCCACCCGCTCCGGGGGGATGCCGAGGGCGACGAAGCGGCGCCGAAGCTCCTCATCGGGCACGAAGAAGCAGTCAATCTCATTGTTCTGCCAGGCCGGATGAGCGTCGAAGTCCGTGACCACAGTGGCCGTGGCGCCGCGGAAGACCCCGCGGGCGCGCAGGCTGGCCGCGGCCTCGGAGGCCGTGAGCTGCGTGGCGAGGATGGCGTCGGGCTGCCAGTCGGCCACGAGGCGCTCGAAGGGCCGCAGCGCGGGCCGCAGGAGCCACGGCGGCATCGTGCCCCCGCGCCTCGGCGGGTGGCGATACAGCCAGCCCCAGAGCCAGGGGACGTGGCGGACTATGAAGAGGTAGCCTGCGACGTAGAGGGAGCGGAACCAGGCGGCGGCGTGGTCGCGCAGGTCAATCGAGCGCACCGCGCAGGCGGGCGCCTGCTCGGCGATGGCGCGCGCGATGGCCTCGCCTGCCTTCCCGTGGCCGCCGCCGACCGACAGGGCGACGATCAGCACGCGCCTGCTCATTGCGGCTCCTGCGCCCAGCGCCGCGAGAGCCAGCGGGCAAAGACGTAAGCAAGCACCCCCACCGCAGCCCCGGCCGCGACGTCCGAGACCCAGTGGATGCCGAGGTAGAGCGTCGCCAAGGCGTTCGCCAACCCAAACCCCGTCATCACCAACGCGAAGGACCGCCGCCCCGTGTGCCAGGACACCAGCGCCATCGTCACGCCCAACGACGTGTGGAAGCTCGGAAAACAGTTGTCCAGCCCGCTCATCGCCCGATAAGCCTCCATCACCACGGGGCTGATGTCGTCCAGAAGCAGCCGCACCCCCTGGCTGCCCAGGTCGTGCTGGTAGAAATGAAACGTCTCGCGCACCGGGAACACCACGAAGAACGGTAGCTCGACGAGGTAGTTCAGGAAATACCCGATGAGCACCATCGCCAGCCCCCGCTTGCTCCGCAGCCGGTCGAAGACGAGCATGGCCACGAAGACGAAGCACGGAAAGACGATGACGTAGACGTAGGCGAAGAACCAGGTGAGCGGGAGCCAGGCGAGCGCGCTCTGGATGCCCGCCACCGCCTCGCCCTCGAGGGAGTGAATGCTCGACGTGTAGTCGCGCCCCCGGCTCTCAACCACCCAGCCCGTGAACCGCTCGTCCAAGCCCAGATGAAGATACAGGTAGTTGACCGCCAGAATCGAGCAGCCGGCGGCAAGGTAGAGCACCCGCCTGGGCGACCTGAACGCGCCGCACAGCGACTCCCATGCCGCGCGCCAGGGCGCAACCTCGGGCACCGCAATCCACAGAAGCAGCAGCGTCGTGGGAACCATCAGGGCCATCTCCACGACCTGCACGAGCTGTGTCCCGCTCATGGTTCCCCTTGCCGCAACGGCCTGCCAGTCACCCGCGCCTCGCTCGCCGCGCCATCGTGCCCTGATTTATAGTCGAAATCCGCACCTCATGCAAGCAGCCAGCGGCGGCGCGGGGCAATGGCAGGTTGACACGCGGCGGCGGAATTGGCAGAATACTCCAATCAGTCCCACTGCTTCAGGAGACCCCGCCTTGAACAAGTTCGCCCACTTCGGCGTACCGACGAAGAAGAAGCAGCCCGGCGAGACTCATCTCGAGGGCGCCAAGGTTTACATCACCGACCCCGAGAAGCATCCGTTCAAGGTGGAGTTCGTCCGCCCCGAGAAAGGCTGCCCCCTGCCCAAGGCCATCCAGACCACCCCTCACGCTGCCTTCATCGTGGACGACATCCAGGCGGCGGTGCAGGGCTACGAGGTCGTCCTGCCCCCAACGCCCATGAGCGACACCCTCACCATCGCCTTCGTCAAGGACGGCGATGCGCTCCTCGAGCTGATGCAGATGAAGTGAGCAACCCACCCCCTGCCGAACGTTTCCTCACGTTCGGGAGGGTAATGTCACTGTGGCAAGCCGCTCTCAGTTACCCCCCGAAGGTCTTGGAACCTTCGGGAGGGAGAATGGGGAGGAGAAAGGGGAACGCGATGCCGATGAAGAAGTTCATCAACAAGCCCGAGGGCCTGGTGCCCGAGCTATTGGAGGGCATGGCCCTCGCCCACTCCAAGCAGCTCAAGCTGGCGCGGGGCAACCTCGTCGTCCGCGCCAGGGCGAAGTCGAAGAAAAAGGTCGCACTCGTCACCCTCGGCGGCAGCGGCCACGAGCCGGCCCTCAGCGGCTACGTCGGCAAGGGCATGCTCGACATCTCCGTGCCCGGCGAAATCTTCGCCGCACCCGGCCCGCCCCGCGTCATCGCCGCGCTCCGCAAGGCCGCCCGAGGCCGCCCGGCAGGCGTCCTCTTCGTCGTCCTCAACCACGCCGGCGACGTGATGACCGCCAACATCGTCATGCAAATGGCCGCCAACGAGGGCCTCAACGTCAAGCAAATCCTCACCCACGAGGACATCGCGGCCTCCGACCCCGCCGAGCGCCGCGGCCTCTCCGGCTGCCTCATCGTCATCAAGTGCGCCGGCGCCGCTGCCGAAGAAGGACGCTCCCTCGACGACTGCCTCGCCATCGCCCAGCGCGTCCAGGACAACATGGCCACCCTCGCCGTCGCCGTCACCCCCGCCACCCACCCCTCCACAGGCCAGCCCATCTTCACCATGCCCGACGACGAGATGAACGTCGGCATGGGCCAGCACGGCGAGGCCGGCGGCGGGGCCATGAAGCTCAAGAGCGCCGATGAGACCGCCGACATCATGCTCCCCATGCTCCTCGCCGACCGCAACATCCAGCCCGGCGAAAAGATACTCCTCATGCTCAACGGCACCGGCTCCACCACCCTGATGGAGCTCTACATCGTGCTCCGCCGCTGCAAGCAGATCCTCGACGCCAGGGGCATCGAGCTGGCCCGCTGCATCGTCGGCGAGTTCCTCACCGTCCAGGAAATGGGCGGCTTCCAAATGGTCATCTGCCGCATGGACGACGAACTGCTCCGCCTCTGGGACGCCCCGTGCGACACCCCGGCGCTCACTGTGGCCAAGTGAGACTTCCGAGTTTGTAACCTCCCCTCCCGAAGGTTCCAATACCTTCGGGAGGGGAAACAGAGTCGAGGACGAGGACGACGACGAGGACGAGGACGATTCATGGGAAAAGGCGTCGGCTACAATGAGCTTGTCGCCATGCTCCGCGCCGCCATCAAGCAGGTGCGCGACAACCAGGCCATGCTCTCCCAACTCGACTCCGTCGGCGGCGACGGCGACCACGGCACCACCATGGCCCGCGCCATGGCCCTCGTCGAAAAAGCCATCGCCGCCTGCAAGAAGAAGGACATCAAGAGCCTCCTCAACGACGTCGGCTGGGCCATCATGGGCGTGGACGGCGGCGCGACCGGCCCACTCCTGGGCACCTTCTTCCTCGGCATGGCCACCGCCATGGCCGACAAGAAGCCCGTGGACGCCCGGGGCCTCGCCGCACTCTTCGAGGCCGGCCTCGCCGCACTCCAGAAGACCACCAAGGCCCAGGTCGGCGACAAGACGATGATGGACGCCCTCGTCCCCGCCGTCGCTGCGCTTCGCGCCGCGGCCGAGGCTGGCCAGGACGTTGCTGCGTGCCTTGCCGCCGCCGCTGCTGCCGCCGACAAAGGCGCCCTCTCCACCAAGAACTTCCCGGCCCGCTTCGGCCGCGCCAAGAACCTCGGCGACCGCACCATCGGCCACCAAGACCCCGGCGCCACCTCGGTTTGGCTCATCCTAAGGGGGTTTGCACAAGCTGTAGCAGGCGCATGACCCGTGACCCGTGACGCGTGAACAGAGAAGACCGCACGCTGCACTTTCTTATCACGCGTCACGCCTCCCGCGTCCGGACACCGCCTCAGAAGGAAAGGAGACGCTACCCATGCCCGATGCACAGGTGAAATCAGAGGACAAGGCGAAGGATTTCTCCACCAACGTGCCGTTCGAGACGCCAGGCTTCTTCCTCAAAGGCTCGGCGCACCTCGACTGGGGGATGAAGAACCGCCTCTCCCGCATCTTCAACCCCAAGACCGGCCGCACCGTCATGCTGGCCTTCGACCACGGCTACATCATGGGGCCGACCTCCGGCATCGAGCGGATGGACCTCGCCATCCCGCCGCTCATCCCGTACGTGGACTGCCTGATGTGCACCCGCGGCGCGCTCAAGACCTGCATTGACCCCACGGTCAACAAGCCCGTCGTCCTCCGCTCCTCCGCCGGCGCGACCATCCTCAAGGAACTCTCAAACGAGGTGATCGGCGTGACGCTCGAGGACGCCCTCCGCTTCAACGCCGCCGCCGTGACCTGCCAGTGCTACGTCGGCGGGCCGTTCGAGAAGGAGAGCCTCGCCAACCTCTGCCACCTGGTCAACGAGGGCAACCGCTACGGCGTCCCCACCCTCGGCGTCACCGCCGTCGGACGCGAACTCGTCCGCGACGCCCGCTACCTGGGCCTCGCGGGCCGCGTCATCGCCGAGCTGGGCGCCCACTTCAACAAGACCTATTACTGCGAGCCCGGCTTCGACGAGGTGGTCGCCGGCACCCCCATCCCGGTCGTCATCGCCGGCGGAAAGAAGCTCCCCGAGGCCGATGCCCTGGCCATGGCCTACAAGGCAATTGACCAGGGCGCCGTAGGCGTGGACATGGGCCGAAACATCTTCCTCGCCGAAGACCCGGTGGCCATGGTCCAGGCCATCCGAGCCGTCGTCCACGACCTCCTCAAGCCCGACAAGGCGTTCCAAATGTACAACGACCTCAAGTCGAAAGGAGCCAAGAGATGAGCGACATGACCAGGCGCAGGCTGCTCAGGGGCGTCCTAGTCGGCGCCTCCGTACCCATCATCGGCGCGGCACGCGGCGCGGCCGAAGAGGCCCGACCCACCCTGAAGAAGTACAAGAACGAGGACTTCTACGGCCCCGACGGCAAGCTCGACGCCGCCAAGGCCAAGGCCGCCTACTACGAGCTGATGGAGTTCCACAGGTTCCCCATCATGCCGGTCCTCAAGACCGACCAGTTCTGGGTCCTCGACTTCGGCCTCGGCAAGTTCCTTGAGGTCGGAATGGCCGGCATCTTCTACATCAACGACAAGCGCGACGACTACCTGCTCCACGACATCTGGCTGCTGCCCGGCCAGATGATCCCCGAGCACTACCACGTGAAGACCCCCGAGGTCGCGCCCAAGATGGAGGCCTGGCTCGTCCGCCACGGCACCGACTACTTCGGCAGCGAGGGCGAGCCGACCCCCGGCGCCGACGACATCATCCCGCCAAGCCACAAGGACTGCGCGAAGGCCCGCCACGTCGTCCTCAAAGGCCCCGGAGAGGTCGTCAAGCTCGAGGTCGCCGAGAGCCGCCACTGGCAGAAGGCCGGCCCCCAGGGCGCCATCGTCACCGAGGTCGCCACATACCACGACATGGCCGCCCTCCGCTTCAGCCACCCGCAGATCAAGCTCTGACCCGAGCGTCCTCGCCCCTCGTCCTCGATTCTCCTGCCCTGTAGCGAGAAGAGTCGAGGACGAGGACGACGGACGAGGACGGGGACAATGGCCATTGCCCGCCCACCCGAATGCGCTGGGTCTTTGGCGCGTTGCCAAGTCCTCCGCACGAAGTCCCTCCCCATGACCGCGTGGAGGTGAGAAGGTGCAAATGGAAGGGTCGGCCCCAATCGCGGCGGCTATGAGTCTCGCATGCCTCCTGTTCGCGGGGGAGAAGATGGAGCAGCAGCCCGTGATTGCCGTGGACCCCAGGGCGGTAGCTGTGGAGCGATTCCTGGGCTTTGGGGCGGAGTGGGACCCCAACTTCTGGGCGGAACATAACTTACAGCTCGGGGTGAACGAGGATGGCTGGGCACTGGTCATCAAACGCATCCGCTGGATGAGGCTGCCGCTCGTCCGGATGATGATTCAGGTGAGGTGGTGCACGAAGGGCGACGGGACGTTCGACTGGGAGACGCCCAATATGAAGAGCCTCTACCGCCATCTGGACGTTTGCCAGAAGGAAGGCATAACGGTATTTTTGACCGATTGGGGCGTGGCGACCTGGTGCAAGGTGGCGGGCTTCAGCGGCAACGACGACCCGAAGTACGCCGACGCCATCGGCACCTATCTGGACTACCTAACCAACCAGCGGGGTTACACTTGCATCAAGCACTTCATCCTGGTGAACGAGCCGAACTACGAGGGCGGCGGCTGGGACCGCTGGAGGAGAGGCGTCGAAAACGTCGCCAGAGTCCTCGCCGCCCGCAAGCTCCCAGTCACCTTCGTCGGCACCGATGCCGCCCACGACGACGACTGGCATCGCCGCGGCGTGGACCAGCTCGCTAAGTGCTTTAGGATATGGGAGATACACCGCTACGCCCCCAAGGCCGAGGTGCTCGCGGGCGACCTGGAGGGCTACCTCCGAAAGCAGTGGGACTACGCTCTCACCCGCGACCTTGACGCCCACGAGAAGACCTTCATGGTCGGCGAGGCGGGGATGCGCGACGGCATGGTCGGCTCGCACACCAACACCAACATCCAGACCTACGACTACGGTGTGTTCATGGCCGACTACGCGGTGCAGGCGGCCCGCTCTGGCGCCGCCGCAGTGAGCGCGTGGATGCTCGACGACGCATCGCACAAGGGCTTCAACTGGGGGATGTGGAAGACGAAGGCCGAGGGCATGGCCCTCAAGCCCTGGTTCTACACCTGGGCGCTCCTCTGCCGCTCGGTGCCGCCGGGTTCCACCATCTTCAGGACGGCGCAGCCCAGCGCCCGCTTCCGCATCCTCGCCGCCCGCTGCCCAAGTCGAGAACCCAGGGGCACCTACGGCTGGACATTCGTCCTCGTCAACCGCGGCGACGACGCGGCCTCCCTCAAGCTCACCGTCCCCGGCGGCGGGGCCGTCGCCCTCCGCCACTACCTCTACAGCCGCTCCTCCGCCCCTGCCGACAAGGACGGGTTCCCCCTCCCGGTCAAAGAGTCCCAGGCCGACCTCGCACAGGGCCTTCAGGTCGTAGTCCCCCCCGACGCCGTACTCATCCTGACCTCCCAATAGGCGTCGCGCTACATCTCGCCCTTGGTCTCGACGATCCAGATGTTGCGGTACTGGACTGGGTTGCCGTGGTCCTGGAGGTGGAGTCCGCCCGGCTCCTTGGGGTCGCCGCCCCAGTTGGCGGCGGTGGGGGCGGGGACCTCGGTTTTGTCCTGGACGAGGACGCCGTTGTGGATGACGGTGATGGTGGCGTTCTTGACCTTCTTGCCTTCGGCGTCGAAGCGGGGGGCGGTGAAGGTGATGTCGTAGGTTTGCCACTGGAGGGGCGGGGCGCACATGTTGACGATGGGCCGCCCGCAGCCGTAGATGCCGCCGCACTCATTGCTCTCGCCCTTGAGGCCGTAGCTGTCGAGGACCTGGACCTCGTAGCGCCCCTGGAGGTAGACGCCGGAGTTTCCGCGCCCCTGGCCGCGCGCCTTGGGCATGAAGGGGGTGCGGAACTCGATGTGGAGGCGGCAGTCGCCGAACTTCTTCTTTGAGATGATGCCGCCGCCGCGAACCTCCATTGCTTTTTCCTCGGGCAAGAGCTTCCAGGGACACGGCTTGCCGTCGCGTGTCTGCCACTCGTCGAGGCAGGAGCCGTCGAAGAGGACGACGGCGCCGGCGGGGGGCTTTGCGCCCAGCGTGGGGGAGAGGCGGACGACTTTCTTCATCTCGAAGGCGCCGGCGGCGTCGCCTTTGAAGCTGCCGGTGAACTTCTCGCCCTCGATGCTCGCCGCCCATTCGGTGCCCTTGAGCTTGCCCTCGGTGGCCTTGCCCGTGAAGGCCACCTTGCCGTCGGCCTCCTTGCCGGCCAGCACGACGAGGGCTGGGATGCGCTTGTCGAACTCCTCCAGGAGGTTGGCCTGATAGGCTCCGTCGCCGAGCGCGATGACCTGGGCGACGAGGGGCGCGTCCTTGCCCTCGGCGCCCTTCAAGACGCCTTGCCAGTCGCCCATCGCGGCGTCCTGGGCGAGGGCCACCCCTGCCAGAGCGCACCACGCTGCCGCCAGTCCGAGCCTTCTCATCGCCTGCCTCCTGTGGGGTCGTGTGTGCCGGAAGCTCAATTGTAGACTACAGATGCGCGGGCGATGTGTCAAGCAAGGGTGTGTCAGGCAAGAGGGCGTGAGGCAAGGGCGCGTCAGGCAAGGGCGTGTCAGGCGCTGGGGCCGGGGCGGAAGAAGATGGGGCGAACCTCGACGATGCTGGCGGCGCCTGTCATCATGGCGGCGCCGATTATCTGGACCCCGGTCAGCCGGTCGCCTGCGAGGAGGTAGCCGAAGACTGCTGCGAAGAGCGGCTCCATGAGGAGGATCATTGCTACCTGGATGGCCGAGAGGCGCTGCTGGACGAGGGTCTGGATGTAGAAGGCGGCGGCGGTGGCGACGAGGGCGGTGAGGAGGATGATGCCCCAGACGCGCGGCGTGGGCCACGCGAGCCGTTCGGCCAGGGGGCAGGCGGCGGCGAAGAGGGCCGCTGCGCAGACGAGTTGTCCCAGGGTCAGCGCGCCCGTGGCGTAGTGCTTGGAGTAGCGGCCGAGGAGGGCCACGTGGAGGCCGAAGGCCGCGGCCGCGCCCAGCGTGAGGAGGTCGCCCAGGGCGACGCCGTGGGGCGCGGCGCCCGACAGGAGGCCGAGCCCCAGCACGCTGACCGCGATGGCGGCCAGGGCGACCCGCTCGGTGCGCTGGCCGAAAAGGAGGCGATTGGTCAGGGGCACAAAGACGACGAAGAGCCCCGTGATCACCCCGGAGTTGCTGGCCGTGGTGTGCCGGAGGCCAAAGGTCTGGAGGAGAAAGCCCGCGGCGAGCGGGACGCCGATGGCCATGCCCGCGCCCAGCGAGCGGCGGTCGGCCCGCCAGGCCGTGAGCGCCGCGATGGCCGCCGCGGCGATGGCGTAGCGGACGGCGAGGAAGGAGAGCACGCCGTAGCCGGCGACGGCCTCCTTCACCAGGACAAAGGTCCACCCCCACACCGCGACAGCGCCAAAGAGGAGGAGGGAGAGCGCGAGACGCCTCATGGGGGCTCCATCGCCGGCGGCCGAGGCTTCCCGCGCGGGGCCGGTCGCCAGCCGTGGGGGTCATTCGTAGCGGAGCGCCTCCACGGGGTCCATCCGCAGCGCGCGCCAGGCGGGGTAGAGGCTGCCGAGGACGCCGACGACGACGGCGACGGCGACCACCTCGCCCACGGCCCTGGCGTCGAGCACGGGCGCCACGAAGGACCGCACCACGGGTGCCGAGGTGAGCGCTCCGAGCGCGGCGAAGCCCCCCAGCGCCCCCAGAAGGCTGCCAACCGAGGCCAGGGCCAGCCCCTCCAGCACAATGGCGGCGAGCACCCGCGCCGGCCCCCAGCCGAGCGCCCGCAGCACCCCGATCTCACGCGTCCGCTCCACCACCGACATCAGCAAGGTGTTGAGTATGACCACGATGGCGACCAGGATGGCGACGAGGGAGGTGCTGGCCACGATGGCGCGGAAGGCCCAGAGCATCTCGTTGCTCGCCGCCGGGTCCTCGCCCTGGTGAAAGGTGAGGTTGGGGAAGGCCCTGGTGAGGCGCGCGAGGACCTCCGCCCGCTCCTCGGGGCTGAGGCGCGGGTCGCGCCGCACGCTGAACGCCGTCACCCTGCCCTCGCGCCCGAGCAGCTTCTGCGCGGTGGGCAGGAGCATGAAGATCGAGTTGCCCTGGACCCGCGCGGCGGGCTGGAGGATGCCGACGACGGGGAAGTCCTTGCCGACGATGCGTATGGTGTCGCCGAGCTTCTTGCCGAGCGCCTCGGCCACCCCGCTGCCGAGGGCCACCCCGTCGGGCTGGGCGGGGCCGGGAAGCACGCCGGCCGCCAGCTTGAGGCGCTTCCAGACCGGGTTGTGGGCATCCAGGCCCGCCAGCACGGCCGCCTTGCCGGGCTCCAGGATGACCAGGTGGCCCATGTCGGCGCCGACGGCGGTGACGCCGGGCACGCGCCGCAGCTCCTCCCCCAGGTGCTCCGGGACCGTCGAGGACAACACGTCGAGCGAGCCCCCCTGCGAGGCCAGGAGGTCCACGCCGTAGGCCTCCACCTGGTCGAGCCAGGAGCGCTCGAAGCCGCGGGTGAGCCCCACGAGGACCACAAAGGCGCCGATGGCAGCCGCAGCGCCCAGCCCGGTCAACAGTGACCTGGCCGGGCGCCGCACGACGTTGCGCAGCGGGAAGCTGACGAACCTCACGGCGGCCCTCCCCGCGAGTCCCTCACCACCCGCCCATCGAGAATCTGGATGACCCGCTCGGCACGCTGGGCGATCCCGGCGTCGTGAGTCACCACCACCAGCGTCATCCCGTCCTGCGCCCGGAGGCCCAGCAGCAGATCGAGCACCGCCGCGGCAGTCACCGAGTCGAGGTTCCCCGTCGGCTCGTCGGCCAGGAGCACGCTTGGGGCATTCGCCAGGGCGCGTGCGATAGCCACGCGCTGCTGCTCGCCGCCGGAGAGCTCGGAGGGCCGATGCCGCGCCCGGTGGGCCAGCCCCACGCGGCCGAGCAGCTCGCGCGCCCGCCGCTCGCGCTCGCGGCGGCGGATGCCGGCGGCGAACATCGGCACCTCGACGTTCTCGGCCGCCGTGAGGGTGGCCAGGAGGTTGGGCGCCTGGAAGACGAAGCCCACCCGTGTGGCCCGCAGGCGCGCCCAATCGCCGACCGAGCGCGGCTCGAGCCCGTCGAAGAACACCCGCCCGCTCGTCGGGCGGTCCAGCCCACACAACAGGTGAAGGAGCGTGGACTTCCCGCTGCCGCTGGGCCCCACGACCGCCACGCATTCGCCCGGCGCCACGTCCAGCGACACCCCCGCCAGCGCCGCCACCTGGCCCTTGGCGTACCAGCGGCTCACGTCCCGCAGCGATAACATCGGCGCTTGACCAACCTGTCCCACGACAACCTCGTCGCCCACTGCGCCCTGAAGAGCCACGGGCCAGCCACCGGGTCAGCCCTCGGAACACCCTTCTTCAGAGCGTCCACGGCTCGCGGCGGGCGCGGTCGAGCCAGCGGGCGGCCTCGGGGTCGCCCACGAGCTCTTCCTTCGCGGGGTCCCACTTCAGCGGGCGGCGGAGCCAGTAGGCGATGTTGCCGAGGTGGCAGACGGTGATGGTGCGGACGCCGACCTCGATGTCGCAGATGGGCTTCTGCCGCGTGCGGATGCAGCGGAGCCAGTCCTCGTGGTGCCCGGGGCTGTTGTAGAGGTGGACTTCGCCGGGGGCGGTCGGCGTGTCCTTGAGGGTCTTCGGCTCGGTCTCGAGCCTGCCGCGGTCCACAAAGACGGCGCCCTCGGTGCCGTAGAAGTTCACCCCCATTCGCCCCCCGCCGCCGTGGGTCATGACGACGCCGTTGGCGTACCTGTAGGTGAGTTGCTTGAACTCCTTGCCATCGGGCGGAATGACCTCGACGGGGCCACTCTCGTCCATTCCGAGGCCCCACTGGGCGATGTCGAAGTGGTGGGCGCCCCAGTCGGTCATGCCGCCGCCCGAGTAGTCGCGGAAGCTGCGCCAGTGGGGGAAGTGGTTGTAGGGGTTGCCGGGGCAAATGGTCGAGTGATAGGGCCGCCAGGGGGCTGGGCCGAGCCACAGGTCCCAATCGAGTCCGTCCGGCACAGGCTGGGCGGGCAGGTCGCAGTCGCGGGACGGGCCGCCGACGTTGACGATGACCCGCTGGACCTTGCCGATGCGGCCCGAGCGGACCATTTCGCAGGCGAAGCGGAACTCGCGCCCGGAGCGCTGCTGGGAACCTGTCTGGAAGACGCGTCCGTAGCGGCGGATGGCGCGGGCCATCGCCCGCGCGTCGCGGACCGTCAGCGACAGGGGCTTCTCGCAGTAGACGTCCTTGCCCCCCTCCGCGCAGCGGATGACCTGGATGGCGTGCCAGTGGTCGGGCGTGGCGATCAGCACGGCATCAATGTCGCGGCGGTCAACGAGCTCGCGGAAGTCGTTGTAGCAGCCGCAGGCGCCGTCGCCCTTCGCACCGTAGCGCTCGTTGACCCGCTTGGCGGCCTCCTCGCGGCGGAAACGGTCGCAGTCGCACACGGCGAGCACCTGGACGTCGGGCCGCCCGAGCATGCCCCCGAGGTGGCCGCGTGCCTGCATGCCGATGCCGATGAAGCCCATCGTGATGCGGTCGCTGGGCGCGGCACGCTCGGCCCCCAGCGCCGAAGCCCTGACGAGGAATGGAGCGCCCGCGGCAACCGCCGCCCCCTTGAGAAAGCCGCGTCGCGAAACCGCTCTGGTCGCTAGCATCCCGTCCTCCTGACCAAGCTCTTGAGACCACGGAGCCTTGAGCGGAATGGGCAGGACCGCAATGTCGCCCTGCTCACGCATTGTCCCAGAACCCCTCCCTCAAACGCCTCCAAGCCTTCGGCCTCATTCTACTCCCCACGCCATCCCCACGCAAGCCCGGAACCTGCGTCCCCGGCCCGCGCCGGCGCCCAGCGGCTGTCATCCCGAGCGGAGTGAAATGGAGCGAAGAATCTGTCGGAGGGGCCACGTGGCATAGCGGTGGCCACTTAGGTCACGTTACGGCGCCCCTTGAGAGGTTCTTCGCTGCGCCCGCCTGCCGGCGGTCGCGCGCTCGGAATGACAATCGAACAAGTAGCGTTCGTGACGGACCACGCCCGTGAGATTCTAGATGGCATGATTCGTGCTCACACGCCCCCAGTTTCCGGTCGTTCGGTCCGTGCAGCCCCGAAGGGGCGAACTACGATAGCCCCGGGCGAAGCGAAGCCCCGGGAAGATGGGCCATTCCCTCCCGAAGGTTCCAATACCTTCGGGAGGGTAAGGCTTGGGCGCGGTGGCGGGGTGGGGCGTTACCCTCCCGAACGTATTGGAACGTTCGGGAGGGAGGTGGGGACTATCTCGCGCTTACAGGTCTGATTCCCTTACAACCCCAGACCCAGGGCTTCGCTTCGCTCCGCCCCGGGCTATGATAGAGCGCCCTTGCAGGGCTCCGAGCCACAAGACTGACAAACCGCAGGGGGCGTGTCAGTGATTCGTGACCTTGACACCCTCGCCGAGGCGGGCTATAATGCCGTCTGCTCGCTCAGCGGGGTAGCTCAGTTGGCTAGAGCAGCGGATTCATAACCCGCAGGTCGAGGGTTCGAATCCCTCTCCCGCTACCATCCCAGCACGCGCCCGGACCGGCGATTCTCGCCCGTCCGGGCGTTTCGCTAAGACGGTAGATGCTGAACAACGCTGGACGTGCCTGTCACACTTGGAGTAGTCACAGTTGGAGCAGGACGGGGGAGGTTGTTTCGGCGGTGGATGTGGGGTATAGCGATGGGGCCCCAGTTGCGGCAGCATGAAGTTCCAAACACGCCCAAAGGAGTTTGGGCGTGGCACCTGCTCTCCTGCTACGGCCAGGTCCCTCCGTGGGTGCCACGTCCAAGCCTTGCTTGGGCGTGCGCTTCTCCGGCGCGGATTGTGGAGCGATGCTATAGTCTCACGGTCAACGTAGGGTAGGGTCCGTGGGTCGCTTGGCGGGGCGGGGGCTTGGGGGCGTGGGGCGACAGGGGATCAACTTGCGAGGCGGAGGCCAGTGATCCCCTGTTCTCTGGGGACGTGCCTGGTTCACAAGTGTCTGTGGGGCAAGAGCTTAGGGAGCGTGCCAAAAATTGGCACAGAGGATCAAATCCTTGCGCACACATTGATCCTCTGTCCGGTGTCGGCGTCGGTGCTGGCCGCGGCGGCCGGAGTCTCGGCGGCCGGCGCGGTCGGGGTCGAGGGCCGGCCGCGACTGCGTGCCCGAGCTCGCGGGGCGGCGGCCGGCGCGGTTTGGGGTCGAGGGGCAGGCGGGCTTGTGGGTGCGCGGGGTGCCGAGGATGCGGTGCTTGGGGCCTGAGCCGGGGAGTCCGGCCCAAGCCTCTTGCAGTCGAGGCGGTTCCATGCGAGAATACCACTCGTGGTGGTTGCCCGACACTCTCAGTGCGATAGGATGTGTGCGATGGATGGCCTTCTTGTCCAGCTCGATGCCTGGCTGAGTTGGTTGAACGGGTATCTCTGGGGCTGGCCGATGGTGGTGCTGCTGATGGGCACCCATCTGTTTTTCACGATCCGCCTGCGCTTCATCCAGCGTCACACGCCGCTGGCGCTCAAGCTCTCGTTCGCACGCGAGGGGGCCGGCGCGGGCGACGTGAGCCAGTTCGGCGCCCTGGCCACTGCGCTTGCGGCGACGATTGGGACGGGGAACATCGTGGGGGTGGCGACTGCGGTGGCCCTCGGCGGGCCGGGGGCCGTGCTCTGGTGTTGGCTCACGGGCGTCTTCGGCATCGCCACGAAGTACGCCGAGGCCCTGCTAAGCGTGAAGTATCGCGTCAGGACCTCGGACGGCACGATGCTGGGCGGGCCGATGTACGCCCTTGAGCGCGGCCTGGGGATGAAGTGGCTCGCCGTCGTCTTTTGCGTCTTCACGGCCATCGCTGCATTCGGCATCGGCAACATGGTGCAGGCCAACTCGATCGCGCAGATGGCTCGGAACACCGCGTCCCTCAAGCCGTGGGTGACTGGCGTGTTGCTCACGATGCTGACCGGGGTGGTCATCCTCGGGGGCATCCGCTGGATCGCCACGGTGTGCGAGGGGGTGGTGCCGTTCATGGCGGTCTTCTACGTCATCGGCTGCGTGGTGATCCTGGCGATGACCGCCTCGACGTTGCCCGCGACGGTGTGGCTCATCGTGCGTTCGGCCTTCACGGGCCAGGCGGCGGCAGGCGGCTTCGCGGGGGCCAGCGTGATGGTCGCCGCCCGCTACGGCGTCGCGCGGGGGCTATTCTCCAACGAATCGGGCCTCGGCTCCGCGCCCATCGTCGCTGCCGCCGCACGCACCCGCAATCCCGTCCGCCAGGCACTCGTGTCGTCCACGGGCACTTTCTGGGACACCGTGGTGGTGTGCGCCTTGACGGGGCTTATGCTGGTGAACACGGGGGTGTGGACGCGCGGGCTGGACGGCGCGAAGCTGAGCCAGGCGGCCTTCGGCACCATCCCACACGTCGGGCCGGCGGTGCTCAGCGTCGGCCTGCTTCTCTTCGTCTTCACCACCATCATCGGTTGGGAGTACTACGGCGAGCGGGCGGTCGAGTACCTTTGCGGCAAGAAGGCCATCTGGCCCTACCGCATCGCCTGGGTCGCAGCCGTCTACGCGGGGAGCGTGCTCAACCTCCCATATGTCTGGAACTTCGCCGACGCCGCCAACGCGCTCATGGCCATCCCCAACCTCATCGCGCTGCTGCTGCTCAACAGGGTCATCGTCGCCGAGACCGAGCGCTACCTGTGGTCGGGCCACATTGACGACGAGGCGCCCACCGAATAGCCGCGAAGCCAGCGACGGTAGGGCGTGAATCCCTGCACGCGGAGGCCTTCACCAATCCGCCACTGAGCCGTCCTCGTGCCACAGGCGAGGCGTCTCCCACGAGCCGTCGTAGAGCTTCTCGGCCACCGCCGCCTCGTCCACCTCGATGCCCAGGCCAGGAGCGGCCGGCACGTCCACATAGCCGTCCTTCACGACGAAAGGCCGCTTGAGATAGCCCTCCCCCAGGCTCACCTGCTCCTGGCAAAGGAAGTTCGGCGTGCAGGCATCCACCTGGAGACACGCGGCGAGCGAGATGGGGCCGAGCGGGCAGTGGGGGGCGATGGCGGCGTAGTGGGCCTCGGCCATCGCGGCGATCTTGCGGACCTCCAGGATGCCGCCCGCGTGGGAGAGGTCGGGTTGGAGGATCGCCGCAGCCTGCTTCTCGAGCACCTCGCGGAAGCCCCACCGCGTGAACAACCGCTCCCCTGTGGCCACCGGGATGCTCGTCGAGCGGGCGACAGTCACCAGCGCGTCCACGTTCTCCGGCAGACACGGCTCCTCAATGAACATGGGGCTGAGGGGTTCGAGCGCCTTTGCGAGCTGGACCGCCATCGCGGGGCCGACCCGCCCGTGGAAATCAAGGCCGATGTCCACCGCCTTCCCCACCGCGTCGCGGAGCGCCCCCACCCGCGCGACCACCCCCTCGACGAAGGCCGGCCCCTCCACAAAGCGCACGGCGCCAAAGGGACACGTCTTGACCGCCCTGAAGCCACGGGCGACGGCGGCCCGCCCCTTCTCGGCCACTGTCTCCGCGCTCTCGCCCCCCACGTGGCAGTAGACGCGCACCCTCTCGCGCACCGCCCCGCCGAGGAGTTGGTACACGGGCACGCCGAGCCACTTGCCCGTGATGTCCCAGAGCGCCTGCTCGATGCCGCTGAGCGCGCTCACGAGGACCGGCCCGCCGCGGTAGAAGCCCCCGCGATAGAGCGCCTGCCAGTGGTGCTCGATGCGGCGGGGGTCCTGGCCGATCAGGTAGCGCCCCATCTCTTCCACGCACGCCGCCACCGTGCGCGACCAGCCCTCCACGATCGGCTCCCCCCACCCCACCAGCCCCTCGTCCGTGTGCACCTTCAGGAACACCCAACGCGGCTTGACGAACATCGTTTCGAGCCTGGTGATCCTCATCACGCGGTCTCCCGGGCATCGCGGTGGTCTTGGATCTGGCGGATCTCCGCCAGGACGTCGGCCGGCAGCGGGCCGGCAGAGGCGGCCGAGAGGGTGTCGCGCAACTCCTCCACCGAGGCGGCGCCGGTGAGGACCGTGGCCACGTCCGCGTCGCCCAGGAGGTAGCGGATGGCGATGTGGGGAAGGGGGATGCCGGAGCGGTCGGCCAGCTCGTGGAGGCGTTCCAGCTTGCCCCGCAACGGCTCCTGGTACTTGGCAAGCGCTGCGCCGCGAGGCTGGCCGAGCAGGCCGACACGCAAGGGGGAGCCGAGGACGACCGCGACGTTGTGCCTGGCCGCCACCGCGAGCAGCTCCTCGCGGGCCAGCCGCGTCGTGAGGTCGTACTCGCAGTAGTTGAGGACGCTGTCAAACTCGTCGGTCGCGACGAGTCGGGCGAGGAAGGCCGGGGGCCGCCCTGTGACGCCGATGGCGGCGACCGCGCCCTGGCGCTTGAGATGGTGGAGAGCCTCGACCGCGCCGCCCTTGCCCATCAGGCGGTCCCAGCCAGCCGTCGGCGCCTCGTGCAGTTGCAGCAGGTCCACGCGGTCGCGCCGCAGCAGGCGCAGACTCGTCTCGAAGCTGGCCAGCACGGCGTCGCGCGAGTAGTCGAAGTCGTGCGGGGTGCAGCCGGCCTTGGTGGCCAGGCGATAAGGCTGCCTGACGCCTTCAAGGGCGATGCCGAGGATTTCCTCCGACCGCCGGTAGGCGCGGGCGGTGTCTATGTAGTTGATGCCGAGTGCGAGGGCTTGTCGCACGGTTTCTGCCGCCTGCTCGACCGCCAGGTCGCCGCGGCGTCCCGCCAGCCACGCCCCGCCAAGCCCGACCTCGCTCACCTGCCAGCCCAGCCGCCCAAACGTTCTCTGCCGCAAGCCTGCTCCCCTTCTCTATCGAGTGTGTCTTGGGTTTCGGCCAAGGTCCACGGGTCACGCGTCACGAATCCGCCAAAGCCCTCATCGGTCCCTCAGAATGCTCACCATTCCGCCATCCACGAGCAGCGTGGCGCCGGTGATGTAGGACGCCTCGTCGGAGGCGAGAAAGGCGACCGCTGCGGCGATCTCGTCGGGCGTGCCCGCCCGCTTGATCGGCAACCCGTCGAGCGTGCGCGGCTTCCACGCCGCGCGGTCCACCGCCTGGTTCGACCTGGGGTGCAGCGAGATGTCGGTGCTCCCCGGCAAGACGGCGTTGAAGCGGATGCCGCGCGATGCAAACTCCACGGCCAGCCCGCGCGTGAGGCCGCACAGGCCCGCCTTCGAGGCCGAGTAGACGGCGAAGGGGGTGTAGGTGGCCAGGGCGTGGACCGAGGCGATGTTGACCACGCTCCCCGCCCCGCGGCTGAGCATGTCGGGCACTGCGGCGCGGCTCATCAGAAACGCGCTCTTCAGGTTCGTGTCAATCACCAGGTCGAAGAGCGCCTCATCGGTCTTCTCGAGCGGCGCGCCCCTCGTTATGCCCGCGTTGTTGACGAGCACGTCCACGCGCCCGAAGGCCCGAAGCGTCTCGGCCACCACGCGGTCGCAATCGGCCGCGACCGCGACGTCGGCCTGGACGAAGATCGCCTTTCCCCCGCCCTCGGCGATCTCGCGCGCCGTGGCCTCCCCGCCCGACACATTGCGATTGGCCACCCCGCACACCGCGGCCCCCTCGCGCGCCAGCCGCAGCGCCGTCGCCTTCCCGATTCCCGACGACGACCCCGTCACAATCGCCACCTTGCCCGCGAACCTGTCGCTCATGCCACGCCTTTCATCCCGCTGGGAGTGAACCGTGCTCGTGCATGATCGTACTTACGGGCACGCGCGGAGTCAACCGTGCCGAGGGGCTTGCAATTCCCGCGCTCACCGCTATACTGGCGGCACCATGTGGCGCCAAGCCATCCCTGAGAGGAGAGAACCATGCGCGGCGTGAAGATCCTGGATGCGTTCAAGGTCGAGACCCGCGATTACCCCGACCCAGCGCCCGAGGGCGAAGAGGTCGTCGTGCGGCTCGAGGCCGCGGCTATCTGCGGCTCCGACCTCCACGCCCTCTATCAGCGGCCCGGTGAAAAGGCGTTCATACCCGGCCACGAGGGGGCGGGCGTCGTCGTGGCCGTGGACAAGCCCCGCTTCCTCAAGGTCGGCGACCGCGTGGCCACCACCGCCATCTTCCCCTGCGGCACCTGCGACCACTGCCGCATGGGCTACACAATCTACTGCCGCAGGAACAAGGGCGTCTACGGCTTCGGCCTCAACGGCGTCCACGCCACCCACGTCCGCATCTCCGAGCGCTCCCTCCTCTCCCTGCCGCCCTCGGTCTCCTTCGAGCAGGGCTGCCTCATCCTCGACCCCGTGGGCACCCACCACCACGCCAACAAGCGCATGGGCACCAACGCCCGCCACACGGTCGGCGTCTTCGGCCTCGGGCCGATGGGCCTGGGCGCCACCTGCGTCACCGCCTTCCTCGGCGCCCGCGTCATCGCCGTGGACCCCATCCCCTACCGCCGCGAGCTTGCGAAGACGCTGGGCGCCGCCGACGTCGTGGACCCCGCCGCCGGCGACGTCGCGGCGCAGATACGCGAGCTGACGAAGGGCTACGGCCTCGACCGCGCCTTCGAGTGCTCCGGCAAGCCCGAGCCCCTCTACACCGCGCTCGACCTCGTCCGCCACTTCGGCCACGTCGCCATCGTCGGCGAGCAGCCCGAGGCCAGGATCAGTCCCTCCAACCACTTCAACCGCAAAGAGATCACCCTCAGCGGCTCCACCTGCTTCCCCCTCGGCGAGTTCGACGAAATCGTTCGCCTCTTCGAGGCTGGCCTCCCCGCCGCCAGGATGATCACCCACCGCTTCACCATCGAGCAGGCCGCCGAAGCCTACGCCACCTTCAACACCGGCAACACCGGCAAAGTCATCTTCATCCCCTGATTCGCCCATCCATCCTCGTCGGCCTCGTCGTCGTCCTCGTCCTCGTCATCGCCCCCTCCCTCCCCGGGCTACGGCTGCGAGTCCGCCCCCGGCGCGCCAATCGCTATTGCACCACCTCTTCCACACAAGCCCTACCGCATGGCTCAAGGCAAATGAGCGCCGCATTCCACCGCGCGCCCCGCGAGGCGCCCCGTGTGGTCCGGATTTTCCTGTTGCAATCTCCCACAGCGGCCGCTATAATGCGTCCAGTGCGGCGCGAGGCTGGCCCTCGCCCGCGCGACCCGCGCCGCGTCAGCGGGACGCGGCGGGCAGAAAGGCCCGGCCGGCTGATCCGTCTTCAGGCGGGCTGGGCAGGGCCTTTCTACAGAAAGGAGGTGATCCAGTGGACTGCTGTAGATTGAGGTGGCCGTCGTCCTAGCGGGGACGACGGACCCGCTGGGTCCGACGGCCACACGCTAGCCGAAGCCGGCGCTCGCCTCGTGCGGGCGCCGGCTTCTTCATGGAACCCCAAATCCCAGATTCCACATTCCAGATTGCATTTCGCAGCGGGCGGGCTATACTGCTGCCGAGATGCCCTCGGGAAAGGAGATGGCCATGAGGATCGTCGCGGTGGCATTGATTGGTGCGTTGCTGGCGCTGGCGGCCTGCGCCCCGACGGCGCAGCGGCGCGGGGCGCGGGCGCTTTACGAGCAGAGCCAGGCCCCGTCGGCCCAGGCCGCCCGCTGGGGCTACGTGGGCGGCAAGATGGTGACGCGGCCCGACGCCGCGGTGAAGAACACCCAGGACAAGGCCATCTACCTCAACGAGCACTACAGCATGACCGCCTATCGCATTCCAGTGGCGAACGGCGCCTACGCTGTGAAACTCCACTTCGCCGAGACCTATGAGGGGATCAAGGACGTCGGCCAGCGCGTCTTCTCCGTCGCCATCGAGGGCAAGACCGTGCTCTCCGACTTCGACGTCTTCAAGGAGGCGGGCAGGGAGCGCTTCGCGGCAGTCGTCAAGGAGTTTCAGGTCGAGGTCCGCGACGGCGAGCTCACCATCGAGTTCACACCAAAGGTCCAGAACCCCGAGATAAACGGCATCGAGCTACGTGCCGTGCACAAGGGCAAACCGCACGGCGCCGCCCTGCTCATCAACTGCGGCGCGAGCGCCGACTACGAGGCCAAGGACGGCCGCATCTGGCGCAAAGACCAGGAGTACCAGGCGCCGTGAGGGCGCGCGCCGTCAAGCACGGCCCCTGATTCGCCCCACATAGGACGTATGGGTCCTATACGTCCTATTCCAGAGGCCCCCAGGAGCCCCAATGACCCCGCGAGAAGTGGTCACGCGAGCCATCGAGTTCCGGAAGCCCCCGCGCCTGCCCATCAACGGCTACGGCGCGGCCAGCGACGTGACCTGGATCGGCTATGAGCAGCCCAAGCCGCCCGAGGCCGAGGACGACCCGCTCGTTGACCAGTGGCTCTGCCGCTGGGGGAAGACCGATGTGCCCAACATGGGCCAGGTGAAGGGCCACCCGCTCGACGACCTTGCGCGGATGAAGGACTTCCCCTGGCCCGACCCCGACGACCCGCGCCGCTATGTCAACGTGCCCAAGCAGCTCGACGAGCTGGCCGCCGACACTTCGACTTCGCTCAGTGCAGGCCCCGCCCGCCGCGACAAGTTCGTCGTCACAGGCATCTTCATGATCCTCTGGGAGCGCATGCACAGCCTCCATGGCTTCGAGAACTGCATGCTCGACCTGATGGACGACCGGCCCGAGATTCACGAGCTGGCGGAGCACATCGTGGCCTACGACCTGGGCATCATCCGCAACATGCACCGCATCGCAGGGGGCCGCATCCAGGCCCTGAGCTTCACGGAAGACTGGGGCACGCAGAGCGACCTGCACGTCTCGCCCGAGCTGTGGCGTCGCTTCTTCTTCCCCCGCTACAAGCGCCTCTTCGCCGCAATCCACGACTGCGGCTGGTTCGTCTGGATGCACTCGTGCGGCAAGATCAACAAGGCCATACCCGGCCTCATCGAGGCGGGGGTGGACGTCTTGAACATGCAGCAGCCGCGGGGCAACGGCATCGAGGAGATCGGCCGGGCATTCGCGGGAAAGGTCTGCTTCGAGTCGCTGTGCGACATCCAGAAAACGCTCCCGTCGGGCGACCGCGCGGCCATCACTGCCGAGGCCGCCCAGCTCATGCGCACCTGGGGCACGCCGCGCGGCGGCTTCATCCTCGGCGACTACGGCGACCACGTGGCCATCGGCGCACGGCCCGAGACCAAGGACTTCATGCTCGGCGAGTTCCGCCGCCTCGACCCCTGGGCCAACGGCTGGTGAGCCCCGTGTGGCACAGCCGGCGCGGGCCGCGCGCTTTGCCTGGCGGGTAAGCCTCGCTGCCCTCCGCGCTTTCGCGCGAAAGCGCGATAGCCAGCGGGGTAGTTGTGGGCAAGTAGCCGCGTTCCGCGCTTTCGCGCGAAAGCGCGGAACACGATGGGGGGCCGGCGCTCGACTGGTGAGGATGCCCGATGGCCGATTACCGCGATCTCGCCGCGCTCGTCCGCGGCCAGCGCAAGGCGCCCCTGCCGGCGGTGTGGGACTTCTTCCCCTGCCACGCTGGCGCCGTGGGCGGCGTGCCCGACTTCCTGCGCTACTACTTCGACGCCGACACCAAGCTGGCGGCTCAGCTCCGGCTCAAGGAGCTTCTGCCCGACGCCCTTATCCTGCCGGGGGTCTTCGCCGACCTGGGCGTCATCGTCGAAGTATCGGCCTTCGGCGGACGCCTCCAGTGGTTCCCCGACGGCGCTCCCTACGTTGGCGAGGTCATCCGCGAGCCGCGCGACATTGACCGCCTGCGCCCGCCGCGCCCCGGCCTCGACGGCCTCATGCCCCTCGCCCTCACCCAGCGCGAGACGATGGCCCGCAAGCTGGCCGCGCAGGGCCGCGAGATTGACCGCTGGGCGATGTGCATGGGGCCGGCAGAGGTCGCCGGCCTCCTCATGGGCTACGAGCGCTTCTACCTGGCGATGTACGACGAGCCCGCACGGCTCCACGCCCTGATGCGGCTGGTGTCGGACTTCCTCGTCGAATGGCTCCGCGTGCAGGACGCCGCGGTGGGCGGCGCCGAGGCCCTCTGTGTGGCCGACCACGTCTTCAGCCAGGTGCCGCCCCCGCTCGCCGAGGAGTTCATCCTGCCCCACCTCCAGGCCGTCTTCGCCGCCTTCCCCAGACCAGTGCGGCTCTACCACAACGAGGGGCGCCACTCCGACGCGCACGTCGCCATGGTCGCCCGCCTCGGCGCCGAGGTCTGGCACTTCGGCAGCGACGTGCACTCACTCGCCGACCTCTACGCCAAGACCGCCGGCCGCCTGGTCCTCTTCGGCGGCCTCAATCCCCACGGCGTCCTCCGCCGCGGCACGCCACGCGAGGTCCGCGCCGCCACCCGCCAGGCCCTCGCCGAGGCCCAAGGCCATCGCCTCCTCCTCTCCAGCGGCACCGGCACCACCCCCGACACCTCGCTCGCCAACCTCCGCGCGATGATCGAGGCCGCCGCTGAGCCAGGCTAAGCGGGCCGACCGCCATCGCGTCGAGGCTGAAGCATGACCGGTGACCCGTGACGCGTGGCGCGCGATCAAAGAGGGCCGCTCCCCGGCGTTCCCCCCTTCTCGCCCGTCACATGTCACGTCACCCCGCGTCTCTCTACTTGTCCCACAACTCCACCCCGCTCCGGAGTGCGCTGCAGGCGGCGGCGAAGTAGGCGGGGTCTATCTCGAAGCCGACGAAGTCCACGCCAAGCCGCTGGCAGGCGAGCGCGGTGTGGCCGAGGCCCAGGAAGGGGTCGAGGACCAGCCGGGTCCGCTCGAGGCCGTGGAGCCGGATGCAGCGCTCGGGGAGCTGGACGGGGAACGTCGCGGGGTGGGGGCGCTCCTTGTCGCGGCTCTTGATCGTCTGGTAGGGGATGAACCAGGTGTTGCCGCGGCAGCGCAGGCCGCGGCCCGCCTTGGCCCATCGGGCGACGTTCGACTTGTCCTGGTACGGCACGCCGACGGCGAGACGGTCGAGCGGCACGTCGCCCCGCTTGGTGAGGTGGAAGACGTATTCGTGGCAGTCGTTTACGTAGCGGGGGCTGTTGATCGGCTTGTAGTGGCCCACCGCCACGTCGCCCGTGATGCCGGGGTAGTCGCCCACGTCGGCCTTCGAGATGGCGATGGACTTGATCCAGTGGATGGTGTTCTGGAGGACGAAGCGGGAGCGCATGACGGCGAGGACATCGAAGGCCACATAGGGGTCGGAAGGCATCGAGCCGACGTTGAGGAAGAGGGAGCCGGCGTCGCTGAGGACGGTCTTGACGGCATCGGCCCATTCGCCGAGCCAGCGGAGGTAGTCGGAGCGTGGGGCGGTGTCGTCGTAGCTCCGGTAGCGGATGCCGAGGTTGTAGGGCGGCGAGGTGACGACGACGTCCACGCTTGCGGGCGCCAGGTGCTCGCGCATGCCCGCCAGGCAGTCGGCGTTGTGGAGCACGAGCCGGCAACGGGGCGTCTTCAGCTCGAACACGTTCGTCTTCCTCGCTCGATTGCCGTCATGTGGCGGGCGGCCCCGGCGGAGAGGGGATGGTGCCGCCCGAGACCGCGGGGCACCGGGCGCGGAGGGCGCGAACCTCGGCGTCGCTCATGACCATGAACGCGGTGGAGAGCGCGTCGGCGAGGGCGGCGGTTGGCGCGACGGCCCAGGCGCGCCGGCGCCTCTCGGCGGGGCGGCTGGTGCGGGGGTCAATGATGTGGGCGCCCTTGACGGCGGTGCCCGAGACGCTTAGGGCGCGGTTCGCCAGCGCGAGGCGTTGCGGGGCCTCGTCGGGGCCGAACTCCACGACCCAACCGGTTCCGCGTGCAGGCCCGGCGCGAGCGAGGTCGAGGGCCACCATGCACGCCCCGCCCTCGTCGTCGGGGGGTGGGTCGAGGGCGAGGATGGTGCTGGTGCTGGCGGCGAGGAGGGCCGACGCGATGTCCCATTCGCGCAGGAGTGCAGCCAGGCGGTCGAGTGCGAAGCCTTTGCCGATGCCGCCGAGGTCGAGGCGAACGCCGTCGGCGAGGACGCGGACGGTGTGGCTGAGCTCGTCGAGCTCGAAGCGGGGCGAGGTCGCGGGCGCGGACGAGGCATAGGCGACGTCGAAGGCGCCGGCGGTGTCGCGGCGGACCTCTTCGGCGATGCGGAGGCACTCGAGGGTGTCGTGGTGGACGAATGTGGCCTGGCCTGGCCGCAGGCGGTTGATGCGGAAGATGTCGCTCCCCTCGGCGAAGCGGCTGAGGCGGGCCTCGGTGCGGTCGAGTTCGGCGAATGCCTCGGCCGCGGCCTGGCGGGCGTAGCGCGCCTGGGCGCCCGCGATGGCGATCTCAAATGTCGTCGCCATTGCGTTGTGGGTGAGGGTGACACGCATGAGACCTGGCCGCCCGGCAGCGGAGAGACCAGCGGACTCGACGACGACGACGACGAGGACGACGACGAGCGCGAGGGCCTGGCTGCCGACTGCCTTCTGCCGGCTGCCGAGTGGCTCTCAGCCCTCCCAGCCCTTCCTCGGCACGCGGCTCACCCAGCGGTTGACCTCGGGGATGTTGGTGCACTGGAGCTTGTCGCCGTCCCACTCGACCTTTTTGCCGACGCCGGCACGGATGGCGACGTGGCCGACGTAGATGCACTCCATGAGCGGGCAGGCGTAGCCGTGGAAGTTGGAGATTGGCGGCTCGCCGCCCTCCTTGCAGGCGCGGATGAAGTCGCCCAGGATGCCGCCCTTGGGGCGGGGGAGCGTGCGCGGGGGGACGGGGGTGGCCTTGTGCTGCTCTTCGGGGATGATGCGTGGCGCGCCGCCGTGGGAGCCGACGTGGATGATGCCCTTTTCGCCGATGAAGAGGGAGGCGGCGCCGCCGAGGCGGCGGTTGTGCTTCTTCTCGAGCTCCGCCGCGAGCTTGGGGCGGTTGAGCTGCTCGTCGGGGGCGCCTTGGCTCTTGGAGGGGTCCTTGGCCTTCGCGTAGCTGCCGTCGTACCAGTAGACCGTGGCGGGCGGCAGGTCGCCGCGCTGGGGGAACTCGTAGCGGATGATGACGCGCGCGGGGAAGCGGTCGTCGCTCGGGTCGTCCATCTCGACGACCTCGACGGTCTTTGGCGCGCCGAGCTTGAGGGCGAAGAAGACGGCGTCGAGGACGTGGGTGGACCATCCGCCGATGGAGCCGGTGCCGAAGTCGCACCAGCCGTGCCAGGTGCCGGGGTGGAGGCCGGCGTGGTAGTCGCGGTAGGGTGCGGGGCCGAGCCAGAGGTCCCAGTCGAGGCCGGCGGGCACGGGCTGTGCGGGGGGCCGCTTCATCGAGCCGCCGAAGCGGCCGGTCCAGGCGTGCCAGGAGTGGACCTCGAGGAGCTTGCCGATTGCGCCGGCGGCGAGGTATTCGGCGAGGGCCTGGTCGCCGCCCGAGGCGAGGCCCTGGTTGCCCATCTGGGTCATGACCTTGGGGTGCTTGCGGGCGACCTCGGCGAGGGCGCGCGCCTCGCCGATGTTGTGGGTGACGGGCTTCTCGCAGTAGACGTGGACGCCGGCCTTTATGGCCAGGGAGCAGGGGAGGGCGTGGTGGTGGTCTGGGGAGGCGATGAAGACGGCGTCGAGGTCCTTTCCCATCGCGTCGAAGAGGCGGCGGTAGTCGCTGAAGAGCTTGACGCTCTCGGGCTTGAAGTCGGTCAGCTTGTTCTTGGCCGCGTAGTCGGTGATCCACTTGAGCGCCTTGGCCGCCTGCCGCTCGTCGGCGTCCACGAGCGCCACGATGCGCTCCTGGACGGCTGTGGGCAGGTGGCCGCTCGTGCCGCGACCGCCGCAGCCGATGAGGGCGGTGCCGAGCTTGGCGTTGGGCGCCGCGGCCGCCAGGATGGTGAGGCGGCCAACCGCGCAGGCGCCCGCGGCCCCCGCGGCACGCCCGAGCCATTGGCGGCGGGTGAATGCACTTGGCATGGCCTTGCTCCTCAATTGACGCGACCTATGGGTCCCATAGGTCCTAACGGGGGCGAGGCCGGCGCCTCACTTCGCCGGCTCGCTGAGGAAGATGAAGCTCCCCTTCTTGTTGCCCACGATGACGTCGGGCACCTTGTCGCCGTTGAGGTCGGCCGCGGCCACCTGGGTGCCCACGCCGGAGTTGTCGTCCACCTTGAGGGGGGTGAACGCCACGGTCTTGTCGGGGTTGCGCTTGACGATGAACCAGTAGACGACGGCGGGGGCGTCGGGCTCGGCGTCGCCCTTCGGCCCGTGGGCCCAGAAGCGCTTGCCCGTGAGGATGTCGAGCACCCCGTCGCCGTTGACGTCGGCCACGTCGAGGCCGTGGAGCTGGCTGATGCGGAGGGCGTCCGACTTCAGGTCGGGCTTCGGCGGCAGGATGACGTTTTGCTTCCAGGTGATCTCGCCCTTGTCGTCCCTGGCCTGCTTGTACCACACGAGGCCGTACTGGTGGCAGTGCCAGGCGGTGACGACGTCGTTTAGGCCGTCGCCGTCAATGTCGTAGGTGAACATCTGGGCTGCGGCGGCGGCGAACTGGCAGGGGTGCTTCTTCCACGGGTCGCCGGGCTTGGCGTCGGGCGGCTGCTCCCACCAGCCGCTGGCCTCGAGGAGGTCGTTGCGCCCGTCGCCGTTGACGTCGCCGAAGCCGACGCCGTGCTGGAACTTGCCGTAGCCGCCCTTGGGCGTAACGGGCACGAAGGTCCATTCCGCCTCGGGCTTCGCGGGGTCCCATGTCGCGTAGCCGAAGAAGCCGTTCATGTTGAAGATGAGGTCGGGGCGCCCGTCCTTATTGATGTCGCCCCACATCGGCGATTCGTTGTCCACGGCCTTGAGGGCTAGGTGGGCCTTCCAGTGGCCCTCCTTGCCCTGCGGGTTTTCGTACCAGGAGCCCGCCGCGCCGGGGAAGGGCACGTAGAAGATGTCGGGCCACCCGTCCCCGTTGAAGTCGGCGGTGTATGTGAGGAAGTTGTCGGAGTAGCCCTTGGGGTCCACGGCCTTGGGCGGGCGCACCTCGTGCTTCTTCTGGAAGTCCGGCCCCTCGTACCAGAACGGGCCGGAGACCACGTCCAGCTTCCCGTCCTTGTTGAAGTCGGCGTAGTAGGCCCCCTCGCAGTAGAACTGCTCGGAGAGGACGAGTCGCTTGTAGCTCGGCAGCCCATCGCCTGCGAAGGCCGCCGTGAGGGCCACACACAACGCCGCCAACCCGACGCCCATGCGCCTCATGCATTCTCTCCTTCTTGTCACGCGTCACGCGTCACGGGTCACGCATCACACATTCGCCGGCACGCCGCCCTGGGCGAGCGACCGGCTGCCTGCCTCCAGCACCCTCACCACCCGCACCCCATCGGCCCCGTCGCTTCGCGGCTTAGTGTCCTTCTCGATGCACTGGATGAAGTGCTGGCACTCGAGCTGGAGCGGCTCGCCGGCGGGGATTTGCGGGATGAGGATGTCGCCCGTCCGAAGCGTGATGGCCTCGACGTAGCTCTCGACGCTCCTGCGCTGCACCTCGGCCCCCTTGTCGTAGATGCGGATCTTCTCTGAGGCCTCCATGTCGTCGAAGACCACCATCTTCTGGGAGCCGACGAGGGTGACCTTGCGAATCTTGTGCGGGTCGAGCCACGAGACGTGGATGTGCGCCATCCGCCCATCGGCGAACTTCAGGTTGGCAAACACCACGTCCTCGATCCCCTCCTGGAGATAGGCGTGGCCCGTGGCGGAGACGCTCGTGGGCGTCGCCTCGAAGAGGTAGCAGGCCACCGAGATGTCGTGCGGCGCCAGCGACCACCAGGCATTCTCCGTGCTCCGCACGATCCCCAGGTTCACCCGCTGAAAGTAGAGATAGAGCGGCTTGCCCACGGCGCCGCGGGCGATCAGGTCCTTCATGTAGTTCACGGCGGGGTGATACTCGAGCAGGTGGCCGACCATGAGCTTGCGGCCGCGCGAGGCCGCCAGCTCGGTGAGCTCCTGCGCCTCGGCCGAGGAGAGCGTCAGCGGCTTCTCCACGTAGACGTGTTTGCCCGCCTCCAGGGCCGCCTTGGCCACCTTGTAGTGCGCCGGGGCGTCCACCGCCACCACCACGGCATCCACCGCGGGGTCGTGGAGCGCCACGCCCACGTCGCTCACCGCCCTGGCCTTCGGGTATGCCTGGGCCATGGCCAGACGGGCCTTCTCATTGATGTCGCAGATGCAGCGCAGCTCGGCCCCTGGCAGCGACGCGAAGTTCCGCACCAGGTTGCGACCCCAGTTCCCAGCCCCCACCACCGCCACGCCGACCATGTTCTTCTCCTTCTCCCCGGTTCCGCACCGTTCCTATCCTTATCAAAACCCCCAGCCCTTGTCAAAGGCCCCCAGCCCAATCGTTCTCGTCCTTCGTCCCTCGTCCTCGTCCTCGACTTGCCTCTTCGTCCCTCCCTCATGCGCTCAGGCACCTGGCCCCCCGCGCTCTCGATATAGGGTGCAGCATTGGGAGTTCCGCTTTCCTGGACTGCCCTCGATAAGAGGCAGCGCCAGGCGCTTTCCCTGAATGAGCGGAGTGAAACGGAGCGAAGAACCTGTCGGAGGGACCAAGTGGCTTAGGCGGTGCGGTTTATGAGATCCTCGAGCCTATCGGGGCGCTCGCCAGGACCCCCGCGGAATGGGGTCGGGCGCCTCGATGATCGCCGAGTACGCCAGGAATGGCCAGATTGTGTAGTGCCAGTTACCCTCCCGAAGGTATTGGGACCTTCAGGAGGGAACTGGTCGGGAGGGTACTTCTCTACTTGATCTGGACTTCGCGGCCTTTCTCGGCGCTGAGGTAGAGTGCGTCGAGGATTTGCTGCACGGCGAGCCCGTCCTCCCCCGGGGCGGGGTTGGGCGCGCCGTGGATGCTCTCGATCCAGGAGCGCATCTTGACGGCGAAGGCGTCGTCGCGCTCGAGGGCCTTGGGCTCGATGTTGACCATCTTGCCGCAGTAGTCGGTGAAGAGTTTGGGGGTGCCGCCGCCCCAGGTGGCGCCCGCCTTGGTGCCGAAGATGGTGGTCTTGAAGACGTCGTTGTCCTCCATGTGGGCGGCGAAGCTGGCCTCGATGACCATCGTGGCGCCGGTCTCGAAGCGCACCAGGCCGATGGCCAGGTCCTCGACGGTGTAGGTCTTGTAGTCCCACGGCCCCCAGGGGGCGGTGGCCTCGGGGGGCTTGTTGCCGAGGTAGGTGTAGCAGTTGGCGGACGCGGCGACGGGCCGCGGCTTGCCCATGAGGTAGTGGCTGACCTCGATGATGTGGACGCCGATGTCAATGAGCGGCCCGCCGCCCTGGAGGTCTTTGCGGCCGAAAACGCCCCAGGAGGGGATGCCGCGGCGGCGCAGGGCCTGGGCGCGGACGTAGACCACCTCGCCCATCTTTCCCTCCTCGATGGCTCGGCGGATGAAGCTGGTGCCGGGCACGAAGCGCTGCTGGAAGCCGATGGAGAGCACCTTGCCGGCCTTCTTGGCCGCGGCGCACATCGCCGCCGCCTCACGGGCGTTCATCGCCATCGGCTTCTCCACCATCACGTGCTTGCCCGCGCGCAGCGCGTCCACCGTCGGCTTGTAGTGCAGGTAGTTCGGCGTGCACACGCTGACCGCGTCAATGTCCTTCATCTTCAGCAGTTGGCGGTAGTCGGTGAAGGTCTTGGCGCCGTCGAGCTGATGCTCCTTGATGCGGGCCTCCATTGCGGCTTGCGAGACATCGCTGAGGGCGACCACCTCCACCCCCTTGACCATCTTCAGGTATTTTATGTGGGTGCCCGCGATGCCGCCCGAGCCGATGAAGCCGACCCTGACCTTGTCGCTCATGCGCGTTCTCCGAGGTGCAATTGTGCGAGACCCAACCTGGTTTCCAGTGCCAGAATCCCCATCGGGGGAAGGGCAATAGCCTATTCTGTGCGAACGAAAAAGTCAACCTGCGAACAGTGCCCCGCGCTGTGCCCAGGCGAGCGCGCGGCCGAGCCATCTCGGTGCGATGGGCGGTTCCGGGAGGGTCGGTTGACATTCGGGGCGCGGGGCGTGTATGCTGGGCGACAAAGGAGGACCGCCCATGTTCGACCGGCTGGGGGTCACGGGTGTCCTGGCGTTGTTGGTCTTCGTGGCGGCGCTCGTGGCTGCGGTCTTCGGGGGCAGGCCCGTCGTCGCCGGCGTGGTTGCTGCGGCCGCGGGCATCTTCGTCCTCGTCCGCCTCTTCCGCGCCGGCGACGCATAGCTTCGCGGCGGCTGAGAGTGTCATTTCGTGTCGAGAATGGCGAAACCGGTGACGTTGCGCGTGGTCTTGGTGTCGGTGAACTGCCAGACGACTTTCTTGTCGGGGGTGACCTCGAAGAGGGGCACGCCTTTGCCCTCCTGGCCGTGGCCGAGCCAGTTGCCGACGACGGTGTTGCCGTTGGGCAGCCGGGCGATGCAGGCGAGCCACTTGGGGCCGACCTCGGGAATCTCCTTGTCGCTCAGGCGCCAGACCTCTTTGCTCTCGGCGTCGTACTCGATGACGTGGTGCTCGCACGAGACGAGCAGGTGGGCGTTGTCGAGCCGCTGGACTCCGTAGGCAGGGCCTGGGACTCTGATCTCGCGGATGACCTCGCCTGCGGCGTTGTATTCTCGGGCGCAGCGGTCGCCGGGATGGCCGACGATGTAGGTGCCTGCGGCGGTCTTGCGGGCCATGCGCATGCAGCCGTGGCCGCTGCGCTGACACTTGACTTTGAGCTCCTTGGCGAGGGTGCCGTCGGGCGCGACCTCGACCAGGCGGCCATTCGTGCACTCGCCCACCAGCGTGTTGCCGTCGGCCAGGCGCTGGCAGGCGAAGACCTCGCCCGTGGTCTTGTATTCCCAGACCACCTTCTTGTCGGGCGTGACCTCGCGGACGCCGTGGTTCGGCCCCTGGATGCGGCAGGTGAAGACCACGTTTCCGTTGGCGAGCTGCTGGCAGTCGTAGGAGTTGGGCGCGTCGCACTCCCAGACGAGCTTGCCGGCGGCGTCGAACCTTAGCACCTTGCCGCGGCCGCTGTCGGAGAGGATGAACGCGTGGCGGAGGGAGCCCTTGATGGGGCTGTCGGCTTCAGCCTCGGCCGCCAGGGCCGCCATTGGGCAGAGAAGAGCCGCGACGAGCGAGCGGGCGACGAGTCCTCTGGACATCGAGTTGCCTCCATTGCCGGTGGGCTGAGCGGTCTGGCGGGGCAGACGCCGCCCAAGATGATAGCGGCGAAGGCGCGCACGTGCAAGCCTGGCGAGTAACATTTCGGAGTTGTTCAACTCTGCAATGTTGTTCGGGAGCCATTGCGCGTTGGCCGGCTCAGGAGTAAGATGGCGGCACTTGGCGCTGATCGCGGAGCACTCTGGCAGAAAGGAGCCGTGCGATGGAGAGAAGCGGGATGGGACGGCGGGAGTTTCTGAGGGCGGGTGCGGCTGCGGGGGTGGCGGCGGGCGCTGCAGCGGGGCTGGCCGCCGAGCCCCCCGCCCCGGAGGGGCCGAAGGCCGTGCGGCTGGGGGTCATCGGCGTCGGTGGGCGAGGCTCTTATCTCCTCGGCGTGGCGCTGAAGGCGGGAGTGGAGGTGCCGGCGGTCTGCGACATAAATCCCGGGGCGGTCGCCCGCGGCGTCGGCATCGTGGAGAAGGCCAGGGGGACGAGGCCCGAGGGCTATCAGAACGGCCCGAAGGACTACCAGCGGATGCTGAGGCGGGATGACCTCGACGCGGTGCTGGTGACGACGCCGATGCAGCTCCATGCGGAGATGGCGATTGATGCCCTTCGCGCCGGCAAGCACGCGCTCAGCGAGGTGGCAGCCGCGATGACGCTCGAGGAGTGCTGGGGCATCGTCCGCGCCGCCGAGGAGACGGGCAAGGTCTACATGCTCGCCGAGAACTGCTGTTATTGGTACCACTGCCTGATGATCCTGAACATGGTTCAGAAGGGCCTCTTCGGTGAGTTGACCTATGCCGAGTGCGGCTACGTGCACGACTGCCGCTCGCTCCTGTTCCAGGGGGACGGCTCGCTCACCTGGCGCGGGGAGATGGCGCGCGACTGCTGCGGAAACGTCTATCCGACCCATTCGCTCGGCCCAGTGGCGCAGTGGCTCGGCATCAACCGCGGCGACCGCATGGTGTCGCTCGTTGCCGCCGGCACGAGGTCGGCCGCGCTCAACGACTATGTGGCGAGGCGCTTCCCCGAGGGCCACGCGGCCCGCCAGGTGCGGTTCAAGCTGCCCGACTCCTCGAGCACGCTGATCCGGACGGCGAAGGGGGCGCTGATTGACCTGAGGTTCGACATGTGCTCGGCCCGCCCGCACCCGACGACGACTTACTACGCCCTCCAGGGCGTGAAGGCGAGCTACGACTCGCGCCAGCAATTCATCTGGCTCGATGGCCGCACGCCCGGCTATCGCTGGGAGGAGCTGAGCAAGTATATGAAGGAGTTCGAGCACCCGCTCTGGACCGAGCACGGGGCCGAGGCGAAGGCCACGGGCCACGAGGGGGCGGACTACTTCCCGCTCCGCGAGTTTCTCCAGGCCATCCGCAAGGGGACGCCGCCGCCGATAGACGCGGCCGACGCCGCGGCCTGGAGCTGTATCATCCCGCTCTCTGCGAAGTCCATCGCCGAGGGCGGCGCGCCCCAGGAAATCCCCGACTTCACCAGGGGCAAATGGGACTCGCGGAAGGCCTGAGCGAGCGGGGAGGGGAGAGGGAACCTTTCTTGCAAGAAAGGTTCCCTCCCCCAACCTTCCCTCCCAAGAACTCTTGGGTTTGACAGGCCGAAGAGAGCGTAGTATCGTCTCGCGCGTGGGGAGTGAAGAGGCGATTGCCTGAGGAGTGATGAACATGGCGGGAGCGCAGAAGGGGCGTGGGGATGGTCCGTCGCGTCGGGCGTTTCTCAGGAGCACGGGGGTGATGGTCGGATCGGCCTGGGCGGCGGGCCTGGCTCCAGGGGCCTATGCGGCTGCGGGCGACCCGATCAGGCTCGCGCTCATCGGCTGCGGGGGGCGTGGGACGGGGGCGGTGGTGGATGCCTTCTCGACCACGGGCGGGCCGGTGAAACTCGTGGCGATGGCCGACATCTTCGAGCACCGCCTCAAGGGCAGCCTCGGCCACCTCCAGGGCAACCACAAGGACAAGGTGGACGTTCCGCCCGAACGCTGCTTCGTGGGCTTCGACGCCTACAAGAAGGCCATTGACTGCCTGGGGCCGGGCGACGTGGCGCTGCTGACCACCCATGCGGCCTTCCGCCCGCTGCACTTCGAGTACGCCGTCTCGAAGGGCGTGAACGTCTTCATGGAGAAGTCGTTTGCCGTGGACGCCCCGGCCACGCGGCGGCTGCTGGCCGCGGCCGAGGCGTCGGAGAAGAAGGGCCTCAAGGTCGGCTGCGGCTTCATGTGGCGCCACTCCAAGGCGCGCCAGGAGGTCATCAAGCGCATCCGGGACGGCGCAATCGGCGACCTCCACACGCTGCGCATCTACCGCGTCCACGGCCCCGTCCACTGCCCGCCCCTGCCCAAGGGCGCCAACGAGATTGTATTTCAGCTCCAGCACCCCGCGTGCTTCAACTGGACGAGTGGCGGGTTCTTCGTGGACTGGCACTGCCACAACGTGGACGTGGCCTGCTGGTGCAAGGGCGCCTGGCCGGTCAAGGCCCAGGCATTTGGCGGGCGGTGCTATCCCCAGGCCGGCAACCTCTTCGACCACTACGCCGTCGAGTACACCTTTGCCGACGGCACTAAGCTCTTCGCCTTCACCCGCGGCATGAACGGCTGCTGGGGCGAGTATGCCGACTACGCCCACGGCACCAAAGGCTCGGCCGTGTTGATGACCAACCTCGCCCAGCCCAGCCCGAAGATATACAAGGGCCACACGATGGCCAAGGAGGACCTCTTGTGGCGCTACGAGGGGGGCGACGTGAACCCCTACGTTGCGGAGTGGCAGGTGCTACTGGACGCCATCCGCGGGGGCACGCCGCACAACGAGGCGCGGAGGGCCGCGGAGGCCAACTTCGCCGCGCTGCTCGGGCGCATGGCCGCACACTCCGGCGCCTACGTCACCTGGGAGGAGGCCCTCAAGAGCGACTTCGCCTACGTCAAGGACATTGACCACTTGACCTTCGAGAGCCCGGCGCCGATCCAGGCCGGCCCCGACGGCATCTACCCAGCCCCGCAGCCAGGGGTGACGAAGGAGCACTGAGCGCGTGAGGCGGAGGCTCCGCGGCGGCGGTCAGGGCTTGGGGGCCAGGCGGAAGAGGCGCTTGAGGAAGCCGCCTTTGCTCTGGCGCTTCTCGAGGTCGGCCTCCAGCAGGCTCTTGTGCCCCAGCTCCTCGTCGGCCAGCATCTGGAAGGCGTCGCGCACCTTCGGCTCGGTGGCCATTCCTGCGAGCATGGCATAGAGGTCTTGGGCTTGCTTTTCGGCGCGGATCGCATAGCGGTAGGCCGACGCGACGTCGGCGATCCCTGCGTCGAGCAGCGAGGTGGCTGGGGGCCTGGGCAGGCGGTGGAGGCGGCGGGCGACGAGGGTGGCCTCTGTGGCCCGCCGCATCTTGGCCAGCTTCTTGAAGTGGCCCATCTCCGCGGTCACAAGCCCGCCAAACAATGTCCTGAGTTCATCCGATGGCGATTGCTCGGCAAAGAGGCGGTAGAGTGCGACCGCCTTCTGCTCCTCGGCCATAGCGTACTCGAGCACTTCCTCCACGGACTTCCATAGCTGACCCATCAGAGGTTCCTTGGCCCCGGCCTCCCGGACTCGTATTGTAGCGCGGGCGGCGCTCGGGGTCGAGTCCTGGGCGGGCCTGGGGCGCAGGCGGCGCTCGGGGTCGGGTGTGGGGCGGGGCTCGAGCGCTGGCGCGTCGTGGGCAGGCGGGGGCTCGGTTCTTCTGGGGGTCACCAGGTAGGGGCGGGTCCCCGTGCCCGCCCACGCGTGTTCTGGCGCGTCATCGGGTTCGGGCAGGCACAGGGGCGTGCCTCTGGCCGCCCTTCAGCCCGTGGTCTCCGAAACGGACCACGCCCGGGAGGGGGCTGGTGGTCAGGCGGAGGAGCGCTGGGCGCGCTTGTCGGCGAGGATTTGGACTTGGCCTCGGACTACCTCGCGGGTGATGACGAACTCGCGGACGTCTGGGCGCGAGGGGAGCTCGTACATGATGTCGAGCATGATGTCCTCGAAGAGTGAGCGGAGTGCGCGTGCGCCGGTGCCGCGCTCGAGGGCGCGGTCGGCGATCTCCTCGAGGGCGTCGGGGCTGAAGGTAAGCTTGCGGCCTTCGAGCTCGAAGAGCTTCTGGTACTGGCGCACGAGGGCGTTGCGCGGCTCGGTCATGACGTGGATGAGGTCGGAGCGGTCGAGGGGCATGAGGGCGGAGATGACGGGGAGGCGGCCGATGAACTCTGGTATCATGCCGTAGGCGACGAGGTCCTCGGGCTCGACCTGGGCGAGGAGGCGGCCCTTGCGCTTTTCGGCGGGCTCGTCGTGGGTGGCCATTTCCTTGGAGAAGCCGATGAGGGAGCGGCCTATGCGCTTGGCGATGATGCCCTCGAGGCCGGTGAATGTGCCGCCGCAGATGAAGAGGATGTTCGTGGTGTCCACGGGGATGTAGTGTTGCTCGGGGTGCTTGCGCCCGCCGCCGGGCGGGACGTTGGCCATCGTGCCCTCCAGCATCTTGAGGAGGGCTTGCTGGACGCCTTCGCCGGAGACGTCGCGGGTGATGGAGACGTTTTCGGAGGTCTTGCGGATCTTGTCAATTTCGTCAATAAAGATGATGCCCTGCTGGGCGCGCTCGACGTTGAAGTCGGCGACCTGGAGGAGGCGGAGGAGGAGGTTTTCGACGTCTTCGCCGACGTAGCCGGCCTCGGTGAGGGTGGTGGCGTCGCCGATGGCGAAGGGGACGTCGAGGATTCTGGCCAGGGTTCGGGCGAGCAGGGTCTTGCCGGAGCCGGTGGGGCCGAGGAGGAGGATGTTGGACTTCTCGATCTCGACGTCGTCGGGGCCGGAGCTGCCCTGGGCGAGGCGCTTGTAGTGGTTGTAGACGGCTACGGAGAGGATTCTCTTGGCGTGCTCCTGGCCGACGACGTACTGGTCGAGCTGGCGGCGGATTTCGGTGGGCGGCAGCAGGTGCGGGAGGCGACGCTCCTCGCCGCGCTTGCGCTGGCGCTCGAAGCGCACGAGCGCGCCGCAGATCTCCACGCAGTCCTCGCAGATGAAGATGCCGTGCGGTCCGGGGACCATGATGTCCACGAGGTCGGAGGTTTTCTCGCACAGGGAGCAGACCTGGATGGGCTTGGAGCCTTCGCGCTTCTTAGCCATTGGGGGCACTCTGGGGCCTGGGGGTCTTGGCGCTCACGAGGACCTCGTCCACGAGGCCGTACTTGAGCGCTTCGTCGGCCGACATGAAGAAGTCGCGGTCGGTGTCGCGCTCGACGCGCTCGATGGGCTGACCGGTCCTCTCGGCGAGGATGCGGTTGATGGTGGCCTTCATCCGCAGGATTTCCTCGGCGTGGATGCGGATGTCGGAGGCGGTGCCCTCCATGCCGCCGGAGGGCTGGTGGAGCATGACGCGGGCGTTGGGGAGGATGTAGCGCTTGCCCTTGGTGCCCGCGGCCAGGAGGACGGCGGCCATCGAGGCGGCCATGCCGATGCAGCAGGTCTCCACGTCGCAGGGCACGAAGCTCATCGTGTCGAGGATCGCCAGGCCCGAATGCACGTAGCCGCCTGGCGAGTTGATGTAGAGCTTGATGTCCTGGCCCTTCTTCTCGTTGGCCAGGAAGAGTATCTGCGCGATGACCAGGCTGGCCACGTAGTCGTCAATCGGCGTGCCGATGAAGATGATGCGGTCTTTGAGCAGGCGCGAGAAGATGTCGTAGGCCCGCTCGATGTGGCCCTCTTTCTCCACGACGATGGGGACGAGCGAAGGCAAGAGCACGCTCCTTGGAAGGGTCCCGGGGTTCCTGGCTCGGCCCGCCCCACAGCCAATGGGTTCAGGAGGCGGGACCTTCGGGCTTCGCGCCGGTGGGCGGCTCGGCCGCGGCGGCGGCTCTGGTGGCCTGGGTGACGACGGCGTGCTTGACTAGGAACTCGCGCACCTTTTCCTCGCGCATCTGCTGGCGGAGGGCGCCGAGGCGCCCCTCGGCCTCGAGCTCGGCCTTGACCTCGTTGGGCCGGCGGCGGTAGTTCAGGGCAATGGCCTCAATGCGCTGCGTGACCTCGTCTTCGGTGACGAAGAGCTTTTCGGCCTCGGCGATCTTTTCGTAGATGAAGTAGAGCTTGCACTGGCGGACGCTGGCCTCTCGTGTGCGCTTTTCCTGCAGGGCGATGGCCTTGTCAATCTCCTCGCGCGGCACGCCGCGGTAGAGGAGGGCCATGCGCTGCTGGTCCTTGGCGCGGGCCACGAGGCGGTGCACGAGGCCCTCGGGCACGTCGAAGTCGGTCAGCTCCAGCAGCTTGTCGGCGATGCGGTCATGGAGGGCCTCGTCGGCCTCCTGCTCGCGGCGGCGGCGGAGGCTGCTGCGGAGCTCGGCGCGGAGGTCGTCGAGGTCGTCGAAGTGCAGCGAGCGCGCCCAGTCGTCGGTCGCCTCAGGCATCGCCACGCGGCGCAGCTCGTCAATCGTCACCTCCAGGGTCACGTCCTTGCCCCGCAGGGCCTCCACCCTGAAGTCGTCGGGCAGGCGCAGGACGAAGGTCTTGGTGTCGCCGACGGCGGCGCCGACGAGCGCGGCCTCGATGCCGGGCACGGGGATGTCCCCGACCGTCTCATCCTCGAAGAGGATGGGCAACTCGTTTTCGCGCCAGGCCTCCTGGCCGTCCACTAGGGCGATGGCGTGGCAGACGGGGACGTCGCCTTTTTGGACCGCGCCCTCCTGGACCTTCTGGTAGCTGCCGTGGCGTGCGCGGAGCGCGGTCAGGGCCTGGGCCACGTCGGCCTCAGTTACCTCCACGGCCGGCCGCTCGACGGCCAGGCCCTTGTAGTTGTCAATGGTGAACTCGGGGAAGACCTCGAGCTTGGCCTCGAAGCTCAGCGGCTTGTCGGGGTCGAGTGTGATCGCCGCGTAGTCCACGCTGGCCGGCAGGGCCAGGCGCAGGGAGTGGTCCTTCACAGCCTGCTCGAGGCACTCGTCCACGAGCGACTGCCTGACGCTTTCGGTGACTTCCTTGCTGAAACGGCGTTCGAGGACGTGGCGCGGGACGTGGCCTGGGCGGAAGCCCCTGAGGACCACCGTCTTGCGCAGCTCCCCGTAGCTCTTGTCCACCTCCTCCTTCACCCGCTCCTGCTCGACCTCGATCTTGATGAGCCGGGTGCAAGGCCCGGTGGTTTCCACCTGGGCGGTGAAACGGGGCTTCTTCTCCTCCTTGGGTGCGTCAGTGGCCTCTGCCGCGGGCGCTTCGCCCGGCGCCGCCGCGCTAGGCACGGGGGGCGCTCCTGCACCGGTCTCGCCGGATCCCTCTTCTACAACTTCGCTCGGGGCCTTTTCGTCTGACATGCCGGCCGTTCGCCTCCGTTGCCTCGCGGGTAGCGTGGGAGCACTCGCCATGACGTGGAAATAAAAATGGAGCGGGTGATGGGACTTGAACCCACGACATCAACGTTGGCAACGTTGCGCTCTACCACTGAGCTACACCCGCTCGCTCAGGTGGGGCCACCGCCCCGCTCGAGTTGTCAAGAATATTGTACTGGAACCGCCCGAGAAGTCAAGTGCTGATGCTCGGATCGTCAAGGCGCGGCGGAGGGGTCGAACGCCGCGTCGGCCTCGAAGGGGAATGCCGGCCGCGGGCGCCTCACAAAGGCCAGACGCTCAATCCGCATGTCCCCGGAGCCGGGCGTCAAGAGCATTATGTGGCGCGGCGCGATGCGCGTGAGGCCGGGGAATAGATACCCCTCCTTCACGACCACGAGCGTGTACCTCAGCGGGTCAATGCCGCAAGCCTCGAAATGGCCGGGGTCGGTGAACGCCGTCGGCCCCTCGGCCAGGACGACTTCGACTCCGCCGATGCGGATGACGGCCCATCGGTGGCGGGGCGCGAGGCGCACCACCCGTGCCTCGGCCTCCAGCGGGGGGCCGAACCGCTTTTCGATGCCCGCGCCGATGGCGAGGCGGACGACGCTGCCCTCGCCCGCCGCGAAGCAGCGCTCCACCGCCGCCCGGTCGTTGATGCCAGCGACGAGGGCGCTCTCAACCCTCCGCTCGACGAGGTGCCGGAGCACGATGGGCAGGTCGCCCGGCGCGCTGGCCGTGACGTTGTCCCCGCTGTCGGTGAGGAACACCGTGGGCTCCGCAGCCGCGAGCGCCCGCGTGACGCCCTGCTCCAGCTCGGCGGTCTCGCAGCCGAAGGCGAACTCGCTCCGCGCGTCCCAGACCAAGCGGGCGAGGTGGACTGCTGCGGCGCGGGCCGCGGCTCGTGATCCGTCGGCGGTGATCATCACGGCCATGCCGGTGTCGGGCGAATCGGTCCACGCACAGCCCACGAAGAGAGTGGCGGCCAGGATGCGCTCGGGGTGCTCCGCGATGCCCTCGCGCTCCAGCCGCCGCGCCTCCTCGACGAGCGAGCCGAACGGCTCGGCCGTCGTCATCGCCTTCTCGCCCGGCAGGATGATCGGGATGGGCAAGACGTAGGAGACGGGCCGCACCGTGCCGCGAAACGTGTCGAGCAGAATGCGCCCGGCCAGCTCGGCGGTCTCGGCGCTGTCGGTGTGCGGCGCCGTCTTGAGGCCCACCAGGATGTCGCCGAACCGCCCCATTCGGGCCGGGATGTTCCCGTGCAGGTCAAACGTGCAGGCGATGGGCACGTCCGGCCCCACGATGGCGCGGGCCTCCCCCACGAGCACCGTCTCCGCCGGCCCGATCCCCTCGGCATACATTGCCCCGTGGAGCCGCAGGAAGACGGCGTCCACCGGCAGCGCCGCGCGGAGCGAATCGAGCACGCGGTCCATCGCCTCGCGGCACGCGGTCCCATCCACCGTTCCTCCGCCCGCCGGGTGCGCCGAGAGGCCGGGCACCACCTCGATCCCCGCCCCCTCCCACACGGGCAGCAGCCGCCCGGGCGCCTCTGCGAACCGAAACGCCGTCGTCTTCACGGGATGGAACGTATTCGTCTCGTGCGCGAACGCGGCTGTGAACACTCGCCTCATAGTGCGTCCTACAGCGCAGCGGCGGACTACTGCGGCTTGATCGCGGCGCGGAGGCCCTCGAGCTTCGAGCCGTCGGGCCGCCGCAGGCGGGCCGCCATGCCCCAGTGGCCCCCGCCGTTCCAGACCTTCACCACCAGGGCGTTCCAGCCCTTCTTCAGGGCGACAGGGGCCTTGTCGCTCCCCGCCGCGAAGCTGCGCGGCTGGTTGACGTTGAGGACGAGGGCGCCGTTGAGCCAGACCTTCGCTCCGTCGTCGCTGCCGAACTCCAGTTGCGCCTTCTG
>Ga0209381_1001053_pt1 | contig 50321 bp, 36 predicted proteins | sample DewCreD2012metaG_FD_184111 | JGI IMG/M metagenome (GOLD analysis project Ga0209381, IMG submission 184111) | Hot spring sediment bacterial and archeal communities from British Columbia, Canada, to study Microbial Dark Matter (Phase II) - Dewar... ... | reverse complement strand
ATATGCTGGAATTCCATTACCAATTGAACCCAAATAATCTAAAGCAATTCTTTCGTCAATATTTCGAATTTTCATAGGTTTATAACGACGTTGCTCTTCACCCGTCCGCCCATAATAGCAATGACGCAACGAAGAACCAGCGCTAATATTCTTTAACTAATTTATTTTGTAAAACAACTTTTATCACTTACTAAACTTTGCAACCAAACTAAGTTTCTCACAGATTCCGCACTGAAAAGATGCGGTCGGGTGGAAGAGCTGGTTATATTTCATTCATTAATAAAACGATTATTCCTCCAGCCAAATATCAATGTCATAAGAAATGTTTTTTAGTAAGTAGTCCGTCTTGCCAGTTAAAAAATCATGATATAATAAATCGCATGTAAATCTTTTTTCGTCATCATTATCGACAACAAACAGAAGGTATCTTTTGTCTTTAGTCCAATATTTTGGAAACAATGTTTTAATATTAATAATACTGTGTGAAAGTTTTACAATCTCCTTTGTTTTAATATTTAGGCGATGTAAATCTCCATAACCGCTGGATGCTCCCCAGAAAATAGTACTATAAATTATTTCTGTTTCATCCTTACTTAACAACGGTCTATTAAATAATCGTTGTGGAGAAGTAATAATAGTATCAATACCTCCCGAATTTATATCAACAAAGTAAAGCCCATAATTGCCATTCCTTTCCAATTGAGCGTTTAATAATACTTTTTGATTATTGCTTGTCCATGGAATAGGTCCAAAATCACATGATTCAGAAGTTTGAACCAACAGTTTTTCTTTTCGATCAGAAATATTATATAGAATTGCCCTTGAAGGCGCAATATCTTCAACATTATATACAATAAACTTATCATTAGGACTGAATTTGGGTGTGTTTGCTCTACGAGGAGGGTCTACATATAATCTTCCAGTTCCGTCACTATTAATTAATAATAAATTTAATGCAATTGTGTATAAAATCTTTCTTCCATCTTTAGACCAACTTGGTTCACTTATATAAAACTTCTCACTTGTATCAATTACTTTTCGATTCGTTCCATCAATATCCATGATTGTAAGGTCTGTTTTTGGAGAATCGTCATAATAAGTTACATAAACAACCTTACCTTTAAAATTTGGTTTGTCTGTTTCATTTTCAACAGTATCGCAAGTTGTAACGAAAAGTATTAATCCAGCAGCAATAACTAATAATATTATTTCTTTCATAATCACTCCAGCTATTCTCTCTCATTGAGCATAACTTAATTATTATTTTGCCAGCATTACCTTTAAGGTTCTTATTGCACTATTAGTTTGCAACATAATTAGATATAATCCGCTTGAACATTTAGAACCATCCCAAATGGTATTGTGTTTACCAGGTAATGCTTTTCCATCAAAAATTGTTTCCAGTTTTTGACCAAGCACATTGTATACTCTTATTAATACGTTACTTTCTTCCGGTATTGAAAATGATATAGTTGTAACAGGATTAAATGGATTAGGATAATTTGAAATACTCAATTCGGTTGGATTTGCTTCTTCGAATGCAACATTAATATTTTCTCTTTCATCAACGTTCTCAATATTTAGACTGGCCCAGATATTTAAAACATTTACATAATTTGATTCGGAAGAAAGATTTCCATTATTATCAACTGTTTTAATGTAATAAAAAATGTCATCCTCCATAAAATCATACTGAACGGTAACATTATAGTCTGTAAAACTTGCCCCCGAGGTTAATCCAACAAGTGTAAAACTACCTTCATTATATTTTTTTCTATAAATTTTATAATGGTTTATGTCGGGATCATTCGGTGGTGCCCACTGAATAGTTGGGTTGCCAACGTAACTACCAGAAATAATTACATTTGTTGGCGGGGGTGGAGGATTATCTGCATAATCACCAACTCCATGCTCTGCAAAAGTATTTTGTACTGTGTTTTTTATAGAAGGGTCTTGAAATCCATTTATTAGTCTATCGCGATAACTAAGAAAAGCAGAATTATAACTATTAAAATTATTCATTTGAGCAAACAATACATTTTGAAAACCAGAAATATTTTGTAGATGTGAAAGTATATGTGAAAATAATTGGCCAAAAGGATATATGCCAAGTGTGGAACTGTAACTACTATGATTATTCATACTCCTTGCTTGGCTTGGAAGTGCATAGGTTAGGATATTAGGCACGCCAGAATATGAATAAGCAAAGTAGTCTGCTAATCCTTCTAATACTCCTTTGTATTCATTTGTTGCAAAAAAATTTAGATATTCACAACCGATATCATATTGAATTTTATGTACATATTCATGATAAATTACATTCGCTTCTCTCGAAAAATTTGGATCAGTTGGTACTCCATTGTAAAAATATATAACATCAAATCCGGGATCATAATATGATTTTCTTTCTAATTCATTCCAACCAATAGAAACATTAATGCTGTTAAACCCCGGTGTATAATAGTTGTTTATGAAATTTTGTCGGAATTTTGATACGTGGTAATAAACATTAACTTCATCAAAGTTTTGTGTGTAAGGTGAATGAGTAAAATTATTGGGATCGCCACTGATATAAGTTGCACGCGCTCCGTTGGTTTTATAAACATTTGCGTATGTCCCTTGTAAGTAACCGCTTGACCCCAGTAATGGTAATTGAACAAGGGATGTTTCAAATTCTAAGCTTGATGATTGTGGATATGTATTGAAAATCAACCCATGAGGACTTTGGTAGTTTAGTAACAACTCATTATTCTGAACTTGGAATTGTAACTCATTATCTTTTATATCACTTTTAGAAGAATTTATTTTTGTATCAATCTTTGAAATTATCTTTCCGCTTGATGCAGATACTATATATTTCCAACTCTCACCATTTTGGTCATTGACTAAATAGAAGTCCCAAACAAGTTCAAATTTACCTTCATTGGGTAATATGTAGAGTTTCTTATTCTTTTGAAAAAATCCAATTTTACCAATATTAGAAGCTGCTGTAGTAATTGCAGATTCAAATGAAACATTAGGCGTTGTATTAATGTCAATTTCTTCAGAAAAAAGAGTACCGCTGAAATAGAAAATTTCACCTTTTTCTGTTACGCCAAACGTACATTGAGTTCCATTGATGGGTATATTTTTGTATTCTTGTTGATAATCATAATAGTTGCCATTAATAGAGTTTCTTTGAGAGAGAAATGAAAGATTTGGTTTCTGTAAATTAGATTTAACTTGCTCAGCTTTTGAATTGTATTTTCTTTCGAACAATTTGTTAACATAAATTAGAAAATTTTGAATTGCGGATTCAGGAGTTTTCCCGAAACTCTTTGTTTTTGTCCCATACATGGAAGCGGGAGTACCAGTTGTTTTATCCCAGCATACATACCAATCAGGGTGCTCTTGCCAAAACTTATTTAATGAAGCTAATTGAGATGAATCAGGCGGAATTTGTGCATGTAACATTGTTGATAGAAATAATAACCATAACGTTAAAACTATGATTGAACGTTTCATTTGCACCTCTTTTTGATGAAATATAACGACGTTGCAATTAAAGCGCCGCCCAAAACTACAATGCTACAATTGCAAACTACCTTTTTGTTTTAAATCTATTTTGTAAACTAATCCCACTTTAAACAACAAACTAATTTTGAAAACGAATGCCCATAACCACATCAAACGACCGCATCGAAGAAGCGGACGGGCTGAAGAACGGGTTAGGTTTCTTCCGTCATTGTTATTTAATTAAGAGCATCTTCTTTGCTTCTCGAAATGTTTTATCTCCATTTATAGGCGTCGCTTCTATTTTATAAAAATAAACTCCAGAAGAATAACCGTTAGCATTCCAGCTAGCTGAATGAAGGCCGACTGAATTAATTTCATCAACTAATTTGGTGACTTCCCTTCCAAGAATATCATAAATTATTATTTTTACTTTACTTTCTTTGGCGATAGCATATTGAATAATCGTTGTGGGATTAAAAGGATTTGGAAAATTCTGTGATAGTGAATAATCAGCTGGAAAAATATTCTCGTTTTCTACATTTGTTATTGAGTTTAAAATAATTGAATTTGGTTGCGACCAAGCACTATACTCACCATTATTATGTTGATATCTTACTCTCCAAAAGCATATATTATTTTTGTAATATTCTTTACTTAGTTTTAATGTAAAAGTATTACTTGTAATAAAAGTGTCCTTTATTATAGAATTCACATACCCCATATCAATATTTCTTATAAAATGGGTATCAAAATATTCAGACACAGAAATTTGGATTTGATAGTTATTTGCTCCCGGCATTGAGCCCCATTTCATTTCAATATAATTGCCGAAATCATATCTGGCTTTATCATTAGGTAATAAAAGATTAATAATAGGTAAAGATTTACCAAAATAACTCACCTTGAATTTAATAGTAGAGTCATTTACTGATAGAACTGGACCAATTATAAATTTATAGACACTATCTTGATATACTGTATTATCAGCTGCTTTTAATGAATAATCATAATAAGTATTATTATAAAAGATATCTTTCTTTTGTGATTTTGGATTTATTGCTATCGAATGTCCGAAACTTAAATGTGGATTCCATCGATTATGAATGTCATAAAATGAGAAATAATCATATTTAACCCGTATGAATAAACCTCGTTTACCTTTGTAATAATTGCCACCAGGACCAAACAAATATTTAAGTGTAGAATCTGCACCAAGTCCATCTCTATACTTTAGGTACAAATAATGATTTGGGACATCATCGTATTTGACTTTAGCATATCTGATACCATATTTATTCCTATAATTTTTTATTTCATATTCTCCAGATTTATCTATTATTAAAGCCGAACTACTATCTAACCAACCTAAGTTCTCTTTCTCGATCGCATTAAAATATGTAGAATTACCATTCCCACCCATAACTGACCATTGATCTAGATACTCACTTACAGTATTAATACTATCTTTATTTTTATAATACAATTGTGAATGTTCAAGACCCCAAGCGTGTCCTATTTCATGTATTGCAGTTCCATCAAACCAAGGGACATTTGACACTAACAGAGCACCACTCCAGTTACCTATACTTACATAACTTGCCCAACCAAGATGAGAAGGATTCTTAGGATTATTTAGTGCCACAATAAAATCCTAATTCATAACATTAATGTTATTATTTACAATAATTTCTTTTATCTCTTCATTGGACAAATCATTATCTGAGTTCCTATTCAACTTAAACCAACCAAGTAAATCACCAACAATTTTTATTTTGCCATAAGACGCTTCATTATAATACTGACTATAATATCCGTCATTTTCATAAAGATGCTTTTTATTAAGTTCCTTAATAGTTGAGGACGAATCGGTATCAAGATAACATATTAACAAAGTAAGTATTCGAACATCTCCAATTATATGTTTTTTGTTAAAATTTTTTTCTGTAAATACATGACCTTTCAAATTAGGCACTCTTTTCTGAGCAAAGGTAGTAGATAAATTATTATAAGAAATTAGTAACAAGACTAATAATATTAATTGAGTTCTATCGTTTTTCATTATAATTCTCTCAAATGAAACCTAACTATTAATTAACCCGCGAGCGGATATGTTGTATTAATCATGATAACCCGCAAACTTTATTTCGTTTTTTATTTAAAATCATAACTTGCATGCTTGATATCCCGCCCAATACCAACGGGCAAGCGTTCCATCTAAAAATTAAAACTATAATCAGGAATAGCAGAAAACTTTTACCGGAGAGGGAAATTTATAGTTAAATGAATCTGCCATTGAAGGCAAATTCAACTCTTAATCAAAAGTCCACCCCGAGGGGGACAGGGCAGACTTAATTTCTATTTGCACAGTTGGAAACTAAAATATCTTGTAAATAATTGCAACAAATTTTTTTGCGTAAACAATAAACGAATGTTTGGATGCTTGAATGATTGGATGATTGACTTGATGACGTGCATACAGATCACCGATTACCGGCCACCGATTACCGATCACTAATCAACCGAATATCCTCCAGAAACGGAAGCTTCTCTCTCGTCTCTTTTACCAATTCAAAATTCAGATCAACAACAAAAATATTTTCTTCATCTTTAACTGAGAGTAATTCATAGCCCATAGGATCATAAACCGAACTGAATCCGTTATATTGCAAATGAGGGTCGTTACCAACTCTGTTAACACCAATTACAAATGCCTGGTTTTCGATAGCGCGTGCTTTTAATAATGTGCGCCAGTGTTCGATGCGCGGAACAGGCCAGTTGGCAATGTTAACAAGTAAATCAACCCGCTGCTTTGCATATAAACGGTATAACTCCGGAAAGCGGAGATCGTAACAAATAGAAAGACCGATTTTTACATTATCAATTTTCGTTACAACAATTTCTTTGCCGGCAGTGTAATTTTTATCCTCCATTCCGTAACCAAACGGATGAATCTTTCTGTAACGCGCTGCTATTAATCCGTCTTTATCAAAATGAACAAGCGAATTAAAAATTCCTTCTTCACTCTTTTCGATTATTCCGGCAAAGATGTGGCATTTAAGTCTTTGCGAAAGTTTTATAAAATATTGTGTAGAAATTCCGTCAAGGTCTTCAGCAAATTTTCTTGATTCCATCGTAAAACCGGTCAAAGACATTTCAGGTAAAACGAGCAGATCAATTTTTTCATTTAATAATTGAAGTAACTTTTCAATTTTTACAATATTGCTCTGTGGATTTTCCCAAATTGGATTGTATTGAATTAAACCAATTTTCATAATTCCTCTTCAGAATCTTTTGTTAACCGAAATTAAATAAAAAATGTTTTTTGCGGAAAGAATTTAATAATTTTATGCCAACTTATTTTCATCAATCAGGATATTAATGTTAAACTATATCTGGTTTACTTTACTGCTTCTTGGTATTGTAACAGCCGTTACAATTGATCTTTCTGATACCGCCTCTAATAAATATCGTAATGGCGAACCACTTTATGTCCTTATCCGGTTTGAGAAATCAAAAATTGATTCCGTAAAGTTTTCCGACGCTCAATTAATGATCAGTAAAACAGTCTTTAATGATTTTTATCGAACCAAAATAAAGGATGATCTTTTTCAAAGTGTAAAGCTTTCTTACAATAAAGAAAAGAAAAACTTTGCGGCATATTTAGAAGTCGGCGAAAATACACCCGTAATCTGGAAAGAGATGGCGGAAATAAATGGCAAAGAGAATGATCTTTCAGGAACAGTTATACTAAGAGAAAAACTCGATTCGGTTTTAAATACTGCAACATTTTATACAGAGAATGTTTCCTTTAAGAAGATGAAGGAAGTTACAAACTCTGCAATTGATTACGCTGCCAACGCTGTTAAAATTGCATTGGGATTGATTGGTATAATGGCTCTCTGGCTTGGTATAATGAAAATTGCTGAACAAGCCGGATTGATTTCACTAATTGCAAAACGGGTCAGACCCGTTACTAAGTTTTTATTTCCCGACGTTCCTCAGGATCATCCGGCAATCGGTTCTATGATAATGAATATTTCCGCCAATATGTTAGGACTCGGTAATGCCGCAACACCGTTTGGTCTTAAAGCGATGGAAGAACTCGATTCAATTAATCCGGAGAAGGGAACTGCAACCAATGCAATGTGTACATTCCTTGCAATCAATACTGCAGGATTAACATTAATACCGGCGACAGCAATAGCTGTTCGTGCCGCAGCCGGTAGCAGCGATCCTGCTATTATAATCGGGACATCTTTCTTCGGTGCGTTGTGCGCTACTTCGGTTGGAATTATTTCAGCAAAGGTATTGGAAAAGTTTTCTATACCAAATTTCAATTTTGCTGTTTGGCTTAAAGGTAATATAAAAATAATTGCCGGCTTTTTAGTCATTGCGATTTTGTTAATTCTCGCAATTACATCGGGATTGTTCTCGGCATTTAACACTGACCTTTTGAAGTCTGTAATACAAACTATTTCTGTCCTTGCAATTCCATTAATAATTATCTCATTCGTTTTTTTCGGATTATATAAAGGTGTTAGACTTTATGAAGTATTTGTTGAAGGTGCTAAGGAAGGATTTAATGTAGCAGTTAGAATTATTCCGTACTTAGTTGCTATGCTTGTTGCGATCGGAATTTTTAGAGCTGGTGGTGCAATGGATTTTCTTGTATTGGCTTTTTCACCAATAACAAATTTAATTGGGATGCCGGCAGAAGCATTGCCAATGGCTTTAATGCGTCCTCTTTCAGGGAGCGGTTCGCTTGGTATTATGTCCGAAATTATTTCAGTTCACGGTGCTGATTCATTTATCGGAATTTTAGTTTCTACTATTATGGGAAGTACGGAAACAACATTTTATGTGCTCGCTCTCTACTTTGGAACAGTAAACATTAAGAGAACACGCCATGCCGTTGCCGCCGGCGTGCTTGCAGATATTGCCGGAATTTTGGGTGCTTTGTTTATTGTTAGACTTTTATTTGGATAAAAATATGAAAGTATTTATCACGCAAGAATTACCGGGGAATGTTGAAGAACTTTTACTTTCAAAAGGATTTGAAATTGATGTTTATAAAAAGAATAAAATAATTAGTAATAACGAGTTGATTAAACGTGCTAAGGATGCAGACGGACTGATTTGTCTGCTTACTAATACGATTGACCGCAAAACAATTGATAATCTTTCCAAATGTAAAATAATTGCCAACGTTGCTGTTGGTTATAATAACATTGATGTTGATTATGCCAAATCAAAAAACATTGTTGTTACCAACACTCCCGGAATTCTGAACGATGCAACAGCAGATCTTACACTTGCATTAATTCTTGCATGCGCCAGAAGATTAAGAGAAGGAGATATTTTTGTTCGCAGAAATAAATTCAAAGCATGGATGCCGCAATTAATGTTAGGAATTGAATTGGCGGGAAAGACAGTCGGAATTATTGGCGCCGGCAGAATCGGTATTGAAGTAGCTAAACGATTATTGGCATTCAAAACAAAAATAATCTATTTCGATAGAACCAGAAAAGAAATTTTTGAAAATGAAACGGGATCCAAGAAAGTTTCGTTAAATACTCTTCTTAAAAATTCGGATATAATTTCAATTCATGTTCCTCTTAACAAAGATTCTTTCCATTTGTTGAATAAGACGAATATGCGATTGCTGAAACCCACCTCAATTCTTGTAAATACATCCCGTGGTGAAGTGATTGAGGAGAGATACCTAATCGAAATTTTAAAGCGAAGAAAAATTTTTGCAGCCGGATTAGATGTGTTTGAAGGAGAGCCCAATATTAATCCCGAATTATTCAAACTGAATAATGTTTTTCTATTACCTCACATTGGAAGTGCAACCATAGAAACAAGGAGTAAAATGGCTCAATTAGCGGCTAAAAATGTGATTGCTGTCCTTTCCAATAAAAAACCGATTTCACCGGTTTAGATTTCTTTGTAGAATGAAATTTTAATAACTATTTTTACAATAAATAAAATATCTAACACTATGCGAATAGGAATACCTAAAGAAACAACAAGAGAAGAAAAAAGAGTATCATTAGTACCGGCCGGCGTTGATGCACTTGTTAAATCCGGGCATACCATCTTTGTTGAAACCGGCGCCGGAATAGAAAGCCATTTTACTGATGAAGAATATCGTAACGTAGGTGCGAATATTGTTTACAGTGCTGAAGAGGTATATCAGCGTTCCGAAATGATTGTTAAGATTGCACCTCTTACAGAACAAGAAGTTGATTTGCTCGAAGATGAACAAATACTCTTTTCGTTTTTACATCTTGCGGTAGGTAAAAAGAATGTAATCGAAAAACTGTTAAAGAAAAAAATTACGGCTATCGCTTACGAATTAATAGAAAAAGATGATCAATTACCGGTATTACAATCAATGAGTGAAATTGCCGGACAAATTGCAGTTCAGGTTGGAGAAAGATATTTAGGAAGCGATTCACAAATAGGCAGAGGGATTTTAATGGGTGGAATATCTGGAGTTGCACCTGCTGCCGTGGTAATATTGGGTGCCGGAGTTGCCGGATTTAATGCTGCGCGCGCAGCTTATGCAAGAGGTGCTCATGTAATTGTCCTTGATAGAGATTTAAGAAGACTTAGAAGAATTAATACAGATATTTCTAAAAACATTAGTACGGTAGCTGCAAATCCATTTACAATTGCTCGCGGAGTTAAATTTGCGGATTTATTTATTGGCGCTATTCAAATAAAAGCTGAAAAAACTCCTCACTTAGTTACGGAATCAATGGTTAAGACAATGAAAAAAGGTGCTGTTATTGTCGATGTTTCGATCGATCAAGGTGGATGTGTAGAAACAAGCAGACCTACAACAATTTCTGAACCTGTATTTACTATGCATAATGTTATTCATTACTGCGTTCCCAATATGCCGGCATTGGTCTGCAGAACGGCAAGTTACGGATTGACCAATGCTTCTTTGGAATATGTTGAAGAAATTGCAGATAATGGATTGTCGCAAGCACTTTTAGGTGATACAGGTCTTGCCAAAGGTGTTTGTACTTATAATGGATATTGTACAAACGAAAGTATTGCTGAAACATTTAATATTGAGTACAGAAGACTTCATATTTTTTCAAATAATTAAAAGAGAAACAAAAGATGACAATTGATCAGGTAAAAATTGATAAGCCGATAAATGGACCATGGGTGAAAAAGTATAACTCTAAAATTGTCTCGGCGGATGAAGCAGTAAAAGTAATTAAGTCCAATGATAAAATTATAGTTCAGCCCGGTTGTGCCGCTCCGCTCGAGTTGATTAATGCCATGGTCAAAAGGAAAGAAGAATTACATGATGTAGAAATCTACCACATACTTGTTGTTGGTGATATTCCCTATGTAAAACCGGGAATGGAAAAACATTTTCGTCATAAAGCATTTTTTATTGGCGGGAATACACGTCAAGCTGTTAACGAAGGGAGAGCTGAGTTTATTCCTATTTTCCTTTCCGAAGTTACAATGTTATTTAAACGTGGCATACTTCAGGCAGATGTTGCTTTGATTCATGTATCACCACCCGATGAACATGGTTTTTGCAGTTATGGTATTGATGTTGGCAATATCAAAACTCCCGCTGAAAAGGCAAAATGTGTTATTGCTCAGGTTAATAAACAGATGCCACGCGGACTCGGAAATAGTTTTATTCATATAAATAAAATTGATTATATCGTTGAAGTTGACCAACCGCTCCAGGAATTACCACAGGTAGATCCGGACGCAACTCCGGAAATTCTGCAAATTTATGACAGAATAGGAAGTCATATTGCTGAACTGATTGAAGATGGTTCAACACTTCAAATGGGAATTGGTGCAATACCGGATGCGGTACTTAAATATTTACATACAAAAAATGACCTTGGCGTTCACACGGAAATGTTCAGCGACGGACTGATTGAATTAGTAGAAGAAGGAGTTGTTAACGGAGAAAGAAAAACATTACATCAAGGGAAAATAATTGCCGGATTTGTGCTTGGTACCAGACGTGCTTACAATTTTATAGACAACAATCCAATATTTGAATTTCATCCACAGGAATATGTGAACGATCCGTTTTTAATTGCTAAGAATTACAAAATGGTCGCTATTAATTCTGCAATTGAAGTTGACTTAACTGGTCAGGTCTGTTCGGATTCTATAGGGACACGATTTTACAGCGGGATTGGTGGTCAAGTTGATTTTGTAAGAGGCGCTGCTCACTCTGAAGGCGGCAAACCGATTATCGCTTTACCGGCAGCAACCAAGGATTTAAAGTTTTCCAGAATTGTTCCTACATTAAAACCCGGTGCCGGTGTTGTAACCTCACGTGGCGACGTTCATTGGGTAGTAACTGAATATGGTGCAGTAAATCTGTTCGGTAAATCGATTCAGGAACGGGCTAGATTGTTGATTGAAATTTCACATCCGGCATTCAGAGATCAGCTTTTAGAATTTGCTAAAAAAACCTATTACATTTAATTGAATTATTATGGTTGCTGTTATTGGTGATATACATGGTTGTTTCTATACATTAGAACAACTTTATAAAAAAATTGAAAAAAGCTATCCCGGAATAAGTGTTTATTCGGTTGGGGATTTGGTCGATCGTGGAAATCATAGTTATGAAGTTGTAAAGTTTATAATCGAGAATAATATTCAATTTGCTCCGGGAAATCATGATTATATGTTCCTCCATTTTTTCAAAGATCCTTCAAGTGTATTTGCCCGTTCATGGTTTTTTAACGGTAACGAAACAACTCTGGAATCTTATGAAAAACATCAGGAAGAAATGTTTGTTCACCTTGAGTACATAAAAAACGCTAAACTCTATTATAATCTGAAAGATTGTTTCATCTGTCATGCGGGAATCTCTATTCAGTATGAAAAATATTTACCGGCAGATTTCAGAAATAATCTTGATATGCTCGATCCATTCATTGTGAATGACATAAAGACTGATAGAGGAATAATGTGGACGCGCGACCCGTTACTTAACCTTGGTAAACTTCAGATTGTTGGTCATACAAAACAACAGGATATTACGCTAATTGAAGATTCACATGCTCTCTATCTGGATACCGGTGCATGTGTCGGTAATAAGCTTAGTGCGGTAATTGTTCATGAAAGTAACATCATAGAAACTATTGAAGAAAAAACCCACTTAAATGACATCATTTAACCTCTCTAAAAAAATTGTTTTATGGATTGCATCAAAGTAAATTTTTACTAATTTTTGAAGCGAAAAAATTTAGGGAGGTTCGATAGAATAATTTCTACATTGGTTAATGCGAATAAATAATAGGTCTATTATCTTTTCAGTGCCAAAAAATACTTCGAATTTGGGAATCAAGTTTATATTGTTTCCCTTTTTTGTTGCTGCAATTTTAATTCTATTTGGATTTACCTTTCACAGGGATTCAAGTGCGAACAGAAGCTCATTTTATGATTCTGTCTTAATTTATTTGATGGAAGGGAATAATACTGCTAATTCCCAACCATTAATAAAAGTCCCTCAGAATTCAGCGCCTCAAAGTAATTTTCTGGAATCATTTTTTAATTCACCGGATACTACTATCAGGAAGGATTCCACTTCTAAACCGGATACAATCTTATCCAAATTATCACTAAGCGATTCTATAAAATTCAAAACCAAACAAGATTCATTACGAAGAATAGATTCATTATCTCAGGATTCAACTGCCCGTTTGCAACAGTTTAAGTATGTTCCTATAGATAATTACACAACATTATTCCGAGAAAAAAGAGTTTCACCTTTACTTTTGAGACCATCATTGGGTACTATTACAAGAGTCGTAGAACTCGATTCAGCCGGTAAAAAAGTAATTATTAAAGAAGCTATCGGTGGAAAGGTTATAAGACCAATATTAGAAATCCCACTTGAAGAGTATATTCAACTAAGATTAGATGCTGTTACAAAAAAATTATGGGAGGATAAAGGATACGAATACAAATTAAAGGAAGAGAAACGAGATCTTGGTCAGTTAATAACAGATATAACCAACATTGAGATTCCTTTACCGAGCACATCGTTCTTGAGTATTTTTGGACCTCCAAGAATAAATCTTAAAATTGCCGGAGCTGTAGATATTCACGGTGCATGGCGAAATGAAACTACTTCCGGTATTACATCTTCTGCTTTGGGAAATACAAGAAATGAACCTGATTTCAAACAACAAGTTCAGATTAATCTAAACGGAACTATCGGAGATAAACTTACCATATCGGCGGATTGGAATACCGAACGTCAGTTTCAATATGAAAACCAACTCAAACTAAAATATACTGGTTATGAAGACGAAATTATTCAAAGTGTAGAAGCCGGAAACGTTTCTCTTCAAACATCACCATTGATTGGCGGCAGTGAAGCTTTGTTTGGTGTAAAAGCATTAATGAAAATGGGTCCTTTTAGTTTAACCGCACTTGCGTCTCAAAAGAAAGGCGAAGTTCAGGAAGTATCGATTAGCGGCGGAGCTAAAGCTCAAAAGTTTGAAATACGCGCTTATGATTATTCACAAAACCATTTCTTTATTCTTCCGATTTATGCAGATCCCCGGTTAGGACTTTTCAAAAATATATTTAGTAATCCTGTACCACGGCAAGAAGATTCCTTAGTCGTAAAAGATATCCAGGTTTGGAAAACAATTACCGGTTTAGTCAATCCGAATGAAAGAAAAGCTAACGCTTATATTGACTTAAGAAAACGCACAAGAACTCAGAAATACAATGACCTGAGAGACAGTACGTTACAATCAATTCCCGGTACACGCGAAATTGATAGAAGATTTGTTTTATTACAGCAAGGTGTCGATTATGAATATCATGAAAAAGCCGGATTCATCACATTCAAAACTCAAATACAAGATCAGGATGCAATTGCTGCTGCATTCAGATTAGAAGGTCCAACAAGTTCTCCGGATGATGACGTCTATTACGGCGAGTTTATTCAGGATATTGGAGCAGATACTACATCACGTTTGGTTTTAAGATTAATAAAACCACCTAACCTTCAACCACAATTTAAGGAAGCATGGAAACTTCAGTTAAGAAATATCTATCCCGTTGGCGGAAGAGATATAAAAGAAGAAGGATTCACGTTAGATATTAAATTTCAGATTGAAGGCGGTGAAGCCCAAAATGAAATTAACGGAATAAAACTTCTTCAGGCATTCGGACTTGATAAGACAGATAAAAGCGGAACAGGTACACAACCGGATGGTACTTTTGATTATTTCCCGAACAAAACAGTTTTACCAAGTACCGGTGAAATTATTTTCCCGGTATTACAACCGTTTGGAAGAGATTTTCCGGAATCGCTCGATCCTTCTCTTAAATATCAAGCGATTTATGATACAACAGTTACTTTTGCTAAACAGGATAGGGCTAAAGATAAATTTATTTTATCTGGTGAATACTCTGCCTCTGTTTCTTCTGTTTATAATCTTGGCTTTAACGTAGTTGAAAATTCCGTCAAAGTTACACTTGGGGGAATGCAACTTAAAGAAGGTGTCGATTATACAGTTGATTATAATCTTGGTCAAATAATTATCCGCAAACCGGAAGCTTTGGTGCCTGGTGCAGATCTAAGAGTTTCATACGAACAAAACGATTTATTCCAGCTTGCTTCGAAGACCTTGCTTGGTTTTAGAGGATTATTAGATATAAGCAGAGAAACAACACTCGGATTTTCTTATCTAAATCTGAATCAACAAACATTAAGTGATAAAGTAAGAATTGGTGAAGAACCTCTTAACAATTCTATTTTCGGTGTCGATTTTAATACACGGGTTGATCTTCCTTTTATAACCAAAGCACTCGATAAAATTATTTCTACAAGCGCTCCATCATCTTTTACGATGACGGCTGAATATGCTTATATGAGTCCGGACCCCAACACAAAGAAAAGTACAATTTCGAGCGATAACGGGAAAAGTATTGCTTATGTAGATGATTTTGAAGGAGCTAAGAAAATTATTCCGCTTGGTATGGCTGATGTTTCTTGGAAAGATATCAGTGTTCCTACCAAACTTCCTTATATCAATAATTTACCTCTGTTTAATGATCCTAAAGGACCTAATCCAAGAAATTTTGATGCGCAGATCAATTATAAGGCAAAGTCCAATTGGTTTAATTACAGACCTTCTGATGTAACTGTTAGAGAAATTTATGGTGAAAGAAAAAATACTACACCGGAAGATAATTTTATAACAGTACTTGATTATAAATTTTTCCCGAATGAAAGAGGTCCTTACAACTGGTTTCCAAATCTTAGCGACCGAACAAAAAACTGGGGCGGTATTATGAAGTATTTGTCTTCAACAGCTAATAACCTGATTGAAGAAAATGTTGAGTTTATCGAATTCTGGATTAAAATTGTAAAAGCACCACCAAACCTTAAACTTAAAATCGATCTTGGTCAAATTAGCGAAGATGTAATTCCAAACGGTAAACTTGATACCGAAGACAAAAACCTGAATGACCTTGTAGATGACGGCGAAGATACAGGTATTGACGGATTATTTGATAAAGATGAGCCGGGTTATGACCCTATTACTAACCCGGACCCAAGCAATGATAACTATTTTTTCCAAATGTCAAATAATCCGGATTTCTCCCGCTTTAATGGTACAGAAGGAAATATTAAATCAATTGAACAGAGCCGATTACCTGATTCAGAAGATCTTAACCGTAATTTTACTTTGGACCTTGTAAACAGTTACTTCAGATACGAAATTCCTTTGGATACCAATCGAACTAATAATCCTTTCATTCAAGGCAGCGGTAACAATGGATGGTATCTTTTCAAAATCCCATTAAAAGATTTTGTTTTGAAAGAAGGGAATCCAAGTTTTTCTGTTGTTGAGTTTATACGGTTCTGGATTTCTGGGGCTACTCAGGATGTTCACATACGTTTTGCTGAAATGAATTTGGTTGGAAATCAATGGCAAAAAGTTTTAGATCAAAGAGTAACAATAGATGATGAAGTGTTAACAGTCTCCACAATTAGTGTTGAAGAAAATCCGGAGTATGTTTCTCCGCCCGGAGTTCAAAGAGAACGTGATAGGTCTAAACCGGATTATGAAATTTTTAAGAACGAACAAGCATTAAATCTTATTATAAAAAATCTTGAGGATGGAGATAAACGTGAAATCGTACGGTATTTAACTAGACCATTAGATGTATTCAATTACAAAGAGATGAAATTATTTATACGTGGGGATCAGAATTCACTTAGTCCAAGTTCGGTTTCATATTACAAAGATCCTACAAATTATTCTTCGGAAATTTACATAAGGTTTGGCGCAGACTCTATTAACTTTTATGAGTATAGACAACCTGTTAGATATAACGATGAGGGCAATAGTAAAGGATGGAACGAAGTAAGCATGGTTTTTTCGGATTTAACGGCAATTAAACAAAGAAGAGACTCGTCAGCAATTAAATCAGTTTACAGAGTTCCTGTAGAAGGTAAGGAAGGACATTATTATGGTGTATTTGGAAATCCTACATTAACGAGAGTTTCATTTTTCACAATCGGTATAGTAAATCCAAATGATAAGGGGACAAAAGGGAATCGTGTTTCTGGTAGTATTTGGGTGAATGAACTGAGAGTATTGGAAGCTGATGCAACACCGGGTTGGGCATATAGCGCAACGTCGTCTTTAACTCTTGCAGACCTTGCCCGTGTTAGTTTGAATATAAGCCAGACTAATCCATACTTCCATAAACTTGCTGAACGGTTTGGAAGCAGACAGGATAATTTGGCTTGGGGTCTTTCAGCTGATCTTGATGTTATGAAATTACTTCCTGTCAACTTACCAGGTAGTAACTTAAGACTATCTTACAGCAGAAATGAACAATCTACTAATCCAAAATATTTACCTGGAACAGACATTAAAGTAGAAGAAGCTCAAAATGAATTGCGCAAACTTCTTTCTGATAATAAAGTCCCTGAAACAGAAATTGATGCTGCAGTAGAAAACTTGAAAAGGGAAACACAATCCGTTAATGTTTCTGAAACATGGACGCTCTCTAATATCAGGATTAAAATTCCTTCAGAGAAATGGTATATAAATGACATTATTAACAATCTGAGTTTTGGATTTAACTACAATAAAACAACAGGTAGATCGCCAACAGTTGAATCGAGTAATAGCTGGATTTGGAATGCCAATGCAAATTACTCTGTGGCATTTAGCAGAGATCTATACTTCAAACCTGTTGATATACCATTGATTGGTAGTCTTGTAAGCTTGTTTTCTGACTATAAAGATGTAAGAATTTATTTTACGCCTCAGTCATTAAGTGCTTCTACAACAGCAAGTCGAAAAAGAAGTTTTACACAAAATAGACTTGTTGGTACAAAACCAAATATTACAAGAGATTTTACTTCAACAAGAGGTGCCGGGTTTAACTGGGCGTTTACAGAAGGTGGATTCTTAAATTTATCTCTGGCTTATAATTTTGATATCTCTTCAACTCTTGCTTATCTGTTGGTTGAAAATAATATTGAAAGATCTGAGGGTGATATCTGGAAAGAAATTTTCAGCAAGGCATTTTTTGGTAAAGATTTCAATTACAAGCAGAGCTTCGATTTAAGAGCTAATCCTAAATTACCTTCAATATGGGATTTGAACCGATTTCTAAGCATTAATGCATCATATTCATCTTCATATTCATGGCAGAATAATTTTCAACAAGAAGATCTTGGAAGAAGTGCAGGTTACTCAAACAGGTTTACAGCCGGTTTCAACATTCGTTTGAAATCTATTTTCGCACCTTTATTTCAGGAAGAAGCTCCGACTCCTCAAATCCAGCAACCTTTGGAAGGCGGAAGAGGTGGACGTAGAAGTCAAACTCAAAGAACCGGAACTCAGGAAAACAGACCTGTCCAGGTAGATAGAGAATTGGATATTGCCCGACAAGAACAAAGAGATACGACTAATGTTAAAGATACCGTTGCTGTTAAGGATACAAATATTGTTCACGACGAAGATTTGGAAATTGTAGATAAAGGACCAAGCACGTTACAAAAAGGTTTAGATTTTCTTAAGCTTGGAATAAAATGGATTTTACTTGACTATGATCAGATATCGGTCAACTTTTCACAGAGTAGCACTTATACAGGTGGTGGTTTAGAAGGTGAGGGAACAGGTTTTAATAATTTCTGGGGAATAAAACAATCACCTTCGAAAGGACCGTCAAGATTATTTATGCTCGGTTTTTCTAATGATATCGGACCAAGAGCGCCTAACGGTAATTTATCGGATAGTTATTCACACAAAAATGATATCGACTTAAAAACATCACGCCCGTTGTGGGAAGGTGCACAGATCGATATTACATGGAAAGTCGGTTGGGGAATAACTAAAAATATTACTATGCAAACAGATGAGTTTGCTAATCTCAGAATTACTAATTTAGTTTCTACCGGCACAATTGATCGCTCATTTTTGACATTGCCACCTGTTTTCTTTTTATCGTTTCTGGATAATGGAATTAAAAAAGTTAGTGAGTTATACGATAAAAGATCAGCAAACCCGAATGCAAATTTAGCGAACGCTTTCGTTGAAGGTTTTGAAACTATCTCGTTTCTTTCAAAGATCCCAATTGTATCAAAGTTTGCTAAATATATACCGCGACCTAACTGGAATCTTAATTGGACCGGTCTTGAAAAGTATCCGATCCTGAACTTTGCAAAAAGAGTAACCCTTCAGCATTCTTACACTTCAAACTATAGTGAAGGATGGAAAATTAATCCTGATGGCTTACAAGAAATTCAATCGCAAAGAATTGATTATGGATTCCAACCATTAATTGGTATGACTATGCAGTTTGAAAATCTTTTTGGCGGAAATCTTTCCAGTACTGTAAGATTTTCTACTAAATCGGCATATAGTTTAGGCGCTTCGACAAGAAATATTACTGAGTCATTTAATCGTGATATTAATATTTCCGCAACATATTCAAAATCAGGTTTTGAACTTCCTTTATTTGGTATTTCTCTCAAAAATGATCTTGAAATTTCTTTTTCTTATACCAGCGGTAAAACCTCAAGTGTTATTTATGAAATGGATAATTTTAAGGAGGGAGGAACACCTCAGGAAGGGAAAACTAATACTACAATTGAACCAAGAATAAAGTATGTTATGAGTTCACGTGTTACTTTATCGATATTTTATAGAAGAACAAGTGTTGAACCGGAAGGTGCATCGCGGCTTATTCCAACAACAACCAACGAAGCCGGAATTGACCTTCGTATAACCATTCAGTAAAATTGATAATAAACTTCTGAGTAAAATGAAACGAAACAAAATTTTATGGGTTGATGATGAAATTGAGCTGCTTCGCTCTCATATAATATTCTTAAACGAGAAAGGTTATGATGTTGATACTGTAACTAACGGCGAAGATGCAATTACAGAAGTAAAAAACAAATCCTACGACTTAATATTTCTTGATGAAATGATGCCCGGTCTCGGTGGATTAGAAACTCTTTCGCAAATAAAAGAAATTTTACCAAATGTTCCGGTTGTAATGATTACAAAGAGTGAAGAAGAATCACTGATGCATGATGCTATCGGAAGTAAAATAAGCGATTATTTGATTAAACCTGTTGTACCTTCACAAGTTTTAATGGTATGCAAAAAACTACTCGAGAGTAAAAAAATTTCTGTTGAGTATGTTGCCAAAGATTATTTAAATGACTTCAGGGAAATATCAAATAAACTGCTTCAAGGACCGGATTTCGAAGAATGGATCGATATTTATCTTAAACTTGTAAGTTGGGATATGGAACTTGATGTTCATCCCGAAGTAAATTTACGGCAAACTCTTACAGACCAGAAAAAAGAATGTAATCAGGAGTTCTCAAAGTTTGTTGAGAAAAAATATAAAGATTGGATCAACTCTGTTGGAAGTCTTGACACCCCTACACTTTCTACACAAGTAACAGAAAAGTATGTTTTACCACACCTTAGTAAATTTAACGGACCGTTATTTTATTTTGTGATTGATTGCTTAAGATTAGACCAATGGTTATTGATGGAAAAACATTTACATGGTCTGTTTAATATTCAGAAAGATTATTATTACTCAATTTTACCGACAGCAACTCCGTATGCAAGGAATGCTCTCTTTTCTGGTTTATTCCCTTCAGAAATTGAAAAGTATTATCCCGATTTGTGGGAATCAATGTATGATGACGAAAACAGTATGAATAAATATGAAAAGGATTTGTTACAATTATTAATTAATCGTAAAAAAATTCAGCTTAATAATGATTTGAAATATGTTAAAATAATTGATCCGGATGTCGGACGTTCCTTTGAACAAAATATACTTTCGCATAAAAAAACACACTTCATGGCAATTGTTGTAAATTTTCTTGATATGATTGCACACGGAAGATCGGATTCTCAAATACTTAAAGAAATTGCTCCGGATGAATCTGCTTACCGATCATTAACAAATAGTTGGTTTCAACATTCTTATTTGTTGAATTCATTCAGAGCAATCGCTACCATCCCAAAAGCAAAGGTTATTGTTACTACGGATCATGGAAGTATAAGAGCAATGAGAGGAGCGAAAGTTCTTGGTGATAAGGAAGCTTCTTCTAATCTTAGATTCAAATTCGGAAGAAACCTTAAAGTCGATGACAAAAATGCTATCTTTATTAAGAATCCTAACGAATATAAATTACCAAAACATAGTGCTGCCGTAAGTTATATTATTGCTAAGGAAGATTATTATTTTATCTATCCAACCGATTATCATAAATATCTTAGTTATTACAAAGATAGCTTTCAGCATGGCGGTATTTCGATGGAAGAGATGATTTTACCGGTTATTACAATGGAGAGTAAAGCATGATAAAACTTCCATTCGAAACAATAGTTGAAGGCGAAAAAGAAACAGAATTAATAGCTAAATCATTTTCAGAAAATTTATTACCGGGTGATTTAATATTATTGTTTGGAAATTTAGGTAGCGGGAAAACGTTTTTTGTTAAGAGTGTTTGCTCTGCCTATTCGGTCAATAAAGTCACAAGTCCCAGTTTTGCAATTGTAAATGAGTATGTTGGTTCAAATACAATTTATCATCTTGATTTTTATCGGATAAAAAATGTTAATGAATTGTATGACATTGGTATTGATGAATATCTTAAAAATGATGAAGCAATAATTTTTGTCGAATGGGCTGACTTGTACAGAGAAGTTCTTCCGCAACACCATTATGAAGTAACTATTAATTATTATGACGAGAACAAAAGAAAAATAGTGATTAACAAAATATGAAAGAAACCCTACCAATACTTGGAATTGAAACATCAGGTGATTTGTGCAGTGTTGCGCTTATGGTAAGTGAAAAATCATTTTATGAAATAAATATTCTTGAGAAACATATTCACTCGAAAAAAATCTTAAATATGATAGACCTGGTGTTAAAAGAAGGAGGCGTTGAATTAAAACAAGTTGCGCATATTGCTGTTTCAATGGGACCCGGCTCCTTTACAGGTTTACGAATAGGTCTTACAACTGCCAAAGGTTTAGGGTTTGGCGCTAATTTACCAATTGTTCCTGTCCCGACATTCCATGCTCTTGCTTTGCAAGTATCTGATTATTTAGAAGCCAATACAAATTTTGTGATTATTAGAAATGCAAGTGTAGAAGATTTCTACTATGCCTTGTTAAAATATGACGGATCAAAATATACTTTTATTAACGATGTTGACGTTATAAAGAAACGGGATATGAATAATCTATCGTTGCATGATAAATTGATCTTTAGTGATATTGATTTAGACTTTAATACTAAAAAAATCGTGGGACCAACTGCACTTAATATTTGCAGATATTCTTATTTATTTGGTAAGGATTTATTAACTTTTGACTACGATTATTTGGAACCATATTACTTAAAACAGTTTTTAGTTAAGGGTAAAAAATGAGAAAATCATTGTTACTAACATATTTACTTCTTCCTGTTTTATTGTTTGGGCAAAACTCCGTCCCCAAAATTACATCTCCAAATCCAGAACATAATTTTGGAGAAATATTAGAAGGTCAAATAGTTGCTCATTCCTACGAGATAGTAAACACCGGCAATGCAGATTTGAAGATTGATAAAGTACAAGCTTCTTGCGGATGTACCGCTGCTCAACCGGCAAAAAGAATTTTAAAACCCGGAGAAAAAACAACTATAAAAGTTGAATTTGATACAAGTAATAGAATGGGTTTTCAGCAAAAATATGTTTATGTTTTTTCTAATGATCCTGAAACCCCTCAGCTTCGACTCTCTTTTACAGCTCTGATTGTAGAAAAAATTACTAATCCCTCCGGTAAAGTCCCAAAAATGAAACTCGAAAAGAATCAGATTGATTTTGGGAATGTTGAAGAAGGTAAAATTCAGTTAGCCAAAATTACAATTCAGAATGTTGGAGAAGGTGTATTAGAAATACTCGATGTAAAAACAACATGTGATTGCACGGCTGCATTATTGAGCAGTAAAAAACTTAACGCCGGGGAATCCGGTACTTTAAGAATAGAATTAGATACGGCAAATCGTTCAGGCAAATTAACAAGAACAATTATGTTAATGACAAACGATCCGACTGAACCGCGTCATATAATTACACTATTTGCAAACATAGAAAAGAAAAAATAATGGGCTGGTTTAAAAGAAATAAAGAAAATATTTCTCCCGAAAGTAAAAAGTCAGATATACCTGATGGTCAATGGTCTAAATGCGAAGACTGTGGAGAAATAATCCATAACAAACAATTAGAAGTAAATATGTGGGTATGTCCTAAATGTAACTTCCATTTTAGAATTGGAAGCGATCAATATTTTTCAATTCTATTTGATAAGGGAAGTTTTAAAGAATACGATAAAAAAATGAAGTCAGGCGATCCATTAGAGTTTGTTGATACAAAAAAATATTCTGAAAGAATAAATTCGACAATTAAGAAGACAAACTTGTACGATGCAGTTAAGACCGGTACCGGTAAAATTGATGGAAGAAAAGCTGCAATTGCATGTATGGACTTTGCTTTTATTGGTGGTAGTATGGGTTCTGTGGTTGGTGAAAAAATAGCAAGAATTATTGATGTAGCATACGAAGAGAAAATACCTTTAATAATAATAAGTCAAAGCGGTGGCGCACGTATGATGGAAGGCGCCTATTCACTCATGCAGATGGGTAAAACAAGTGCACGATTAGCTCGTTTGGCTGATGCAAAAATTCCTTTTATATCGGTTTTAACCGATCCCACAACAGGTGGCGTTACGGCAAGTTATGCAATGTTGGGTGATATAATTATTGCCGAACCAAAAGCTCTTATTGGCTTTGCTGGTCCAAGAGTGATTAAACAAACCATTGGTAAAGATTTACCACCGGGATTCCAGAGATCAGAGTTCTTGTTAGAGAATGGCTTTATCGATTTTATTGTGAACAGGAAACAATTAAAAGAAAAAATTGCTCAACTGATTGATTACTTGACTTAATTATTTCCTGAATTTTTTTGCAAGGTTGTTAAGTATTTCGAGTGTGTAATTAACTTCTTCTAAAGTGTTTTTTGCTGACAATGAAAATCTGATTGTGCCACGCGCATCTTCTTCGGAATAACCACTTGCCATAATAACATGAGAAGGTTTTAGAGCACCTGATGCACATGCTGATCCATTAGAAGCTGCAATACCGTGAATATCTAAAAACATCAGCATCGCTTCAGAGTCATTACGATAGTATTCAGATAAAAATGTTATGCTAACAATATATGGATTGTCATGCGGAATTCCATTCACTCTGATTCCTTTTTTGTCGATTGATTCAATCCCCTTTAAAAATTCATCTCTGATTTTTTCTACATATCGAAAATTCGTTAACATATCTGTTTTGGCAATTTTAATTGCTTCGGCTAAGCCGGCTATAGCTGCAACGTTTTCAGTTCCGCCTCTTCTGTTACGTTCCTGGGATCCGCCAATTATTAAGGGTAATAAAGGAGTTCCGCTTCTTACATAGGCAAAGCCGATTCCTTTAGGTCCGTTGATTTTATGTCCGGATGCTGTTAAGGCATCAACGGTTAGTTTATTCACATTGATTTCCACTTTACCAAAACTTTGTACAGTATCAGAATGAAAGTAAATATCTTTTCTGTGTGCTAAAGAAGCTAATTCGCTTATATTATTAATCGAACCGGTTTCGTTATTTATATGAATTATAGATATTAAGGATGTATCTTCATCTAACAAATCTTCAAACTCATTTACATTTACTTTGGTTTTATTATCAACCGGAACTAATTTGTTTAAGAAATTATTTTCACCAAGTACTTTGGCAACATCAAGCACACTATGATGTTCGGCTGTTGAAACAATTATATTCTTTCGTTTTCGTTCCGTGTAATCTGCTCTGGCTATTCCAAACAAAACAAAATTATTTGCCTCAGTTCCTCCACTTGTAAAATATATTTCGCTGGGATTCGCTCCTATAAAATTTGCAACAACCTCTCTTGCATCTTCAACTACAACTCTTGCTTTTCGACCGAATGAATGTATTGAAGAAGCATTCCCGAATTCTTCTTTCAAATATTTATTAATAACTTCTATTACTTTAGGGTGGGGAGGAGTTGTCGCTGCATTATCAAAATATACTTTCATTAAAAATCAATCCTTTCGCTTTCATCTTAAGCTTACATCGCCAAAATGAATCTTTTCAAATTTGTCAGCAATCTTCAAAACTAAAAATCCATCTTCATCTATATCATAGAATACGCCAGTTTTTGTTTTATCTCCTTCGCTGATTTTGATCCGTTCACCAATCATTTTACACCTGTTCCGCCAATCAGTCAATATTTTATTAGGTTCTTTTTTCCATACTTCTAACATATCTTCAAACAGATTTAATATTTCGCTTAGTAATCTTTCTCTACTTACAATTTCCTTAAATTCTTTTCTAACGGAAGTTGGTTGTATATCAAATTTACCGGGGAAGTTCGGTTGATTAACATTTAATCCGATTCCCACCACAACTTTGTTTATTTTATTTGCTTTTGAACTTGATTCCAGAAGTATTCCGGCTATTTTCTTTTTATCAACTAAAATATCATTTGGCCACTTTAATTCTACATTCAGTTGATAAAGATTTTCTAAAGCTTGTGCAACTACTGTAGCTGTTCCAAGATTAATCAGATTAATCTTATGATCTTTCAGATCATTTTTAAGAAGAATAGAAAAAGTTAAATTCTGTCCGGCATTACTAACCCATGTTCTATCTTTTCTTCCTCTTCCTTTTGTTTGGTATTCTCCTAATAAAACTGTTCCGTGTTGGTTGAATTCTTTACTATTCAGTAATACTGAGTTTGTAGATTCAACCTCATCGCAATAAATAAAATTTCTTCCGATTATTTCAGTATCGAGCTTGATATCAAATTCTTCAATGTTGAACACATTTCCTCCCGTTATCTATAATGTAAATTTTTCAAACTGTCTGTCATTTTTATTTTTTTGTACGTCATTATGATTGTCTTTCTGTCTCTCCATTTTTTTATATAAAAAATCAGTTTGCTAACTTATTATTTTACAAATACTTAGCATACTTCATCCTTTTGGCATAATCGTTGTAAGTATATAGGCAAAAATAAAAAAAAGGAGGTTACTATGACACTCATTAAATTCGAACCCTTAAGAGAATTAGAAACCTTACATGACAGAATCCAGAGATATTTTGATGACATTACAAACTTTGGATTCACATTCTCAGATAATTTTAATCCACGTATCGACATAACCGAAGACGATCAATCTTTTAATGTTGTTGCTGAAATTCCCGGTATAAAAAAAGATAATCTAAAAATTACATTGCAAGATAACATTTTAACAATTGAAGGGGAAAAGAAAAAAGAAGAAGAAGTAAAAGACAAGAATTATTACAGATCAGAAAGAGTATTCGGAAGTTTCAAACGTTGCTTTACTCTACCGACCGAAGTTGATTCTGACAAAGTGGATGCAAAATTTGAAGATGGTGTTCTAAGAATAAATATTAAAAAACTTGAACCAAAACCAAAAAATGAAAAAGTAATCGAGCTGAAGTAATTACTTCAGCTCTTTTCATATTTAATAACTTAATTGAAAGAGGGAAAAATGGGAAAAATTATAGGCATCGATTTGGGGACAACAAATTCTTGTGTTGCAGTAATGGAAGGTAATGAACCGGTTGTTATTCCTAATTCGGAAGGTGGAAGAACAACTCCTTCTATTGTAGCTTTTACAAAGACTGGCGAAAGATTAGTTGGACAACCAGCTAAACGTCAAGCTGTTACTAACCCAAGGAATACTATTTTCTCAATTAAAAGATTTATGGGAAGAAGACTTGATGAAGTTGATGCTGAAACTAAGGAAGTTCCCTATGAAGTTGTTGCAAGCGATAACGGATCGGCTCGTGTTAAAATTGGAGATCGTCTCTATTCACCTCCCGAAATCTCTGCAATGATTTTACAGAAAATGAAAAAAACTGCTGAAGATTATTTAGGTCAGGAAGTTACTGAAGCTGTTATTACGGTTCCGGCTTATTTTAATGATGCTCAGAGACAAGCAACTAAAGATGCCGGTGAGATTGCCGGATTAAAGGTTAAGAGAATTATAAATGAACCTACTGCTGCTGCTCTTGCTTACGGCTTAGACAAGAAACATAAAGATCAGACTGTTGCCGTATACGATTTAGGTGGTGGTACATTCGATATTTCTATACTTCAAATTGGAGAAGGTGTTTTTGAAGTTAAATCAACCAATGGTGATACTCACCTTGGTGGCGACGACTTTGACCAAAGATTGATTGATTATCTTGCTGATGAATTCAAGAAACAAGAAGGAATTGATTTACGAAAAGATCCGATGGCTTTACAAAGATTAAAAGAAGCAGCGGAAAAAGCAAAAATTGAGCTATCATCATCAATTCAAACTGATGTTAATCTTCCATTTATTACTGCAACTCAGGATGGTCCAAAACACTTGAACATTACTATAACTCGTGCAAAGTTCGAACAACTTGTTGATGACCTTTTCCAAAGGACTATCGGACCTTGCGAAAAAGCAATGAAAGATGCTGGTTTAACTCCTTCGCAAATAGACGAGGTTATTTTAGTTGGTGGTTCTACCAGAATTCCTAAAGTTCAGGAAATTGTAAAACAGATTTTTGGTAAAGAACCTCATAAAGGCGTTAACCCGGATGAAGTTGTGGCTGTAGGTGCTGCAATTCAAGGTGGTGTTTTAGCCGGTGATGTTAAAGATGTCTTATTACTTGATGTTACTCCACTTTCACTTGGTATTGAAACATTAGGTGGGGTTATGACAGTGCTTATTCCGGCTAATACAACAATACCGACAAGAAAGAGTGAAATATTCTCAACAGCTAGTGATAATCAACCTTCTGTTGAAATTCATATTCTTCAGGGCGAACGTCCAATGGCTGCTGATAATAGAACCCTTGGAAGATTCCATTTGGATGGTATTCCACCGGCACCAAGGGGAGTTCCGCAGATTGAGGTTTCATTTGATATTGATGCAAATGGTATCTTGAATGTTTCTGCAAAAGATAAAGCTACCAATAAAGAGCAAAGTATTCGTATAACTTCTTCAAGTGGTCTCTCCAAAGAAGAAGTTGAAAAAATGAAACAACAAGCCAAGGAACACGCTGCTGAGGATAAGAAAAAGAAAGAAGCTGTTGAAATCAGAAATAATGCAGACAACTTGGTATTCCAAACTAAAAAACAAATTCAAGAGCTTGGTGATAAATTACCGTCTGATGCTAAGAGTAGATTAGAAAGTGAAATCTCTAAAGTTGAAGATGCACTTAAAACTAATGATACCAATACAATTAAATCTGCTACTGAAGGTTTGACAAAGGTATGGAATGAAATTGCTCAAAACCTGTACCAACAACAAGGACCGAGTGGTCAACAAACAGCCGGTCAACATGCTCACGCTGAACAAGAATTTCAGCAATCAGCAAAAAAAGATGATAAAGAAGTTCAAGACGCTTCATACGAAGTAGTGGATGATGATAAAAAATAAGTTTTAAAAAAAGGAGGTAATTATGGTACAAAATAAAGAAGCTGTAGAAGTAAGACCCGCAAGAACCTGGGAAGAAGCATTGGAAAAAGAATCGTGGATCGCTCCTTTAATTGATATCTACGAAACAGATGATGACTATTTTCTCTCTGCTTATTTACCAGGTGTAACAAAAGAAAATGTTAAAATAAAACTTGAAGACAATAATCTTGTTATAATGGGTCGTGTAGACTACGAAACATTAATTAACAGAAAATATGTCTTGAAGGAAATGGAAGTTGGAAATTTCTATCGTAGATTCAAAATTTCAGATAGCATTAATGAATCCAAAGTTGATGCTAAACTTGAAAATGGTATTCTGACTGTAAAACTTCCAAAACATGAAAGAATAAAACCCAAAACAATCGAAATAAAATAACAACTCTAACTTCCGTAAAATGAAAAACCCCGATTAAAATCGGGGTTTTTTGTATCTTAATTTATGGTAGTTGAAGTTATATTGTGATCCAATAATTATTGTATTCTATTTTCAATTAATTTGAAAAATATTAGTGAAGAGAAATTTATTATAACACATTTAACTTTCTTAGATAATTATAAAATATCTTTAGGGAATTGACAAATTATATTAGTTCCTTTTCCTGACTCACTAATAACATTTATTTTCCCTTTGTGTAAATCAACGATTTCTTTACAAATTAAAAGACCCAAACCGGTTCCTTTTTCACCATCAGTTCCATTTACTGATGATATTTCTGATAGCTTAAATAACTTATCAATTTTCTCTTTAGGAATACCAATTCCGGTATCTTCTACAGAAAGTATAATATTCTCATTTTGTACTTGAGCTGATATTTTTACGCTACCTCCTTTAGAAGTAAATTTAATAGCATTGCCTAATAAATTTCTTAATAATGTAAAAATCATATCTTTATCACCAGTCAAAAAAATATCCTCTGCCACTGAAACATTTATGGAAATATTTTTCTTGGTGGCATTTAAGTGGAAAATAGTTCTTACATTTTCAATTAGTTCATTTAATAGGAAAGTAGTAGGATTAAATTTGAATCCCTTCCTTTGCATTGTAGCCCAATTCAAAAGATTTTCTACTAAAGCATAGTATCCAATAAGTCTATTTTGAAACTCTTTTAAGTTATCTTCCAATTCTTTATCACTAAATGAATTATAATCTTCAATTATAATATCTAACATACCTTTTAATGGATAGAACGGGCCTTTTAGATCGTGAGCTAAGATTGATAACATTTTATCACGAGCTATATTAGCTTCGAGAAGTTCTTCGGAATATTTAACTAATTTTTGTTCTGCGTCTTTTAGCTCGTCAATTTTTTTTCTTAAAACACTTTCTCTTATAATTCTATCAGTAATGTTTTCAATTCGTGTTATGGTCCCTATTATTTTACCTTTGTCAAATAGTGGAGATATCTCGCAATTCTGTTGATGAAATTTAATGTTTTCATAAGGGCTTAGAAGTGGTATTTCAATTAAATAATGATGAAATGCTTGCGAAAGGAAATTGGGTTTTCCAGTTAATGCAGATAGGTAGTATTGATCTAATTTACGTTCTTTAATATTTGGAAAAAGATCTAATAAGTTTTTGTCTTTATATCTAGTAAAGATATGCGGTAAGTTTTCTTTGAACCAATTATTCAGAAGAATAACATTTAATTCTTCATCAGTTACAATTATACCAAAATAACTTTGTTCTAAAACCCATTCACCTAAAACGTTTCGAATTTTTTCAGGTACTGGTACGTATAACATCAGTTAACCTAAAACTTCTACTTCTTTTAAAAACCTGTCTAAAGAAGTAACGCCAAGAACGATGACAAGATACCCTTTAACAGAAGAATCGCGCAATCTAAATTCCATAAATACAATTAACGCATACTGAAGTTCTTGTTTATCAAAAACAATTGTTTGTAGCATACCATCCAAAGATTCTAAGTGTAAACTTGGAACAGAAAAGGAAAACTGAACTTTGAGAAGGTTTCCAAACATACCGAGACAAGCATTGAGTAAAATATTTCCAACTTCCACAATCACTTCTCTTACAGTAGTGTTAAATGCTTCGCTTTCAGAAAAACTATTTCCGGTTAAAAGTTCTGCTAAAGAAATAGCGCTTTTTTTATTTAAAATAAGGAGGGCATCACCGGCAATTGCACCATTAAATATTTGATGAACGGTTGATATTTCTCCCCCAACGTATTTTTCTAATACCTTTTGTAAATCGCTTATTGGATGTATTTCCACTTCTGGAACAGAAAGTAAAACTCTGTGACCTGTTAACTCTGATAATGAAGCAGCCGATTTAGAGAAACTAATATTTATTAACTCGGAGATAGAATCTTTTTGTTCTTTAGATAAAATCATGCAACCTCCGATGAAACCTTTTGTATAGCTTCATTTACAAGTTCGGCAATGAAAGGTTTATTAATAACAGCAGCTGCACCTAATTCTTCCACTTTTTCTTTTGTTAGTTTTTGAATATCAGCAGTAGCAATAATTACTTTAGCATCTTTATTTATTTCAAGGATTTGTTTTAATACATCCATGCCATTTAGATCAGGCATTGTTAAATCAAGAAAAGTAATATCTGGTTTTTCCATCATAAACATTTCAATGGCACTTAAACCATCGGCAGCTTCAAGCACCGTATGGTTGGAATCCTCAAGAATTTTTCTAAGAAGTCTTCTTGATAAATTAGAGTCGTCAATAATTAACATTTTTGCCATAATTTATATAAGCTCCATAATTAAGTTGCTAATTTCAAATAGCGGAACTGATCTATCGCTAAAACCAGCTTCAACTGCGGAACGAGGCATTCCATAAACGATGCAAGTACTTTCCGCTTCTGTAATTACAGAACCACCTTTGGCTTTTATTAAACCAGCTCCTTCTTTTCCATCAGAACCCATTCCAGTCATTATTATTGCAAGGGTTTTATCTCCATATATTTCGGCAGCGGATTTGAACAAAACATCTACTGATGGTCTGTGGGGGGTATCGAATGGTTTAGCGTCTAGGTGAACTTTAATTTTTCCATCTATATTTCTCGTGAATGTCATGTGTTTTCCTGCTTGCGCAAGTAAAACAAAACCTGGAGCAACTTCATCACCTTCTTTTGCTTCTACTACTTTTAGTTTAGATATTTCATTTAGTTTTTGTGCATATAATTCAGTATATCCAACTGGCATGTGTAAAACTATTGCAACTGGGACTGGAAAATCTTTTGGCAAAGCCGGAATAACACTTTTCAATGCTTGTGGTCCACCAGTTGATACACCGATAACCACAATTTCCTTTTTGAGTTTATCAGTTTTTTTAAGGGCTAATTCTTTCTCTAATACTGGTGTTTGAGAAATTGTTATTATTTCGTTTACTTTAACTTTTGAAGCAATTTTAACTTTTTCGATTAGTTCATCAGCAATCTCGAAAACTTTTTCCGTGGCAAGAGCAGTAGGTTTTTGAAGAAAATCAATTGCTCCTAAATCAAGTGCCTTTAATGCTAAATCACCGGTTTCACTTGCTATGCTTACAATAACAACTGGTAATGGTCTTTTTTTCATCTGATGTTCTAAAAATGTGATTCCATCCATCTCAGGCATAATTAAGTCTAATGTTACTACATCAGGTTTTAGCTCATCAACCATTTCCAATGCATCTTTACCGTTTGTAGCCGTTCCTACTACTTCAATAAATGGACTCCGTAATAACATTTGTTTAATTACTTTGCGAAGGTATGCGGAATCATCCACTACCAAAACTTTAATTAACTTTTCAGTCGTAGTATTCATTTTATTTACCAATTATTGATTTTATTCTATTATCAGCAATAAAATTTTTCTTCTCGTTTTCATTTTGACCAATAAATATTTTCTACTAGATAGCATTCCTTTTCTAAAATATTTTTTCTTCTTTAATTAAATGCATTTACTTTTTCTTATTTCCACTCTAGAGTATTAAAATGAAATTACTTTTCATTCTTAAAATAAAAAAAAGTATTGTTTATTTCCTCTAAATGGAATTTAGTTGATAATTTTAATAGAGATTCTGATACACCAACAAAAAGATATCCTTTCTGAGGCATACCTTCATAAAATTTTTCAACGACCTTTTTTACAGCTGCATCAGAGAAATAAATAAAAACATTTCTACAAAAAATAACATTTGATGAGTTTAAAAAAGCGAATTGTTCCAGGTTAAACAAGTTTTTAGTAAACCATTCTATTTTGTTATGAATATTTTCATCTATTTGCCATTGCCCATTAATATTAAGAAAATATTTTTGTCTGAGATATTCTGGAAAGTTTCGGAAAGATCTTTCTTTGTAAAGACCTTTTTTAGCAATTGATAATGCTTGCAAACTTACATCGCTAGCAAAAATTTTTATTGGGTATTTTTCAAAGTAACCAGCTTCGTTAATTGCCATTGCAATTGAAAGTGGTTCCTCGCCAGAACTGCAAGCTGCACTCCAAATTTTTATTGGCACAGTTGAATTATTCGAAAAATGTTCTGGTATAATATACTCAACTAAAAGTTTGATATGATCAAATTCCCGGTTGAAGTATGTTTCATTAACTGTAAGGCAATTTAGTAGCTGGAACCATTCGTATTCATTATTTTCATCATACTTTAGCTTGTAATAATAATCCATGAAATTGCTAAAACCATTTTCAATAACTCTTATCGTAAGCTTATCGGCAAGTAGATCCTTTTTCCCGTTCTCGAAAAAAAGACCTGTTTTATCATGTATTAAATCTCGTAAAATAGTAAAAGCTGTATCTGATAATCCTAATGACTCGGAATAAAAACCCATCTCGTAAAATATCCCATTAATAAATTAATAAATAACAATAACAAAGGAACTACTTTAAACTTTCTAACAAATCCTTTGCTGATTTTTTAACCATTGTATCGTTATCATTGTTAGCCATATAGGCAATTTTTTTAATGTACTCACGCGTTCCAATTTTACCAATATAACCTAATGCAGCGTATCTGATAAATGGGTCTGCATCGTCAAGGCAAGACGCAATCATTTCTGTTGCATCAGTATTTTTCATTCTTGATAATATTTCTAAAGTAGCAGTTTTTACAGTACTATTGAAGTTTGATATTCCAGAATGAAGCATATACAATTTTTGTATTGGTAAATTACTTAATAATTTTATTACAACTTCGCGTAATTCTTTATCCGCAGTTAGGTTTATTAATGCATTTATAGATTCTTGGGATTCAATTGCACGTAGAGAGTAAGTGGCTTCTTTTCTAACATCAAAATCTTTATCTGTAGCCGCAACCCATTGAATTTGTTTTACAACAGATTCATCTTGGCTGTTAGAAAGAGATTTGAGTGCTTCGATTCTTTTTTTAGGATTGGGAGACTTTAATAAATAAATTAATGGTTGAATAGCATTAGGATGATTGACTTTGCCAAGAGCTTTGATTGCTAAATAGGAAATATCATCATTTTCATGATCAGTATATTTTGACAAAACAGAAACCGCTAAAGCACCACCTATCTCACCAATAGCTTCTAAAGCAGCAATTTTAACAGGAATTGAATTTTCTTTTTCGGCTAATTCAATAAATTTTTCCATCGCTTCATGATATCGATGAAATACTAGCGAGCGGATTGCATTTATTTTTACCCAAGGTTCTTTTTCTTCTAAACAATCTAATAAAATATTAAACACATTTTTGTCTTCCACAAATGCTAAAGCTTTTACTGCAGCTATACGGCATTTTATTGTGTCTTGTTTTATTGCCTCTTTTAATACAAATAGTATTCTATCTTCTTCAAAAAAGGGTAGATTTTCTAAAGCTGCAGCTCTTACTGCTTCTTCTTCATCTAAACAGCAACGAATAACTTGATTTTTACATCTTTGATAACCGAAGTATCCAGCAATTCTAACAGCTGATTCCCTGATGTTAGGATTTGGGTCATTTAAGAGTTGTGAAATTCTTATTTCCATTTTAGGATGACCAATAGAATTTAACGCAGAAATAGCCGCACGTCTAACTGAATGATTTGGATGACCAATTAATTGTAATAAAGGTTCAAATGCTGCTCGGTCTCCTATCTTGGCTAATGAACCTAAAACTAAAACCATTAGCTCTTCATCATCTTCCAGTTCAGGTATAAGATTTATCAACGATTCTACAGTTCTGTTGTCACAAATTCTTCCTAATGCTACAATTATAGCTCCTTTCACATTTCTATCATCGGTTTTTAATTGCTCAATTAAATATTCCGTAGCATCCTTGCCCAAAAGAATTAAAGATTCAACTACAGTATCACGTAATTGATCATTTTTAATAAGAGAAGAAAGTGTTTCACCTATTTTCGAACCTCGAAGCCAACCTAATACACGAATTATATCTCTCAAATCATAACTGGACATTTTATTAGTAACGGAAAGGATGTTTTTTATTCCAATTTCGTTAATGTGTTTTCTAAATAAATCAATAATTATTTCACCTTCGGAGTATGTATCCTCGTACTTACGATAAATATTATAAATAGCTTTGCTTATAGTCTGAATTATATTGCTGTTAGAATTAAATAACTTCATTAGAGCAGGAATTACTTTTTCATCGCCGATTGAACCTAGAGTTTCGATTACTACAGAACTAAAAATCTCGTTATCTAATAATGGAAATAATTTTTGAACAGTACTTGCGTCGCCTATATTTTTTAATGCATCGATAGCTGGAAATGATGTGAAGAAATTCTGTTTAATTGCAATATCAATTAATCTATCTACCGCAGATATTGCTTTAAGTTTTCCTAAGGATTCGATTGCATGATACACTACATTTTCATTTTTATCATCGAGCGCATTTATTAACTCCGTTATAAAGCGTTCATTGTATCGTTCACCCATTGTTTGAGCAGCATAAATACGTATATCATCATCTTCACTATGTATTAAATCGCAAAGCGCATCTGTTATTTCATCTTGACTCTTTAGCAAAACTTGGATTGCGCTACTCAAGATGTTTAGGTTTTTATGCTCATTTTTAATTTTTAGAACAACATCCTCTATATAGTTATAATTGCTTTTTGATAATTGTGCTATTGCATTTCTTCTTACTTGCCAATTATTATCTCCTAGCTCAGTCAAAAGAGTTGATTGATCAGTTTGAGATGAATCTTTATCAATCTCTGATATTTGTGAACCTTGTGACTGTTCAACCACTTTTGTAATATCTTCTATTGTAGTAATTGTTCCTATTACTGTAGTTCCATCTAAAAGGGGAGAGATTTTTACACTTTGCTGCATCTCTGAAAAAACTTTTGAATTATAAAGTGGAGAGCATTTGATAAGATATTTGTGAAATGCAGCCGAAAGAATTTCTACATTTCCAGTGTTAACTACTTTTTCAAAATATTTTTTCAAATTTCTTTTTTCAATTTCGGGAAAAATTTCAAATAGATTTTTTCCTTGAATTGTAGATGCAGCAATCCCAGTTACTATTTCTAGCCAAGGGTTCCATGAGGTTACCTTAAATTCTTTGTCCGTTGTAAAAATCCCGTATTGCTTGGTTTTTTCCATTTTTCTACAGTAAATTGTTTTTCATACCATCAAAATTATTAAAATATTAGCTAACATTTTCCACTATTGAAATCAGTGTTTTTGATTTATCCAGAATATCTTGAGCATTATTTTTTAAGAGTTTGACACTATTTGAGTTAGATTCTGTAATTTTTTGAGCATTTTTTAACGAACCTAACATATTATCTACTGTTAAAGCTTGTTCTTTATTCGCTTTGGTAATCTTGAAAATTTGTTTAGTGATATTTTGAATAGCCATATTAATATCTTTCATTGCTTTCGATTGTTCTACAATACCTTTAGTAATCTGATCGGATTGTTTCCTAATATCTTCAGTTGCCACTGTTAATTGTTTAGAAGCAGATGCTTGTTCAGAAACAGAACGTGTAACATGTGAAATAAGTGTAGATAATCGAGAAGCTTCCTTCGAAACCTGTTCAACGGCGATGGATTGTTCCTTTATAGCTTTTGAAGTCAAAGCTGCACCTTTTCGCATTGATTCCACAGCTTGAGTAACCTGCGAAGCAGAAGCTGCTTGTTCTGCTGTGGCTTTTCTAACTAAAGATGCTAAAGAGGAGGAATTTTGTGCCGCTTTAATAATTTCCCTTGCGGTTTTCCCTTGTTCTGCCATTGCAATGGATACTTGTTGTGCTATTTTTTTCATTTGGAGTGCATTTTGTGCAATTGATTGAGCGGTTTTAACCTGTTCATTGCTAGCAATAGATATGTGTTTAACTTGCGCTGTCGTTTCATTTATTGCTTTTGTTGTACTTTGACTTGCTTGTGCTTGCTCTTCAGTTGCTTTTGCTACTTGCGTTATTATCATAGCAGTATCTTTAACTCCGGTTAAAATTTTATTTAATCCGATCAAGCTATTTTCTGCCATTCTATTTCCTTCTTCCGCAATTTTTAACCCCTCTTTTGAGCTATCGACTGCTTCTTGTGCTACTTCTTGCAATGAACGAATAATATCCGAAATATCAGAAGTTGCTTTTGCAGCTCTATCTGCAAGATTTCTTATTTCTTCTGCAACAACAGCAAATCCTCTACCTGCTTCACCTGCACGTGCCGCTTCTATCGAAGCATTTAATGACAATAAATTTGTTCTTTCTGCTATCATATTTATTGCATCAACAATTCTTCCAATTTCATTTGATCGTTTTCCCATTTCTGTAATTACTTTAGAAGATGCAATCATTGATTCAGTAACTTTTGAAAAACTTTGGATTGATTTTTGTGCGGTTCCTATTCCTTCTTCGGCATCTTTTAAAATTCTATTCCCAATATCTTCAGCTTGTTTTGTCATCTTTGTCATAGATTTAATTGAGTTTTCCATCTGGTTTGCAGCCGATGAAGCGTTCAATGAAGCTTGACTTATAACTTCAACATTTTGGGCTATACTTTGTGATGATTTTGAAGATTCCTCAATTGATGTTGCTACTTGTTCAATTAATGAAGTAAGATTTTCTGTAGTCGCACTTACTTCTTCTATTGATGATGCCATTTCATTAATTGAAGATGAAGTTTGTTCAGAGGCGGAAGAAAGATCATCCGCGTTTTCAGCCACACCTTTTATAGAACGAGCAATTTCTTCTATTGATGAAGCTGTTTCATTAACACTCGACATTAGATTATCGGTTTCATTGCTTACTCCCTTGATCGATGACGCAAGTTCATTCATAGAAGTACTAATTTGAACAGCAGATGTAGCCATTTCTTGAGCATTTGCAGAAATAGATTGAACAGATCTGGTATTTTGGTCGATGCTTGAAGCGACTTCTGCAATGGAGCTGTTCAAATTTTGTGTGTTACCAGTTATTTGTTCTATTGATGCCGCTAATTCATTAACTCCAGAAATAATTTCCTCAGATGAATTTGCTACGCTTTCAGTTTGCGAAACCGTTTCTTTTAATGACGCAGCTAATTCTGCGTTACCTGAGAGAAGATTGGTTATAGATTCTGACTCTGATACTATCCCTTCAAATAAATGATCAGCAATTTTGTTTAAGTTCAACCCAGTATCGGAAATATTTTCAGCTTCTTTTTTTACTTCTTTAATAAGAATATTATCATTTAAGGTTTTTACTCGTGCCATTTTATTCTCCATTTATTGTTATTAAACTTTTTCTACTATTTCTGTTAGGTTAATAGCTTCTTCTATATTAAAAATGAGTATAGGTTCTTTTTCAACTGTTACAAACCCTGATAAATATTTTCCGCTTAGTGCTGTAATAGTTTCTGGTACTTCTTTAATTTGTTCTTTATCTATCTTAATAAAATCTCTTGCAGTATCTACAATTAATCCTAAAGAGCGATTGTTTATATTAACAACTATAAGTCGAGTTTTTATATCGAAATCAATTTTATCGAAACCGAAACGTTTTCTTAAATTAATGGCGGGAATAACTTGACCTCTTGAAATTATTACTCCTTCAACAAATGATGGTGCATTGGGAACGGGAGTGATGTTTTCAATCATTTCCATCTGTTTAACATATTGGCTATTAATAGCATATTTGGTTCCTGCTAATTCGAAAATAATATAAGAATCGCCACTGTTATTAATTGTCTTCATTTATTACTCCAGTTTCTATTTAAAATTTTATTAATTCATAACAAGGTTATTTACTTCTTTTATAATAGTATTAGGATCAAGTATTAGTACGGCTTTACCATCTCCCAGCTCAGTTGCCCCAGATATACCTAATGTGTGTATAAATGGGTCGGTAAATGTTTGCACAACAATTTCGCGCGAAGCTTTTATTTTATCTACTATTAGTCCGACTAAATTTTTTTCGTTACCAACTACTATTACATTTTTTGTTTTTCCGGTTTCTTTATTCAAATGAAATAATTTAGATAGATAAATAATTGGTAAAATTCTATCACGATAGGGGATTATTTGATTGTTTTCTAGTTTTTTCATTTTTGTTTCGTCAAGTTCTATAACCTCGTGAATTGTTGGCTGTGGTATTGCAAATGATTGTCCATTAATCGAGACAATTAATGCATCAACAATTGCTAAAGTAAGAGGGATGTGAATAATAAATTTTGTACCCAAATTATCTTTGGTTTCAAACTCTATAGTTCCACCAAGTTCTTGAATAGAATTACGGACTATTGCCATTCCATAACCTCTACCACTAACAAGGTCGGCATCCGTTCTGGTAGAAAATCCTGGTTGGCAAATTATATTAAGCAAAGTTTCATTCTCATTTTGCGAAACTGAGTATGCAAGCTTGAGTTCTTCAGCTTTTTTAAAAACAGCAGCTTTATTTATCCCTTTTCCATCATCTTCGATTTCAATTATTACAGAATCTCCAGATGTATAAGCTTTTAATGAAATTTTACCTGTTGGGGATTTACCCCAATTTTGTCTTTCGTCGGGTGATTCAATTCCATGACTTACAGAATTTCTGACTAAATGCAAAATTGGATCAAATATTTTTTCCACAACATATTTATCAATCTCAGTCTCTTTACCCGTAATTTGCAGATCAATCGATTTTTTGCTCTCTCGAATTAATTCTCTTACAACAAATTGCATTTTATCAAATACCTCACCAATCGGAACCAAGCGTGTTCTCATAATGCCTTCTCTTAAATCTCGTAACTGTTTTTCTATTCCTAAATTAATTTCGTTTAGTATTCTGTTTACATGTGTAGGAATTTCTCGTTGGTATAATTTTAAGTTAGAATCCAAACGTGCACGGCTAATTACCAGATCACCGACCATTCTCATCAATTCGTCTAATTTGCTCAATTCCACACGAACAAAGTTTGATGTGTTGATTTGTTGAATAGATGTTTCGCTTTCTTGACTCTCTATTTGTGTTGTACTTATCTCTATTTTTTCTTCAGACTTTTCGTTTGTTAATTCTTCTACTTCATTAATGATTAGCTTCATTTCAGAAAGGCTATTAAGGTGCTCTATCGGGTTCGATGTCATGAATAAAAATTCGAAATATATATCTCCAAGTTCATCTCTCTTTGGGGCTGCATGAATTATATTCCCAATTTCGCTAAGGGTTTTCTTTATTGTGTTTACATTAATTCCTTTATTAAACAATTCCTGAGTTGGATGAAAATGAATCTCGAAAAGAGTTTCACCTTTTGATAATCCTTCATTTATTATTTCGAGTGATTCTTCATTGATAAAAGGGAATTTAGAAGCAAGATTTATTTTTTCAGAACTAAATTTTTCTTCTTCTTGAATTGGTTTTCCTAAATTTGTTATGGTTTCTATAATGTTATTAAGACTTGTTATGTTAATTTCTAGATTTTCTATTTGACTACTTTTATTTGCTGAAATAATTTGCTCAAAAAGTTTAACACCTTGAACAAAGGTATCAATAGATTCTTTTCTTAATTTAACTTCTTTATTTTTAAGGGCTCTTAGATAGTTTTCAATTTCATGTGCAAGGGATTGAGTCTCTTTAATACCAAGCATTCCACTTATCCCTTTGAGCGTATGAAAACTGATTATCAAATCATTAATACAAGTAAAATTTGTTTTACCTTTATTAAATGCTTCTTCTAAAACGAGTATATTTTTCCTGATTTTAATTAGGTGGTCCTCAATTTCCACAAAAGCATCATTTAAAAATTCCGGGAAAGCCATTTTATTTTTATCAATCATTAGCGACTCCTCAAAACACTTTTAATTTTTTCGATAAGTTCGTTGGGGTTGAAAGGTTTAGTTATATAAATTGTTGCACCAGCATTTAATGCGTTCAATTTACTTTCTTGATCGCTTCTTGTTGTTAAAATAACTACAGGTAAATCTTTGAATATGTTGTGATTTCTAATAAAGCTAAGAACTTCCAAGCCATGCATGTCCGGCATATTAAGGTCAAGTATAACAGCGTCAATTTTTGATACAGCCAGAATTTCAATTGCTTCTAAACCGGAATTTGCTTCAACAAACGAAACATTATCTAATGCTTTGAGCGAGGCGATTACCATTTTACGCATTATGTTGGAATCGTCTACTACTAAAACTTTGAGCATTTTATTCTCCGAGTCAAATAGTTTTTCTTTTGGTTGCATTATATAATTACTAATAATATCAATTACTTTTAAGAATTCAGATGATTTATCAAAAAAGTAATCCGCCCCCATTTGTAATGCTTTTTCTTTAAACTGTTCATAAGGATAATTAGTAAGAACAATACTTTTTGATTGGGGTAAAGTTTTTCTTACTTCTTCTAAAATTTCAAAACCACTTCCATCTGGTAATGCTAAGTCTATGATAATAAATTCAGGTTTATTTCTATTTAATAATTCAATGGCAGTTTTTACGCTTTCGGCTTCTAAGAAATTATCGAAACCCGTTTTAGCTGTGATTGCTGATTTTAGTTCATCTCTAATTAGTTTTGCATCATCAATTATTAATAGCATTTTATCCATTTGTTTTTAAGCAAAAATAACAAGTGGTAAAAAGCTAGGGTATAAGCTTAATTCTGAAAGTCTAATAGGAATCTTTTTCTTATTCTATAGGATAATTCTGATGCTGTTATTTTAGAAAATAAGGATGGTAAAAATAATTTTTGTATAGTTATTACGATTTTTTAAGGGGGAAAAATCTGTTTATGGATAATTATTTTGAAAAAAAGAAGTTGTTTTTTATTAGAAATAATTTTGGATGTATTTATAATAGTTCATTCTCAAGAGCAAAACGAGTCAGTTCTGCATTGGAACTTAAGTTTAGTTTTTCCAAGATGTGACTTCGGTGAGTGCTAATAGTTTTAATACTTAATGAAAGTTCGTTAGCAATTTCGGTCAAAGATTTGCCAGAGGCAATCATTAAAAAAACTTGGAATTCTCTATCAGAAAGTACGTCTAAAGAATTTTTTTTATCTAACATCAAATCATTGGCAATTATACGTGCAACTTTTTCAGTAAAAAAAACATTTCCTCCGGTAACCGATTTTATTGCAGAGATAAGCTCAGATGGATTAGCATCCTTTGTAAGGTAAGCTGCCGCACCAGCTTTAATAACACGTAAAGCAAACTGTTCTTCGGGATACATGCTTAATACTATTACAGGAAGATTTGGATAAATACTTTTAATATCTTTAAGTGCATCAATTCCACTTCTGCCAGGCATGTTTAAATCAATTATTGCAATATCGCAACTAAGTTCATTTAGAATATTGTTTAATTCACCATAATTATTTACTTCGATAAATGTAACACCCCCAAGCTTTTCCGTAATTATGTGTTTAAGTCCATCTCTAAAAAGTTTATGGTCATCAGCTATCAATATCTTCATAATTTTTTTACTTGTTAATTATGTAATGGAATGAGTACTAAAGATTTTGTCCCTTTTAGTGGAGTACTATTCAAAATAAATTCACCACCAAGCATTTTTACTCTTTCTTTAATCCCTATAATTCCGAACGATGAAGATTTTTGTAAATCCGAATCTTGAATTCCTATTCCATCATCAATAACAGAAATGGTAATATTATTTTCTATAATTGCTATTTCTATGGTTACGTTTTTTGCTTTTGAGTGTTTAGAGATATTTGTAAGCAGTTCTTGAAAAATTCTAAAAATAGCTGTTGCTCTTTCATTATCAATTTCTATTTCTTTAACTAAGTTCGCTGTGCATTTTATGTTAGTCCGTTTTTGAAATTCTTTTATTTGCCAATCTATAGCTGCTATTAGTCCCAAATGATCTAATAATGGAATCCTTAATTCAGATGTAATTTTTCTTACTGAAACAATTGCATCGTCAATAAGACTTATCATTCTATTTAATCTATTAATTGTTGCATCAGTAGAATTTTCTGGTTTTTCTATTAGTGAATAGATATCCATCTTAAGAGTAGTAAGCGTTTGACCAAGTTCATCATGGATCTCTCTCGCAATCTTTGTTCTTTCTTCTTCTCTAACGGTTTGTAAGTGCCGTGCAAGTTCAACAATCTGTCGGTTTGTTTTGGTTAATTCATCCAGGTTAAATTCTTGCTTATTTAGTTCCTTATTAATTGATAAATATTTTATCCTATTACTACTCTCATCCTCAATAGCTTGCATCAATGAATAAATAAAAATCGGATTATTACTTTTAGTGTTTTGTTTTACTATGCCTTCCCATTTTCCTTTTGTTTTGATAATGTTAAAAACATCATCAAACCCGGTATTAAGAAATTCACTTCTTAGTACGTTTATAAAATTCTTGTAAAGTGTTTCCTCTTTAGTCCAACCATAAATCAATTCTGCGCCCTTGTTCCATATTTCTATATTGAAATCAGCATTTATTATAATAACTGCGTCTTGAAAGTAATCAAGTAGATTTACATAGGTCACGTTAGAATCCTGAAATTTTGTAAAATCTATTACAAATGTAATAATCTTAAGTTATTTTTTAATATCTGTTCAAGACACTACTTAACACATATTGATTATAAAATTAAAAAATAGCGTTAATATCTTTTTTAGATGAAAAGTTTCTTACCTATCCAGTAAACCTAATATTAAGATATCAAATTCATTTTGACAATATTTCTTTGCACAAAACTCATTTCTCAATGTTTAATGTATGGAATTAAATTATTATCTTATAATTAGTTTTTCTGCTTGGATGATTTGGGATTAAATTATGGGAAAAAATTCCCAAAATAAAACTCTATTATGTGTTGGAATTATGTTGCCTGATCAAGTTATTGATAAGCTCCACGAAGCTGAAATATCCTGCGTTTTTGTCGAAATCGATTTTTTAATTAATAACCCACTTCAAACACAAAAACAAATTATTTTGATTTCACAATCCTATATTACAAATTATTTAAATTCTAGGAGCGATATAAACAAATTAAAAAAAATTTTCATCTATCCTGTTTTGATTTTTACATCTGATCATGAAGAAACTTTTAGGATTATAAAACAATTTGGACCCACATATTATGATTTTGTTGTTGAATCTATAATACCTGAATTGAAAACTGATAAAATTTTGAATTTTGTTAAGACAACCAACCGAATATTAGAATTAGTTGATTTACAAACAAAGCTAATGTCTATTGAAAGTGATAAGGAGAGAGATGAAGTAAAAATTGAGAAGCTTATACAAGAACTTGAACTTAAAGCTTTGTCTTCAGAATTAACTGAACAAAGATTACGAAAAGAAATTGAGCTTAAAAATATTTATGAAAAAGAAGTATCAAAATTAAATCAATCTCTTCAGGAACAAACTATTAGATTAAATGACCTTAACAGAGAATTGAAATCCTATACATATACTGTATCCCATGATTTAAAAGCTCCGCTTAGAGGAATTATTGGGTACTCGCAAGAATTATTAACAAGGCATTCGAATAACTTATCTGAACGTGCTCTTTTTTGTATCAAGCAAATATCTACAGCAGCAAAAAATCTTGAGGCACTAATAGAAGATTTGCTTTCATATTCTCGGATTGAACTTGAAATTCCAACAGCTATAGAAATTAATGTAAAAGAATTATTAAGTGAGTGTATCAATGAAATGAATAAAATTATTAGTGATTACCAAACTCAAATCGAAATTAACGTAGAATGTGAGAATATTTGGGGATGGAAAAGAGGACTTAAGCAAGCATTATGTAATCTTCTCAATAATGCAATAAAATATAGTAGTAAATCTGAAAACCCTACTGTTTCAGTCTCTTGCAAAAAAATTGATAAAAAATTTTTTATTGAGGTTAAAGATAACGGTATTGGTTTCGATATGGAGTATAGTGATAGAATTTTTAATCTATTTCAACGTCTTGTAAAAAATGAAGAATTTGAAGGAACAGGGGCTGGTTTAGCAATTGTCAAAAAAGTCATCGAAAAAATGGGTGGCAAAGTCTCAGCTATATCTTCGCCTGGTATGGGAGCAACTTTTATTTTAGAGTTACCTGCAAATATTTAATATGGTTGTGAAATAATAGCAAGAGGTTTTATGGAAGTTCCAAATCAACAAAATGGTAAAAAAATTAAAGTTCTATATGTAGAAGATAACCCGCTTGATATTGATCTTACTATTAATCATTTCTCCTTGGCTGCACCGCAATTTCTTTTCACTATTGTAAATACAGGGAAAGAATTTCTAAAAATTCTTAAAGAAAAAAAATTTGATCTCCTGCTACTTGATAATCACCTTCCAGATACAACTGGTATTGAATTGCTGAAATCCTTGACTTCAATAAAAATTGATTCTCCTGCAATTATGATTACTGGATTAGGTGACGAAGAGATTGTAATTCAATCTTTAAGACTTGGTGCAATGGATTACATACCAAAACACGGAAATTATTTAGAAATGCTCCCTGATACTCTTATGAAGGTTTATAACGATAGCCAGAATAAATCCAATATAAAATCAAAATTAGCTTATGAAAGAATTAATGTGCTTTACGTTGAACCAAGCCAACTTGATATTGAGCTTACATTGGAATTTATGAAGAGAGAAGCTCCATATATTGATATGAAAGCTGTCGGTAATGCAAGCGAAGCCTGGGAAATTTTAACTAAGCAAAGAGATATCAATCTAATTCTTTGCGACCTAAGACTCCCGGGTAAAAACGGTATAGAATTTTTACACGAATTAAAACATAATTATATCAATATCCCTTTTATTATGATTACTGGAGCTGGGGGGGAATCTAGTGCTTTAGCTTCTCTTAAATTAGGCGCTTACGATTTTATTCCTAAAACAAAAAATTATTTAGAAAAATTACCCGACATTTTACAAAATGCTTTTATCCGTTATAAGCTTGATATAAAAAATGCTGAATCAACTGATGAAGAGTATGAGTTAACAAAATCAATAGATGCCAGAATAAATGAAAGAACTATTGAATTGTTGAAAGAGATCGAAGAAAGAAAAAATGTTGAAAATGAATTAAAGAAAAAAATTGAAGAGCTTGAAAGATTCAATGAACTTACTATAGGAAGAGAATTAAAAATGATTGAACTAAAAAAAGAAGTAAATTCTCTTCTTAAACGCTTGGGTGAAAAAGAAAAATACGAAATTAACGAATGAGTAAATTGCTTCGCAGTTAATAAATTTAACATAATGTCTTAATGTGATTTTTTTATTTAATAGTACACAGATAAACACTTATTAAAACAGATTTGTAAAAATTTTTTATTTGGACAATTACTTTAAATACAACCTGAAATACCAGTGAAGGTATAAATGAAAAAAATTTTAGTAATTGGTAATAAGGAAAAAATTAGTACATCTACTTATGCATCACTTAATAGTATTTTACATGAGTCCGGTATTCATTATATAAAAAAAGATAAATCTTTCCTGCAAAAAATTATTTCATATTCTCCCGATTTACTATTTCTTTATATCGACAAAATAACACCAAACAGCTTTGCGGTTTTCCAAAAAATTAAATTTGAAAAGAACCTAACCTCTATTCCTATTATTACAATACTCAATAAAAAACCGAATAAGGAAACTATTATAAAAGCCTATCAACTTGGTTGTGACTCAATTCTGATTGAACCTTTTGACGAAATTGATCTGCTAATTCAATTAAAAAATCTAGAGCAATTGTACTCTATTAAAAAAAAGATTGATTTAAGTTCGGATTATTACATACAGAGAATTGAAACATTAGAAGAAAATGAGAAAAAACTAAGAGATGCATATACACAACTTGAAAAAGGCAGAACTGCAATTCTCAATATGTTATCGGATTTACGAGCCGAAATTAAAACCCGATTGAAATATGAAGAAGACCTTAATCGAACCAATAAATTACTTCAAGATATAATGGATAACAGTCCTTCTCTAATTTATATTTTGGATTTAGAGGGGAAATTTATTTCTGTTAATAGACCGCTTGCAAAATTATTCGGAAAATCACCTGAAGAAATAATAGGTAAAAGAAGAGAGGATTTTATACCAATAGATATTGCATTAAGTCATTTGAAAAATGATCAAAAAGTAATTTCAGAAGAAAAACCTATTACATTCGAAGAAGAAAATGAAGAACCCGACGGTAAACATTATTACATTACTGTAAAATTTCCACTCACAAATAATAAGAACGAAATTTATGCAGTAGCTGGAATTTCTACTGATATTACTGAAAGTAGACGCGCTCAATTGGCTATTGAAGAATCTGAAAAACGTTACAGGGATTTGTTCGATTCTAATCCTTCGCCAATGTGGGTTTACGACCTCGAAAGTTTGTCATTTTTAGAAGTTAACGAAGCAGCAATATTAAAATATGGATATTCCCGTGATGAATTTTTGAGAATGACCATTAAAGATATTCGTCCTGAGGCAGAAGTCGGGAGATTGTTGGAAGAAGTTTCTAAACATAGACCATATTATCAATATAGTGGTATCTGGAAGCATAAATTAAAAAACGGTAATCTTATTGATGTTGAAATTGTTTCTCATGTAATTGAATTTAAGAATCGTAAAGCTGTATTAGTATTAGCACAGGATATCACTGAAAAGATAAAAGCACAGGATGAACTTATTGCTTCAGAAACACGTTTTAAGTTAGCTCAAAAAGCAGCTCATATCGGCAGTTGGGAATGGGAAATTAATGATGATAAATTATATTGGTCTGATGAGGTCTATCGAATTTTTGAAAAAGATTCTAAAAATTTTACTCCTTCAAACAAAGCTATTATTGATGAAATAATTCCTGAAGATAAGGAAAGAGTAATAAAAGAAGTTGAACTTTCATTAACACAAGGTAAACCTTTTGATACTGAATATAGAATCTTTAGTAAAACTGAAAATAGTATTAAATGGATCCATTCTAAAGGAGAAGTTTTTTTTGACAATCAGAATAAACCAATTTTAGCTGCGGGTACTATTCAGGATATAACTTTACGCAAAAAAACAGAAGAAGCACTACGTATTAGCGAAGAAAAATATGCTGCTTTTGTTAGACAATCCTCGGAAGCAATTTGCCTTTTTGAGTTGGGGCATCAACCCTTGGATATTAATCTCCCGATCGAAATGCAAATTGATTTATTGTATGAAAACGCAGTAATAACTGAATGTAATAAGGTTTTTGCACAAAGCCACGGATATAATGAACCCTCGGAAATGTACGGAATAAAGATCGGGCAAATTTTCCCAAGATTAGCTAAAGAAAATGTTGAATATCTTAGAAGTTTTATCAAAACTGATTATAATGTTGCTGGTATAGAAACAAAAGAATTAAGTAAAGATGGTTCAATAAAATATTTCTTAAATAGTCTTATTGGAAGTATTGAAAATTCTAAATTGGTTAGAGTCTGGGGTGCAAAACAAGATATTTCAAAACTTAAGAAAGTTGAAGATGAAATTCGCTCTCTAAACCAAAGACTACATTTGCTTATTGATGCAATTCAAAATTTATCTACTTCGCAAAATATGAATGACGTTATTCGAGCTATTAATTTTTATGCAAGACAACTAGTAAATTCAGATTGTTCATCTTTCTTTATACAAGAAGGAGATTCTTGTTTTTGTGTTGACGAGAACTCAATCGAACCCATTTGGAAAGGGATGCGTATTCAAATTGAATCTTGCATTTGTAATAATGTTTATATGAAGAATACGCCGGTTATTATTGAAGATGTTTCAGCCGATTCAAGAAATGAACTTGATATGTTAAGAAAGACCTTTATAAAATCACTTGCTATTGTTCCTGTTAGAACTGAGGTGTTAAATGCTTCAATTGGAATATATTGGGCTGAAAAAAGAAAGATTAGCGAAGATGATATCTCTCTCATTGAGACCTTGGCTAATGCCGCATCAAGCACTATAGAAAATATAAATCTTTTAACTGAACTAGAAAATAGAGTTAAGAAAAGAACTGAAGAACTTGAATTGGCTAATAAAGAATTGGAAAGTTTTAGTTATTCGGTTTCCCACGATTTAAGAGCACCTCTACGTGCTATAAGCGGTTTTTCGAATATTTTAAAAGAAGAATATCACCATATACTTGATGAGGAGGGTCAAGATTACTTAAACACTATAATAAAAAATACAAAAAGAATGGGTGAATTAATTGATGATTTACTACGACTTTCGCGTATTTCAAAACAAGAAATGAAGCTTCAAATAATTAAAATGAATGACCTTATAAAGGAAGTATTACAGGACCTAAAAAATTATGTTTATTATGAAAAAGCAAAGTTTACTATTAGTACTTTACCAGATGTTCTAGGGGATAGGGCTTTGCTAAAAATAGCTTTTACTAATCTTATTTCTAATGCACTTAAATTTAGCTCACTTGAAGATCAACCCGAAATTGAAATCGGCTTTTTTGATAAAGATGGTAATAAAACTTTTTTTATCAAAGATAATGGGGTTGGTTTTGATATGCAGTATATAAATAAATTATTTAATGTCTTTCAAAGATTACATAGCGCAGAAGAATTTGAAGGAACTGGAATCGGACTTGCAATTGTAAGTAAGATTATAAACAGACATGGTGGGAAAATTTGGGCTGAGGGTATGGTTAACAAAGGCGCAACATTTTATTTTGAAATTCCCATTAGTTCATTAAATATACCCTAATTGAATAAGGGAGGGAAAAATGGAAAAGGTTCAACCGGTTGAAATCTTATTAGTTGAGGACAACCTTGACGATGCAAAACTTACTTTAAGAGCTCTAAATAAGCATAATCTTGCTAATAAAGTTTATCACGTAAAAGATGGTGAAGAAGCCCTCGATTTTCTTTTTGGGAGAAAAGATTATCAAAAGATAGCTCCTAACGATATGCCCAAAGTTGTTTTTCTTGACCTTAAACTTCCTAAAGTTAGCGGGCTGGAAGTTCTTAAAGCCATGAAAGAAGACGAATCTACTAAGGTTATTCCTGTCGTCGTACTTACATCCTCTAAGGAAGATCAAGATCTAATCACAAGTTACAAACTTGGCGTTAATAGTTATATTGTAAAACCTGTTGATTTTGAAAAATTTGTGAGTACTGTTTCTCAGTTAGGCCTTTATTGGCTTCTCTTAAATGAACCACCGATTAAAGAAAGAAATGAAAGTTAAAGAATATACTTTTTGTCATTGCGGGTATAATAGTCAAAAAGTGTGGCTGAAATAGCTGTAAGTTGTTCTTTGATATATTTTTGCGGGAAGTAAACTCAAAACAAATGAGATTCTAATGAAAAAAAACATTGTTTGCATTGTTTATCATC
>Ga0209381_1001043_pt1 | contig 50854 bp, 35 predicted proteins | sample DewCreD2012metaG_FD_184111 | JGI IMG/M metagenome (GOLD analysis project Ga0209381, IMG submission 184111) | Hot spring sediment bacterial and archeal communities from British Columbia, Canada, to study Microbial Dark Matter (Phase II) - Dewar... ... | reverse complement strand
AACCATCTCGTGGCGGACAAGCCCGCGAAGCGGGCGACCGGAGTGTGGCCCGGCATGACCACAGGGAATGCCGGGACGCGGCGCATCGTCTTGTATAGCCCCAAAATGGGGCGGCAGCGCTTGTAATCTTTGCCGGCCCTCCTCCGGGCTTTGTGTTGGGTGGCTTGCTGACCCAAGGCTTCCGCTGGCCGCCTTGGGCCACATTCTTGTCGCCCGCTTCGCGGACCCTGGAGTTTGTACATTTGTGGCGCGTTCGAATAAGACGACAATCGGCACAAAGTCCCGTAGGGACGCCCGGAGAATAGCCCAGGACGCCAGTCCTGGGATTTCGGCCGAATGTGACGGTGCTCGGCACAAAGTCCCGTAGGGACGCCCGGAGAATAGCCCAGGACGCCAGTCCTGGGATTTCGTGGCGGTGTCATCATCCTAAAATCGGCAGTTGAACGCGGCTCTTTCGACCAAACCATGGACGAGATGGACATTGTGGACCCAGTGGACTTCACCCGCAAGGGGATTGATTTTCTTGTCCATTTCGTCCACAAGGTCCACGACATCCAGAGGATAGCACGTAGAATCCGATCTTGACTGCCGAATCCAGGATGAAACCTTCAGGCATCCAAGAACTCGGTATTCTCAAAAACGGACCTTTTATGGTAAAATTGAGAATATCGGGCGTACGTCTGTGCTTTAGGAAGGAGTCCCTTTCTGTCATATCGTTTCTATTCCATAGCGGCAGGGATTTTTTTTGCCGTCCTTTTGATGGGGGTATCGCGCGCGGAGGACGAAATCGCACGCGTGGCGCCGATCGGACTCCGTTTTGAGTCGGTATTTGGCCGGCCGAATGAAGTGACCGTCCGTGACGGCGCACGGACAGAAGTCCGCCTACTGACGGACAAAGCCGCCGAACAGGCCATGAAGGGCGCGCACCATTACATGGCCCCCGGCGGCGTCCGCGTGGAACTGAATGAGGTGGCCGACGAGGTGGTCGTGGGATACCGGCGCGGCATGGGCGCGACGGGCCAGGAGAGGGCGGCGGCGCGGGCCACGGCCGAGTCGCGGGCGGTCGAGGCCATGCCGAATGAATGCGAACGGATCCAGACCAGCGTTTCGGCGACGGAAGCATGCCGGCGTCTGGCGGCGCGGCAGGATGTCCGTTTCGCCTATCCGGTCTTCTATGATCTCTCGATTCCCGGCCGGGTGATGGCGACGGACGAATTGGTCGTGTGCATACAACCCGGCGCCGACATCAATGCCGTGGCGGCCCGGCATGCGCTGCAGACGCTTCGCGCGCTGATAGGCGCGGAAAACCAATGGATTGTCGCCCTGAACGATCCCAAGACGCAATCGCCGCTGGACGTGGCCGTCGCCATGGCGGAAGACGCCGATGTGGCGTGGGCGGAACCGGATTTCGTCATGGAAGGAAGGAAGTCCATAAACGATCCCTTCTTTGCCAACGAATGGCATCTCGAAAGCACCGGACAGACTATCGGCGGCAAGACGCCGCTCAACGACAATGACGTGGACGCTTCCGCGGCATGGGCCGAAATCACGGGGCTTTCGTCCGTTACGGTGGCCATCGTGGATGACGGCGTCCAGATTACACATCCGGATTTGCAGGCCAACATCTACGTAAACGAGGCGGAATCGGGCGGCACACCGGGCGTGGACGACGACGGAAACGGCTATACCGATGATATCAACGGGTGGAATTTTCTGGCGGGAAGCAACAATCCGAATCCTGCCCACGCCGATGACAGCCATGGTACCGCCGTGGCCGGTGTGGCGGCGGCCGTTGGCGACAACGGCGTGGGCGTTGCGGGGGCGGCCCATGCGGCCAAAATCCTGCCCTGTAAAATGGCGACGGGCACTTCGTACGTTTCGGATAGCGTGCTTGCCACGGCTTTTCGTTATGCCGCCTCGAAGGCACAGGTCATCAATTTCAGTTGGAGTTGGGGCGCGAGCGCAACCGTGCTCTCCGGCCTTCGCGACGCGCGCCAGGCCGGCGCGCTGGTCCTGGCCGCCGCAGGCAACGGCTACGGGTGGTCTGGCTATATTTTGAGCGGTTTTCCGACGGGCGCCTACACGCACCGGTGGCGATACCTGAAAAATGCCAACACGTCGTCCGGCGAAGACACCGGCTGGCTGGACTTGGTCCAGTTTCCAGACGGCGCCATGGAAAATTTCGACGGCGTGACGCCGCCCGCGCTTCCCGCCGGCTGGACGACGGGCGGCAGCGCGAATTGGACGACCATCTCGACGCCCGCGGATCTCAGCCCGACCCGGCCCAATTGCGCGAAAGCGGGGACGATTACCCACAGCCAGAATACCTATATCCAAAATACGCATACCAATACGTCGGCGGGCAACCTCGAATACATTATCCGTGTGTCGAGCCAGGCCAATTTTGACGGCATCCAGTATTCGCTCAATGGCACGGATTACTTCTCCCTCAAATCCGGTATCCCGCCGTCCACGGTGGCTTATCCGGCTTATTACGACGAGGTGGTGTGCGTCGGCGCGCTGAATTCGGACGGGTACCGTTCGGATTACAGCCAGGTTGGCGCGCCGCTCGATTTCGTTGCGCCCAGCGGGGGGCTGGTGATCCAACTGGGAATCGAAAGCACCGACCGAACCGGCGCGGACGGTTATAACACGAATTCGGGCACGGCGGGCGACTATTGCAAGGCGGGCGACGACACCGGTTTTTCGGGCACGTCGTCGGCCACGCCGCTGGCGGCGGGCGTCGCCGCGCTGGTGCACGCGGCGAATCCGGGCCTTTCCCCCGCGCAGGTCCGCAACATCATGCGCGAAACCTGCAACAAGGTGGATTCGACCGTCAATCCCTATGCGGGCCGTCAAACGGGCCGCAACAACAACCTCGGCTATGGCCGCGTGAACGCCTACGACGCCGTCATGGCCGCGAAATCAACACCGGGACTGGCCGCGCTGGGCGCGTCGCTCAAAATCGTCGAAGCCGCCAACTATCCCGCGGCCCTTCAGTTCGTCGAAATCTACAATTTCTCCGCCACGACCTCCTATTCCCTGAACAATTTCGCGATTTCCGACAACGCGGCGGGCGCGGACGTTTCCGAGGGATCGTGCCGCTTTCCCGAAGGCTACACGATTCCGCCTCTGGGATTGGTCGTCGTCGTCGTGGGAACCGGCGCCACGCAGGCGTTCGTGGACGAGACGGCGGCGAACGCCGCCGGACCGTACGGTCCGCCGGGCGGCGCGCAAATGTTCGAGACGGCAAACTCCGGCTTGTCCTTCGGCGGCACGGCGATTCCGGACATGGAACTCCTCGGCGGAACGGGACCCAGCCTGGCCGCGTCGGACAACGCCATGCTGGTCGTCAGCGACGGGTACGAAATTACCTTTCTCAGCGAAACGGTGGACGGGCTGGTCTACGGATCACCGACGCCGCCGAGCGGCTCGGCGTTCGGCGTGGCGCCGGGAACGTCCGAATCGGCCACCTATGCCAGTACCACCGGGCTGGCTTCGGGCTATTCGCTGCAACGGCGATACCCCTTCGCGGACACGAACGATTCCCTGCCCGATTTCAAAGTCATGACCCGCAATCCCGGCATGTTGCCGCCGGCAAGCACCGTGGACGCGCATACAAGCCCGCAGCCGGATCTCACGCTGCCCAACTGGTGTACGAATGAATCCGAAAAGCGTTGCGTGCTCAAATTCAGGATTGCCGACCATGGCGCGGACGGACTCGCCACGCTGGTGGATCGGATTGTCGTGAATGTCGGCGGAACGGCCGGCCATGCCGCCAACGATATTGCATGGGCCGAATTGCGGGACGCCTCGTCGCGCATCGCGCTGGCCGCTTCGATTTCGGATGCCCAGATCGTCTTCGGAAGCGTGCCCAACAGCGACAGCGCGGCGCAGTTGTGTTCCATTTCGGACAATGCCTTCGTCGAGTACGCGGTCTACATCTATCTCGCCGGCGCGCTTCAAGGACTTCACGATCAGACGTATGTATTCAGCGTTTCGGAGCCGGGCGTCGGCGCCGACGGCGGCAACAGTTCGCAGATGGGGGCGGATACCGGAGCCGTGACGCCAGTCACCGGCACGCTGTTCATCATGCAACTGGGCCTCACGCTCGCGCCGGATCAATGGAACATCGGATCGAAACCGCTGGCGTATGTCGAGGAGGCGGGGCCATTCACCGTACAGAACACCGGCAATGTCGGGCAGGATGTCGCGGTAAAGGCGGGGCACGGCGCCAACGGATGGACCCTGCAAAGCGCCGCCGGAGCCAATGCGTTCAAAGTGGAACTGGACAGCGGCGACGACGGCAGCTACGAAACCGTGCTGTCCACGAGCGATCAGGTCTTTGCCGGCAATGTGCCCGTATCCGGGACGGCCACGTTTGGCCTGAAATACACCGCGCCCACCAACGACACGTTCGGCGCGGGCGTCGCACAGGATTTCACCATTACACTCAAGGTCTCACGACATGTGCCGTAACGCGAATAGTCGAAATTGCCGCGCGCTGCCTTTCGTGCCCGTAGTCGTGGTCGAAGAGGCTTCAGGTTCACGTTATGCGGCGATGACGAGCACGATGTCGAGCACGATGACGAGCACGAGCACGAGAGCGAACAGAGACGAAAGACATAAGCTTGGTTCGGAAATTGAGCACATAGGGAGGAAAGAATCATGAAGAAGACTGTATGGACACTGGTGGCGGCATGTCTGCTTGGCGCAATGGGCCAGGCGTATGCCGCGGACACGGCGAGCATTTCGGTGACCGTGTCCTTGGAGTCGGTGATCTCGGTGTCGCTGGACCATGGATCGTGGACCATCCCGCCGATCGCGCTGGGCGGCAATGCGACGGACACGTGGGTCGCGACCGTGGGCAACACGGCCTGCAAACTCGAAATCGTCGGCACGGACGGCGCGGGCGGGTGGACGCTCGGCGCGACGGCGGGCGCGGACCAGTTCGCGGTGACGGCCGTGGCGGCGCCGTCGCCATCCGTGGCGTTGAGCAAGACCTATCAGACGCTGGCGGCCAACGTGGCCGCATACGGAACGAAATCGTTCACCCTGACGTACAACGCGCCTACCAGCGACACGAAAGGCGGCGGCGTGGCCCAAGGCTTTACCGTAACGGTCAAGGCCAGCGCCCCGTAAGCGCACAAGGCCGAATGAGTGTCTTTCAGAGGATGAGATGAGAATGCCGGATAGGTATCGAAGAGGCATAATCGGGTTGCCTTGCGCAATCGTGCTGGCCATGCTGTTGAGCGCGGCCGGTTATGCGGGAGCCGCAAGCCTCAAGGTCGCTCCCGGCCGGTTCATCATCCACGACGTGAATCCGGGCGTCGAGTACGACCTATACAAGGAAACCGGCCTGCGTATCACAATTTATAACGACGACAATGCGAGCCGGACTTGGATCCTGTCCGTCCATCGTCCATCGGATCGCGGCAAATGGGAACGGGGCTATGCCGAAATTCCGGATGCGGCATGGTGCCGGCTCGATCGAAACGAGGTTACGGTCGAACCCGGCGGCCGGGCCTATGCCCACCTGTTCCTGAAAGTGCCGGACGATCCGAAGTTTTGCAACCAGCATTGGGTCGCGACGGTGGGCGTGGACGGCAAACCGGGCGCGGGCGGCATCGCGCTGGCCGCCGATATCCGCGTTCAGATCGAAACGGCCAGCGAGGCGGCGCCGGCGCAACGGCTCGCGGGATCCCTCGCCGTCGCGCCCAGCATCGTCGCCTTCGATAATGTCGCGCCCGGAAGCGTTGCCAAGGCACAAGCGATTTTGTTCAACAACGAATCGCGCGCGCAAACCGTCCGCGCGGTTTCATTGTTCGACGACGGGAATGTAGATCCGGCCGTCTATCTGACGCACAACCACGAACGTCTGCCCGACTCGGCATGGCTGGCCTTTCCAGGCATGATCGAAATTCCGGCGGGCGGCGAAGCTGCGATGGAAATTACGCTGAACGTTCCGAACGACCTCGCGCATTTCGACAAAAAATGGGAATCGGTGTTGCTGCTGGAATCCGGAGAAGGCCCGCCGAACATGGTGCGGGTGCGCGTTACGACGAAAAAAACGGAGTAGGATCGAGTGTCGTCCAAGTTGCACATAGGGCTTTATGCACGGCATGGCGCCGCGGCGCTGATGGCGGCCTGTGCGGCATGCCTGTCCATGCCCGCATGGGCCGGCGATACGGCCTCTATCGCCGTGTCCGTGGTCTGCGATCCGGCGCCGCCGCAGGGAACGCTTGCGATTGACGGCGGCGCGGATTGGACAACGACTCTCGGCGTCACGCTGACGCCCGATGCCTCCGACCCGGTATCCGGCGTGAGCCTGATGCGATTCAGCAACGACGGCATCGCGTGGAGCGATTGGGAGCCTTATGCCGCGACGAAATCATGGATGCTGGCCGGGGGCGCGGACGGTCTTCGTACCGTCTACGCGCAATACGCGGACGAGGCGGGCAACGCCAACGGGGATCTCGCCATTTCCGCCTCGATCGCCTACGACGTCGAACCGCCTTTGGGGAACATTTTGATCAACGGGGGCGCGCCATACGCCAACAGCCGCGACGTGACCTTGGCGCTTGACGCTTCGGATTCTGGGGCAGGCGTGGAGCGCATGCGCTTCAGCAACGACGGAATCACATGGTCCGCGGAAACGTGGGACACCGCCGCTTCGTATGCCGAAAGCGCACCATGGACTTTGGCGGCGGGCGACGGTCCGAAAACTGTATACGTCCAGTTTAGGGATTACGCGGGCCACGTCTCCGAAGAGGCGATCGCGGACGACATCATTCTCGATACGATGCCGCCGGAGGCCGATATCATGCTGGCTGACCGCACGCCTTCGACTCTGGATCGGGTCGTCTTTGCCGTGACGTTTACCGAAGACGTATTGCCGGATCTGGGCGTTGCCGGCGTCGCGCTCGTTCCCGGTTCGCTCGCGGGCGATATCGAAGTGACCGGATCGGGCGCCGATTATGCCATTGCGATTTCGATGTCCGATGCCGATGCGGACGGCACGGTAGCCGTCGCCATCGCCGACACGGGACTGGCCGACGCAGCGGGCAATCCCTTTGCCGGAGCGGTATCCTCGGCCTACACGATCCACAACTGGCACGGGCTGACTCTCGAACCGTCCGAGGTGAAATTATATACGGGCCAATCGCATACCTTCGCGGTGGACGGCGATTTCGGCCCGATTGTCCCCGTATTCCAATGGAAATATGCGGATCAGGCCAAGGCCGTGTACGACGGGCCGGCGGCCCCGTCTTGGCGGCTTGAACACGTTGGCCCGAACAACCGCGGCGCCTATTGGTGCGAAATCGTCTACGATGGCGTAACGCGCGAATCCGCCCATGCCGCGATGCAGGTCGAAGACCCCCTGTTGATTACTACGCCTCCGGCGAACGCGTCGGTTTACGCCGGAAACGACCATACCTTCCATGTCCAGGCGGCGGGCGGATATTCGCCGCTGTCCTATGCCTGGAAAAAGGACGGAGCGATTATTGCCGGCGCAACGCAGCCATCCTACACGCGGTATTCCCTGGACACTTCGGATTCCGGGTTGTATGCCGTCGAAATCACCGACGCGAATACCGCCGTATGTTTCGCTTCCGCGAATCTTTCGGTTACCTGGGGAATGACCGCGCTGGGTCTTCCCGGTCTGATGATTCTGGCCGCCGCAATTCTGCTAGCCGCCGCGCCGGCCTGGAAAAGACGTAAAATCTGATGCGTGATCTGCTCACAAACCAGTCTTTTTATACTCATACACATAATCCTAAAATCGGCAGTTGAACGCGGCTCTTTCGACCAAACCATGGACGAGATGGACATTGTGGACCCAGTGGACTTCACCCGCAAGGGGATTGATTTTCTTGTCCATTTCGTCCACAAGGTCCACGACATCCAGAGGATAGCACGTAGAATCCGATCTTGACTGCCGAATCCAGGATAATGCTTCTGAACACCGTGGACACAGCGGGCTTCAGCCGAAAGGGGATAGATTTTATTGTGCATTTCGCCCACAAGGTCCACCTTGTCCACGGATTGCGCACAGGACTTGGGTTTCGACTACCGAATCCAAGATAAGGGCTGAAATACCTTGTTCCGGTTTGGTGTTCTCAGGATGTCGTTCAAACGCGATTGACAAGAGGCGGCACAGCAGCACGGCCGGTCGTCGCATAACGAGAAGGAGTGTTTCTATGGCCGTAAATGTTCAAATCGTTTTTTACAGCATGTATGGCCATGTCTACCGGCTGGCCGAGGCGGTGGCGGAGGGCGCGCGCGAGGTGGACGGCGCCGGCGTGTCGCTTTACCAAGTACCGGAATTGGTTTCGGATGAGGCGTTGAAACGGGCGGGCGCCCTGGACGCCCGGGCCGCGTTTGCGCACGTACCCGTGGCCGTTCCCGATCAGTTGGCGGACGCGGACGCCATCATTTTCGGAACGCCTACTCGCTTCGGCAACATGTGCGCCCAAATGCGCAATTTCCTCGATCAAACCGGCAAACTCTGGTTGGAAGGCAAACTCATCGGCAAGGTAGGCAGCGTGTTTATCTCGACGGCAACGCAACACGGAGGACAGGAAACCACCATCGCGAGTTTTCACACTACATTGTTGCACCACGGCATGGTTATCGTCGGCGTGCCCTATTCCCAATCCGCCTTGCTGAACATGAATGAAATCACCGGCGGCACACCCTATGGCGCTTCGACGCTGGCGGGACACGACGGTTCCCGGCAACCCACCGAAAACGAACTGGCCATTGCGCGGTTCCAAGGCAGGCACGTGACGGAAATCGCCAAGAAACTCGCGGGCTTGTAAGCATACGCTGTAAACGCCGCAATTGATATCCGCCGCGGCGTCGTCGTATGGTCTTTTCTCAAAGAGGAGAAAGACCGGATGACGTCCCGCGAACGGATACTCGCCACACTCCGCGGCGGCCAAGCCGACCGCGTGCCGGTTTCAACCTATGAGTTGGTTGGATGGAACAGCCGGGCCTTTGAAAACAACGATCCGTCCTATCGCGTCTTGATGGACGTCATCCGCGAAAAAACCGATTGCCTGGCCATGTGGGGCCCGGAGTCCAACGCCCGTTTTCTTGAATCCGCTTATCCCGTCGAAATGACGGTAACCGAGCATCGCGAAGGGAATGCCACCGTCTGCCATCAGACCGTTCACACGCCAAAAGGACCGCTCACGCGATCCTACAAGATTTTCGACAACGTCCATACCACGTGGGTGACGGATCATTGGTGCAAAAGCCTCGACGACGTGGACAAGGCCCTGTCCGTCCCTTATGAACCGGTCACATACGACGCCTCGGACCGCGCGCGGATTGACGGCGAAGTGGGGGATCGCGGCATTATCATGGACGGCCTCGCCGATCCGTTGTGGATGGCCGCGGATCTCATGGAATTTGGCCAGTACACCGTATGGGCGCTTTCGGAAACGGATCATTTCGCCCGAACGGTCGAAATGCTGCACGAACGCTGCATGGAAAATCTGCGCCGCAATTTGGCCGCGAACGTCTCGGACCTCTATCGCATCTGCGGTCCCGAATACGCCACACCGCCCTATCTGCCCCCGGAATTATTCGATCGCTTTGTTACGCCTTATGTCAAGGAAATGACAGGCTTGCTTCACGAAAAAGGGGCGCTCGCCCGATTCCATTGCCATGGACGCATCGGGCAGGTCTTGGACATGATTGTCGAAACGGGCGCCGATGCGCTCGACCCGTGCGAAGCGCCGCCGGACGGCGATATTGAACTGGCCGACGTGAAGCGGCGAGCAGGAAATAGGCTTTGTCTCTGCGGCAATCTGCAATTGAAACTGCTCGAACATGGTTCGCGGGAAGAAGTGCGGACGGCTGTTGCCGCCTGCATGAACGCGGCGAAAAAGGGCGGCGGCTATATCATCCTTCCCACCGCCGCGCCCATCAACACCCCCCTTGCCGGAAAGACGGAAGAGAATTACATTACCTTTATCGAGACGGCCCTCGAATGCGGCGCATACGATTGAAGAGGTGCGGCCCGCCCGTTTCGTGACGTATAATCAGCCCATTCCATGGAGGTTCTTTCCACATGAACAAAGACCGCGTGGCGCAATTGGTGCGCGAATTGTTGATTGAAATTGGCGAGGATCCCGAACGGGAAGGATTGCGTAAAACGCCGGATCGGGTAGCGCGGGCCTACGAGTTCCTGACGTCGGGCTACCGGGCCTCTCTCGAATCCGTCGTCAACGAAGCCGTGTTCGAGTCGGAATCGAACAATATGATTATTCTTCGGGACATCGAGGTGTACAGCCTTTGCGAACACCATATGCTCCCGTTTTTCGGACGCTGCCACATCGGCTACATCGCGCGGCACAAAGTCCTCGGCGTAAGCAAACTGGCCCGGATCATGGATTGTTTTTCGCGGCGCTTGCAGATTCAGGAACGGCTTACGGCGGAAATCGCCCGCGCCATCATGAAGATGACGCAGGCGGAAGGAGTCGGGGTGGTGATGGAATGCCGCCACCTGTGCACAATGATGCGCGGCATCGAAAAACAAAACGCCGTCATGACCACCTCGTCGGTGCTGGGCAGTTTTCACTCCGACGACGCCACCCGCGCCGAATTCCTGAACCTGGTTGGGCGTCATGTGCAATAGCGGCCCTCCATGTCCGTAGCAACCGGAGAGAAAGCGAGCGGGCGAATCGCCCTGCTGGCCGCGGGAATGATGCGCCGCGCCATCGGGGAAACCGGCGGGCGAGAAGTATTTTTCGCGGGATCGCTCGACGCGAAGGGAATGGTCGAGCGCGTGCGTGTCTGTGCCCGCGGAACGGAAGAGGCGGTGCCGGCCTTTCTCGACATGCTGTCGCCGCGCGATGTATTGATCCACAACCATCCCTCCGGCGGGATCGAGCCGTCCCGCGCCGACCTCGAAATCGCCGCGGCCTGCGGAAACAACGCGCACGGCGTCTATATCGTGGACAACGAAGTCGAACGCGTCTACGTCGTCGTCGAGCCGTTTGTGGACAAGGAACTCCAAAAACTCGATCCGGAAGAGATGGCGCGCGTGTTCAATCCGGCGGGCAACCTGGCCCGTATCGTGCCGCGTTTCGAGGTGCGGCCCCAGCAACGGACCATGCTCGAACTGGTCGCGCGCGCGTTCAATCACGACGGCATCGCGGTCGTCGAGGCGCCGACGGGCGTCGGCAAGACCTTCGCCTACCTGCTTCCCGCTGTATATTGGGCCGCGCGAAACGGCGAGCGCATCGTGATTTCGACCCGGACCATCAATTTGCAGGAACAAATCATGTTCAAGGATATCCCGTTGTTGAAAAAGGCCCTGAAGGCTCAATTCAACGCGGTCCTTGTCAAGGGACGATCGAACTACGTATGCCGGCAGAAACTCGCGCGGGCCTTGTCGGAGTCCACGCTGTTCGACGACGAGAAAATGCAGGAATCCATCGAGGCGCTGGCCGGATGGGCCGAAAAGACATCGGATGGCAGCCGTTCGGATCTGCCGTTCATGCCGTCGCGCGAATTGTGGGAGCGCATCTGCGCCGAAACGGACATGTGCGCCGGTTCGCGATGCCCGAATACGAAAACCTGTTTCGTCACGAAAGCGCGGCGCGAAGTGGCCAAGGCGGACATCATCATCGCAAACCATCACATCGTCTTTTCGGATACGAGCCTGAAACGCGAACTGGGTGATTTCTCGTCGCTGGCGGTTCTGCCCGCCTACCGTCGCGTGATCTTCGACGAGGCCCACAGCATCGAGGACAGCGCCACGGAATATTTTGGTTCGGAAACGTCGAGGTTGGGCCTGTTGGCGCTGCTGAACCGCTTTCTACGCCACGAACACGGACGCGAACACGGCTTGCTCCCCTTCATCAAGACGCGGCTGCTCAAGGATCGCCGGACGGTGGGCCGCGAATTCCGCGAAAAAATCATGGACATCATGGACAACCTGCTGCTGCCATCGCTGGCCGGCGTGCGGGAAGGGGTGCGATCGGCTTTCGACGCATTGCGCGAACTGACCGCGATGAAATGCAAACAAATCGGGCGCGACATCAAGTGGCGGCTGACGGAAGAGGCGCTGAAAGACAATGCCGTCCGCGAGGTTCACGCGGTCTACATCCTGCCGCTGGTCGAGGAAATCGCGTCGTGCGTGACGCACTGCCGGACCCTCCTGGATTGGCTCCGGCGCGCCAAGTCCGACGACAATTCGGCCGAGCCGTTGTTTCTGGCCGAAATGACCGAACTCGACGCGTACGGCGCGCGCCTCGAAGGACACGGAAAGATTCTGGCTGAAATGACGGGGCCGGAACTCGCACCGAACACGGTCCGCTGGATTGAAATAGACAGCCAGAATCCAAAATATGTGCGGGCGGTGCGGTGTTTTCTCGACGTCGGCCAATGCCTGTCCGACTGGGTCTATGAAAACCTCAAAAGCGTCGTCATGGTTTCCGCCACGCTGAGCGTGCGCCAGACTTTCGATTTCCTTTTCGATCGGATCGGCCTCAACCGTACGGAACCCGGCCGCATTGAAACGGCTATCCTCGATACACCCTTCGATTTTTCCCGGCAAGCGCTCTTGGGTATCGCGATGGATATCGCTTCACCGGACGAATCGAAATTTCTCGATGAATGCGTGGAAAGCATCCGGCGGATCCTCGCGATCACGCACGGCCACGCGCTGGTCCTGTTCACGTCGTTTTACGCCCTCGATTACACGCACAAACGGCTCGAAGAGGAACTGCGGGGAGCGGGCATTACGCCCCTGAAACAGGGGGAAGCCACCCGAACGCGGCTTCTCGACCGGTTCCGATCCGACGTGTCGAGCGTGCTGTTCGCAACGGACAGTTTCTGGGAGGGCATTGATGTGGCCGGCGAGGCGCTGCAATGCGTCATTCTGCCCAAACTGCCGTTTCGCGTGCCGACCGAACCCATTCTCGAAGCGCGCGCGGAGGCCATTGACCGCGCGGGCGGCAACTCGTTCATGCAATACACGGTCCCGCAGGCCGTCATCAAGTTCCGGCAGGGATTCGGACGGCTGATCCGCCGCCGCTCCGATTCCGGCGCGATTATCGTGCTTGACCGGCGGATTGCCACCAAATACTATGGTAAGATGTTTCTCGACTCGCTGCCCGGCGTGCCCATAATACGCGTGACGCGGGCGGCGATGTACGATGCGCTTGAACGTTTTTTCTCGGAGGAGAATCATGAACCAACCAGGCCATGACGATGTTCGCGTGGATGTAACCCGCTGTATGGCGGATGCCGTGGGCGTGGAGCACGGCATCACGCCGGACGAGTTGAAGGCGATCGCGCCATGCGTGCGTGAAGCCCATGCGATTTTGCGCAAGGAACGCAGGGACAACGTCTACGGTTTCTATGACTTGTACAAGCACGACGCCGTCTTCCGAAATGTCAAGAAAAAGGCCGCGCAATTTCTCGACAAAGGCATCGAGAATGTCGTTGTGCTCGGCATCGGCGGATCCGCATTGGGAACCACCGCGCTGTTGACCGCGCTCAAGCCGCCTTACTACAACGCGCTGGAACGCGCGGATCGCCGGGGTTATCCGAGGCTCTTCGTGATGGACAACATTGATCCGGTGACATTCCATACGATGATGCGTATGTGCCCGCCGGAAAAAACGCTATACAACGTCATATCGAAGTCGGGCGACACCGCCGAAACGGTCACGCAACTGCTGATCGTCATTGACGCCCTCAAAAAAGGCGTCGGCGCGGCGCGCCTAAAAAATCATCTTGTCGTCACGACCAATCCCGCCAATGCCCCCAAAGCCAGCCTGTTGCGCCCTGTCGCGGAGTTGTATGGTCTCGACGTGTTTGAAGTGCCGCTGAACGTCGGCGGCCGTTTTTCGGTCTTTTCGCCGGTGGGCATGTTTCCGGCGGCCCTGCTGGGCATGAAACTCGACGCCATGCGCGCGGGATGCGAAGCGATGGACAAGCGGTGCAGTACGGGGAATTGGAAGGCGAACCCGGCCTATTTGCGCGCGGCAATCCATTATCTGGCCGACACGAAAAAGGGCAAGTGCATGTCGGTGATGATGCCGTATGCGGATGCGTTGCGGGACGTGGCCGACTGGTACCGCCAGTTGTGGGCCGAGAGCCTTGGCAAGCGCAAGAGCCTGGACGGCAAGGATGTCTATGCCGGCCAGACACCGATCAAGTCGCTCGGCGCGACGGATCAGCATTCGCAGGTTCAATTGTACCGCGAGGGACCGAACAACAAGATTTTCACAATCATCGAAACCTCCGCGTTCGACGTCACGCTCCGGATACCGAATCTTCCGGATGTGCTCAAGGCTGTGCCGCAGTTCGCGTATCTGTCCGGGCACAGCATGAACAGCCTCATGGCCGCGGAACTCATCGGCACGATGGATGCCCTCAAAATCAGCCGCCGCCCCGTCATTCACGTTACGCTGCCCCGAATCAATGCCAACACCGTCGCGCAACTGCTGTATATGCTCGAAGTGGAGACGGCCATGGCGGGCCGCCTGTACAATGTCAACACGTTCGATCAGCCTGGCGTCGAGGAAGGCAAGAACATTGCCCGGGCCTTGATGGCGGGAAAAGGCTGAACGGCCGGGCGGGCGGGTTTCAGACCACAGGAGACGATAACTGAATCCGAACATCCCATCTTCCGCCGCGCGCCCATGCGGCCTTCCGCCATCGGGCGGTTTTCCCGAATTCGGCAGCGGCGGCGACTTGGCGGGCGGCCGGCGTTCACGCCATTCGTTCCGGTTATGCGTATTTGCAGGCGTCGCCATAACCGCCATGCTCTGGTTTTCGGAACGGTACCTGCGCTACGAACTCGTCGAAAGCCAGTATATCGCGGCATTGACGCTCGAACCGGAATCGGCCCGGGCAATGCTCCGCCAAGTGGTCAAACGCGACGCGGCGCTCCGTGAAACGCCCACGCCGAAATATCTGGCCGCACTGGCCGAACGGGAAGAATCCGATCTCATCCTGCCCACGTACGAGCGGGCGTGCAAGGCCGATCCGAACAATCCCTTCACCGCGTTGCGGTATGGATGCCGCCTGTTCGAGGCGGACCGTTTTACCGAAGCGCATGCGCAATTTCAACGGGCCGCCGCGTTGCTTCCGGACAACACATGGCCTTTGTACCTGTCAGCGGCGGCGCGGCCTTTCCTCAAACCGGATTCCGAAAATGCGATGGGCGAATCGCTGGCCTTGATGGCCAAGGCCAACAACAACAATGCCCCCCTGATCGTGCCGCGCCCGTTATGGACCTCCGCCATGCCCGAACGCGGATACCGGTATGAAAAACTGCGCCGCCAAATCGTGGACGAATTCTGCGCGCCGCTCTATCGTTTTGCGGATTGGGCTGTAAAACAGGGCCGGCAAGCCGCGCTGCAACGCCAGGCGCCCCATTGGGACAGTTGGCTCGAAACGCTGCAACAAGCCGGCGAACGTATCGCCAGAGGATCGGTGATGCCGGACGAATCCCTTGTTTCGCGTTCGTTTGCGCGCCAAACCCAGGCGGGCGGCGGCAGTATCCAGGCAACCGCCGGTATCCACATCGCCCTGATGGCGTTGGACGAACGAGTCGCTCTTCACGCCCAACAAGGCGCCGCCGCGAATCAAGCCTTTGAACAAAAGCGCGCCCAGCTGGCCGATGCGCTGGGACAACTGAACGCCTTTGAAGAAATACGCGATCGCCGCATTGCGGCCGACCGGCGTCGCTACGCCCTGCCTTTGCACCTGGGCTGGCAGACAGCCGGCGTGTTTTTTCTGGCCTATGCCGTAGCCTATGGCCTGAACGGATTGATGCGCGTCGGGCGCCGATCATGGACACTCGGCCATTCCCGCCTCGGCGTGGCCGCTTTGGCCGCCGGCCAAACCGTGATGCTGCTGTTACTGGCGCTAATGGGATACTTGCAAGGACACCCGGCCGTATCTTTGGCGCTTCTGGAAGGTTTGCGCACTGTTTGGTGGGCCTGGGCCGCTCTGTTGATCCTCTTCGGATGTTTCTATCCTCATATCCGCCTGCCTTCGAGCAGCGCCGCCGTGGCTAACAGCCGTCGCCGCGCACGGCATGCCGAAGAGGAAAACCCCGCGTTGGACACGAATGTTGCTCCATCCTCCGGCGATGTTTCACCTCCCGAAACGCCGGAAAACGACATCGGCATCCTGCGCATGGCGCGCGGGGCGCGGCGAATCGCTTATCTGGCTTTCATGCGCCGTTATTTCGGCGCGCTCCTCGGTCTGTTTCTCTGTACCCTATCGGCTTGGGCGATTGGTTATCGCATCTTCACGACGCTCTATCCCTGGCAGTTGGATGTGCTCACAACGGGCCTTGGCCAGGAAGAAGCCGCGCTGGTGCAACGTGTCGTCGCGTTTCTCGCCCATGGGACGCCATAAGAGGATCATAACGTCTTATGCCCGCCTCGACATCCGAACTGGTGGCTGGATGCCTGCTCGGCGATGACGGCGCCAAGGCATCGTTTTATATCGAATTCAACGGATTGGTCCGGCGCGCGGTCGCGCGTCGGCTCGCCGCGATGGGCATGGACCGGCAATGGCGCGCGGAAACGGAAGACATCACGAATGAAATCTTCGAACGCATCTTCTCCAACGAATGCCGCCTATTGCGCCGCCTGCATCATCCGGCTCGTATTCACGCATGGCTCGTAGCCGTCGCCGCCAATTATACCGTGGATTACCTCCGGCGGCTCGAAACCCGCGGTTACGTACGGAGCCCATCTTGCCCAAATATCGCGGGGGAATACGCCGCCAACAAGGAAACCTTTTCCTGTTCACCGGATTGTACTCTGGAATATAAAGAACAAACAGAACGACTGGATCAGGAATTGGCGAAACTATCCGTACAAGAACGCCTGATTCTGGATTTATTCTATGTGCAAGGCATGAAATATGTGCAAATTGCCGGGATGCTGGCATTGAACGTCAATACGGTCTCGGCCAAACTCCGCCGCGCACGCGAAAAACTGCGGCGATCCCTCAAGGAGGGAATCCATGAATTCGCCAGTTGAAAACTCCGGGACGCACTGTCCGGATTCCATGCTCTTGGAAGAATACGCCGTCCGGCGCGCCAAAGGAATCGCTCCGGATTCGCCGGAGTATAACGATCACCTGTCCACCTGCGAACCATGCCGTACGGCATTCGAGAAACATGTTGAGGAAACGCGCCGGCTAATGCCGCTGCTGGCCAATCCGGCAACAACGCCCGAGAGTTGCCCCCTGTTGGAAGATTTAGGATGTTATTTGGACGGATCGCTTTCTCCTTCAGAACGGATTCATGTGGAATCGCATCTTGCGCATTGTTCGCAATGCAGAGTCGCTTTGGCAACGTTGTATCGTGAAACGGCCGCCCTGTTAGCCGAAGAAGCCGACGGCCTGCCGGTGATTTCGGTCGAAACACCTGACGATATCCGAAACCATCCCGCCGTTTTCGTAAAAGATGAAGGTGTCCCCGAAACGGCCTTTCAGATGGAAAACTGGCTGGATGCGCACGAATCACCACGGGAAAAAATCCCAAACGAAACGCTTGACAGCCAATCAAATGACGCTCCCAACCTCCTACTCGGCCAGAAGAACCGCTGACCTGCTGTCGGATATGGCTCTGCTTTGCATCCACACCGGTCGGCGAGGACGCCGACCCTCTCCCCTTGGGTAGTTTGGTCTGGCATTCGCCAAGTTGACACCCCGGAAATGATAGGCTATAATGCAACCAGAAGATGCGTAATCTATGAATTATAGAAGTCTTTGTTGGTTGAATAAGTCTCTTCGCGAAGATTAGCGAATTTTTTTTCGAGACCGGCAACGGAGGATGTAACTGTGAGCGAACGTGAACAGAAAGCCTATACGACATTCGAAGCGGCCAAGATTTGCCATGTAACCCATCACAGCATCAAGAACTGGATTAAGCAGGGATTGATCAAGGCCTCGCGCACTCCCGGTGGCCATTACCGGATTTTGGAAAAGGACTTGGATGCGTTTCGCGAGCAATACGACATGTTTCCGCGCGACAAGGGGCCATTGCGCAAACGGGTCATGGTCGTGGACGACGATCCGGACGCCTTGGCGATGATCGAACGGATTCTGACGGACGAAGGCTTTGAGTTGATCAAAGTAAGTAATGCGACGGAAGTGGGTCTGAAGGCCGCGCAGTTGTTGCCGGATCTCATTTTGCTCGATTTTCTTATGCCGGAAATCAATGGTTTCGAGGTAACCAAAGCCCTCCGCGCCAACGAGGCGACGCAAAGCATTCCCATCATGGCGGTAACCTGTCTGACCAAGGAAAAGGATATCGAGCGAATTTTTTTGTGCGGGGCGGACGAGTATCTGGCAAAGCCCTTCAAGATTGACGATTTATTGAAGAAAGTAAGGGATTTGGCCGGACGCGAACACGCCGTGGAGTAATTGACAAGGCCGGGGCCCGTGCGGGAGCGTCATGCGCTGGAGTCAACGTCGAGGCGGAATCGAACGCAAGATCCTGACCCCTATCATCTGGGTAGGCATCATTCCGATTACCATCGCGCTCATCGTCGGTTACGGCGTCACCCATGAAGGCCAGCGCAAAGCCGTGCAGCGCACGCTTTCGACCGCAGCCCAAACCACGGCCCGGGGACTTGTGCTGGCGCTCGAATCACGTTTGCGGACCGTGCGATCGCTTGCGCACGATCCGGAAGTCGTCGCCGCGTTGTCGCCGCGCGCTGGCGCGGTTCCGGCAGCCGCGGACACGCTGGTTCAGCGCCTGAAAATCGAAGCGCGCAGCGCGGGCGACGGACCGTCGGTCTACAGCCTATACGACGCGTCGGGCACACTCGTTTTCAGCACGGAACCAGCGGCCGAATCGGATCGTTTGCATCCCGATTGGCGCGAGATGTTCTCCCAAGCCGCGTTTGTCGGTGAACTGTTCCGGTATTCGCCCGAACGCAACCGGTACGAGGCGCGATGCGTGGCGCCTGTCTTCGAACCCGAAACCGGCGAGCGCATCGGTTTTCTGTGCGAAGATCAGGGCGTCTCGGCATTGATGGATTTCACCTTCGGCCATGCGGGGCGACATCAGGATGATGAGTTCGGCACCGACGGGTATCAGATGGCCCGGGTCGGTGAAAACGGCGGCGTGTTGATGTCCTATCTGGACCTCAACGCCGTGCCGCCCCTGAAAACCGAAGGCGCCGCCCCCAAACTGCAACAACGCTTGGCCGCGCCCGGCGCCCCCGAATCGGGTGTCATGCGTGTCATGAACTACAAGGCGCACGGAAAAACGCAAAGCGTCCTTCTGGCTTTCCAACGGTTGCAGGGGCGCGAGGGATCCTACCGCGAGTACATTGTGGTGTATCGTCCCGCCGTCGAGGTGTTCGCCAACATCAACGCATGGGCGATCTACTCGATTATCGGGGCGGTGCTGATCATCGGCCTGTTTTGCATCATCGCCTACCGCAACGTGCATAACAATATCGTCCGCCCGGTCATGCTGCTTAATGAAGGCGCCCAAATCATTCGCCAGGGCGACCTGGAGTTGAAACTCAAAATCGGAACCGGAGACGAAATCGAAGAACTCGCCTCGTCTTTCAATAAAATGGCCCAGGCCCTCAACCAGAATATCAGCCAGTTGGAAGAGTCCGAGGAAAAATATCGCACGCTCATCACCTCGATGCGCGATGGCATTTACCAAACGGATGCCGAGGGCAACCTGACGTTCATCAATCCCGCCGGCGCGGAAATCTTCGGGTTCGATTCGTTTACGGAAGCCTTGGGACTGAACCTTCGCGAACTGTTTCTGGAAGAGATTGACGTGGCGCGCATGGCGCGTGAACTGTCCATCAAGCACTTCATCGAACGCACGCGCGTATGGATGAAGTGCAAGGACGGGCGATCGATCTGCATCGAATTGTCAGGCAACCGGATAGCGGATGAAGACGGCAACTTCGCCGGAGCGGAAGGCATCTTTCGGGATGTAACCGCCAGCGTCCGCCTGGAACAGCAGGCGCGCGAACGATCGGAACGCATCAGCGCGATCAACCAAATCGCAAACGTAATCAACTCAAGCCTTGAAGCAGGCCGCCTCCACGAAAGCCTAATCGTCGAACTCAAGAAAATCGTCAATTTCGAATACGCCGCCGTTTCGCTGTTGAACGAAAAAGGGGATAGTTTCGAAAAACGCCTGTTGTGGCCCGAACAGCGCGAATTGGAATCCGCGCCGGCGACCGCGCCCATCGTGGCGGCCTGGGTTGTCCGCCATCGAAAAAGCCTGTTTCAGGACGACATGAACGAACAGTCGTCGGAATTCTTTTCAGAATTTCCACCCGATACACGAAGTTGTCTTTGCGTCCCGCTCTATGCCACGGGACGGATTATCGGCACACTGGATCTCGCGTCGAACCATGCGTTTGCGTTCAGCAAACACGATATGGACGTGCTTGAGGAAATGAGCCCCCATATCGCAATCGCCCTGCGCAACGCCCGCCTGCTGGACAATCTGCAACAATCCCTTGACGAAGTAACGCGCGCACGGGAGAAGTTGCATGAAGTAAACGAAGAACTCAAGACGCTCGATGAGATGAAGACCAACCTCCTGTCGAACGTCTCTCACGAACTTCGAACGCCGCTGGTCGCCGTGATGGGTTACACGGACATGCTGTACAACGGCAAAGTCGGCCCCATCAACGACACCCAGCGCGAATACCTGGGAATCATTTTGCGTAATGTCGAAAAACTCGTGACGCTAATCGAAAATCTGCTCGATTTCTCACGCCTGCATCGCGGCACCGAGAAACTCGTGTTCGACATGTTCGATTTGGTCGAATGCGCTCGCGCCAGCATTCAAAATGTGCAGCCCGTCGCCGACAGCCGATCCATTCGCGTGGAACTGGTCGCGCCCGGCGAAAAGGTCATGGTTGAAGGCGACAAGAGCAAGATGGGCCAAGTGTTCAACAATCTGTTGTCGAACGCCGTAAAGTTCAATCAGCAAGGCGGCCGCGTAACAGTCGAAATTCACGTGCGGGAGGATTCTGTCGAGGCGATTGTCAGCGACACCGGCATTGGCATCCCCCCCGAAGCGCTCGACAAAGTGTTTACGCGTTTTTACCAGTACGACGGATCGTCCACCCGAAAATATGGCGGAACCGGCATCGGACTGTCCATCGCCCAGGACATCGTACGCCTCCATGGCAGCCGTATCACGGTCACGAGCGAGTTGGGCAAGGGCAGTGTCTTTCGGTTTGCCCTGCCGCTCTATACTCCTTCCCTTCGCCCGGACGGAACCTTGCCGGACGAAACGCTACAGCCTTCCCAGACCCATCTCCTGTTGGCGCTTCTCACCCAGGATCGCGGCCTCAACTTGCAAATCCGCGACTTTTTGGTTTCGGAAGGAATGGACGTCGTTCATGCCGCGCAGACGGACCATTGTCTGCAACTCGTCGAGCGCCATCACCCCGACTGCATCATGGTGGATGCCGACGGGATGGACGAGGGCGAAGAGGCGCTCGAACGGATTCTTGCCGATCCTGTTGCCGGCGCACTGCCGGTGATTCTTCTGGCGAATGATCCCGAATTGCACGACCGTTATCACACGCGCGCGGCGGCGCATTTGAACGGCGGATTCCGCAAGAGCGGCCTGCTGAGCGCGATTCAGAACGCCATGAATCAAAAGACGTCCAGAGCGCCCGCCCCGGAATCAAGGCATTTGGGAGACAAGATCCTCTGTGTGGATGACGATCCCGAAGTGATCGTTTTCATTTCGCGCTGTCTCCAGACCGAAGGATACGCCGTTGATTCGTGCACGTCGGGCCAGGATGCGCTGGCAATGGCCGCGACGCGGCAGTATGGGTTGATTCTGCTCGACATCGCCATGCCGGGATTGGACGGCTGGGAGACCTGCCGCCGCCTCAAGAACGATCCGGGGCTGGCCGGCATCAAGGTTTATTTTGTGACCGCCAAACCTATCGATCGGTATGGCGCCCGCATCCAGGACGTATTCGCGGACGGTTATCTGATGAAACCCTTCCGCCCCGAAGACCTTATCGATCTCGTTCGCGGCATCATGCCCGCGCCCGATGAAGTTTAGCCCCGGCCCGATGCAGTCTTCCAAACAGGCCCCGCGCACCCCCCTCCCGCCGCCGATTCGCTCCATCCTGCGTTACACGCGCCCCTATTGGCGCGTGTACGCCGTGGGATGGCTGCTGGCCTTGGTGTTTGTCGGGGTCGGGTTGGCGATGCCGGTGGTCCTACGGTTCGTTGTCGCGGAATTTCAGGCCGGCGCTATGACGCTGCGCCGCCTTGTGTTTTATTTCTTCGCGCTGCTGGCCATGTCCCTGATTACGGGCATTGCGCGGTTTTTCGAACGGGTGCTGATCATCGGCGCGTCGCGCAAATGCGAATACGACCTCCGCAACGACTTCTTCGCGCATGTGCAGACACTCGCGCGTGACTTCTTCAACCGCACACCGACGGGTGACATTTTGGCGCGCGCCACCAATGATCTCAATTATGTGCGGATGTTTCTCGGCCCCGGCATCATGGGCGCGATTGACATGATCCGGCTGCCGATGGCTCTCGCCCTGATGCTTTACCTGAGTCCCTGGCTCACCTTTCTTTCGCTGGTCCCGCTGCCGTTGATAACCCTGCTCGTCTATCTGTTCATATCCTTCATTCACCGGCAATCCGAACGCGTGCAGGCCCAGTACGCCGCCGTTACCGCGCGCGCCCAGGAAAATCTCGCCGGCATGCGCGTCGTGCAGGCATACGGCATCGAAGATCGCGAGGCGGAATCCTTCCAATCCGAATGTATGAAATATCTGCGCGAAAACATGCGGCTGGCGGGCGTCATGTCACTGGCATGGCCGATGATAGGCTTGACTGTCGCCATGATGATTCTGCTTGTGCTCTGGCGTGGCGGTGTCATGGTGATTGACGGACGCTTGGCCATCGAAGACTTCACGGGGTTCATCGTTTGCATGCTGATGCTCGTGTGGCCGCTGGCCGAATTCGGATGGATCATGACCTTGTACCAGCAGGGCGCCGTGGGGATGAACCGGATCAATGAAATCCTGGCTGAAAAACCATCTATTGCGGACGATTCGCGGACAAACCCCGAACTCAAAGTAACGGAAGGCCACGTCCGTTTCGAAAACGTTTCCTTCGCGTATGCCGAAAGATTGATCCTCGATGCCATTGACTTCGACATCCCGGCGGGAAAGACCGTGGCCATCGTCGGGCCAACCGGTTCGGGCAAATCAACCGTTGCCGCATTGCTGGCGCGTGAATACAATCCCGTATCGGGGCGCATTATTCTGGATGGACAGGAGATCCGGGCCTATCCCTTGAAGACCGTGCGGAACGCGATCGGTTACGTGCCCCAGGACACGTTTCTCTTTTCCGCCAGCATCCGGGACAACCTTTGTTTTGGACGCCCGGACGCCACCCACGAGATCATGGACGCGGCCTGCGAGGCCGCCCAATTCATGGAAACGGTGCGCCGGTTTCCACACGGGTACGACACCCTGCTGGGCGAGCGCGGCGTCAACTTGTCCGGCGGCCAAAAACAGCGCCTTGCGATTGCCCGCGCCGTGATTCGCGACCCCCGGATTTTCATACTCGATGACGCGTTATCCAGCGTGGACACCCAGACCGAAGAAGCCATCCTCCGAGGGTTGAAACGTGTTATGGCCGCGCGGACCAGCCTCGTCATTTCGCACCGAATCTCGACGATTCGCCACGCGGACCTGATCCTTGTGATGGACGAGGGCCGGATCGTCGAGCGCGGCGCGCACGGCGAACTGGTCTCCCAGGGAGGACTGTATGCGCGCATGTATGAACATCAACTGCTCGAAGAGGAACTTGAAAAAACGTGAGCGAAAGCTATCACATCGGCGATGAACTGGAGACGCGGCCGTATGACGCCGGCCTGATGCGGCGCCTGCTCGGCTACGCCCGTCCCTATCGCCGGCTCCTGATGCTCGCGACGATGCTGCTCCTGCTCACGGCGCTTTTGGGCAGCATCGTGCCCTGGCTCAACTGGAAGGCCATTGCATGGTATATCAACAGTCCCGAACGGCTCGCGTTGTCGAATTCCGGGGACGCTGTAAAGGCGTCCGCGGAATTCCCGGAATTCGCGGCGCAGGCAGCCCATGATCGCGCACGGTTACTCCTGTTAATCGCCATAACGGCACTGTTGCTCCTTGTCGAAGCGGCGGCCCATTACGGCCAAATGATGATCGTGGCCTACGTGGGCCAGCAGGCGATGCTCCGGATGCGTATGGACGTGTTTACGCATTTGAACCGGATGTCGTTGCGTTTCATGGACCGCAATCCGCTGGGCCGGCTGATCACGCGCGTCACCAACGATGTCGAAAAGTTGCAGGAAACCATCGTGAGCGGCGTCGTGCAGGTCATAAGCGACCTCTTTGTTTTCTTCGTCGTCCTTGGATTCATGGCGTGGAATAATTGGCGGTTGACGCTCATTGCGTTGGCGCCGCTGCCGGTCGTGTTGGTCTCCAGCGTCGTGTTCCGCAAATACGCGCAGGCTTCGTACCTCGAAATCCGCAAGCGCATTGCGCGGCTCAATGCGCACCTGCAGGAAAGCATCGGCGGCATGCGAATCGTCCAGGCTTTTACCCGGGAAAAGGCCCGTTTCGACGAGTATGATCGCCGCAATGCGGATCATCGCGACGAATGGCTCCGCCAGATTCGTTATTACGCCTATTACTTTCCCGTGGTTGATTTTCTTGGAACGCTTTCACTGGCCCTGATTGTCCTGTATGGCGGCAGCCAGATCCTCGCGGCGCAGCAGTGGCTGGGCGGCCCCGCCGACATCGGCATGTTTTTCGCCTATGTACAGTGGTCCGAACGTCTCTATGGCCCGATTCGCGCGCTGGCGGACCGCTATAACCTCCTGCTCGAAGCCATGGCGTCGTCCGAACGCGTGTTCGGATTGCTCGACACACCGGAAGATCTCGCCGAAAAACCCAATGCCGCGGAAAGCAACCGCATCGAAGGACGCGTCGAATTCGATCGGGTATGGTTCGCATACGACGAAGAACAATGGGTGCTCAAGGACATCAATCTCGCCATCGCCCCCGGCGAACGTCTTGCCATCGTCGGCCACACCGGCGCGGGCAAGACGACGTTCACCAATCTGTTGAACCGGTTTTACGATGTCCAGCGGGGGCGTGTCCTTGTGGACGGACTCGACGTGCGCGATTATGCCAGAACGCCTCTACGCAGACAGATCGGCGTCGTGCTGCAAGACGTTTTTCTGTTCTCCGGTTCTATCACGCATAACATCAGGCTCGGCAATCCCGATATTGACGATGCGCGCATCCGCGCCTGCGCGCAATACGTCAACGCGGCTTCATTTATCGAAAAACTGCCCGGAGGCTACGACTACAACGTCGGGGAACGCGGCTGCAACCTCTCGACCGGACAGCGGCAATTGCTCGCGTTTGCGCGCGCCCTCGCCCACGATCCGCGCATCCTCGTGCTGGACGAAGCGACATCGAGCGTGGACACGGAAACCGAAGCGCTTATCCAGGACGCCATCGCGAAATTGATGCAAAACCGGACCTGCATCGTGATCGCGCACCGGCTGTCAACCATTCAACACGTCGAACGGATCGCCGTAATGCACCACGGCGAAATCCGGGAAATCGGCTCCCATCAGGATCTGCTGGCCCGCCGCGGACTTTATTACACGCTATATCGTTTGCAGTACACCTGATCGCAGCCGCCGCATTTGGATGTTGGCGGAGACTTGACAAAACAGGCTTACTCATGGTCAAATACTACTGAAGAGACATTCAGGCATTGAAGGAGGCTTATCACATGGCGCATGGACTGACCCGCCGGCAAGCCGCCATCCTGCATTTTATTGTGGCGTCCATCCGGGATCGCGGCTTCCCGCCAACCTTGGCGGAAATCGGCGAAAGATTCGGGATTGCATCGCTCAACGGCGTCAACGACCACCTCGTGGCCTTGGAACGCAAAGGCTATATCGAACGATCATCGAAAGCGCGGGGGATACGCGTAAGGGATTGCGCCGCGGCGGGCCTGTATGAAAGCGCTCCGGGCGTGTTGCCGCTTCTGGGCCGGATTGCCGCGGGCCAGCCGCTGATGGCCCAGGAAAACATCGAAGACCATGTGCCGGTGTCGCGGGAACTCGCCGGACGAAAGGCCTATTGCCTGCGCGTAAACGGCGACAGCATGATCGAAGCCGGCATTCTCGACGGGGATATCATTGTGGTCGATCAGGAACGGACACCGAAACAAGGCGATATCGTCGTGGCGCTTATCGGCGACGAGGCGACCGTCAAGCGATATTATCCACACGGGAAGCACATCGAATTCCGCCCCGCCAATCCGGACATGCAGCCGTTTACCGTGCCCGCGCAGTCGGTTCGGATGCAGGGAGTCGTCGTGGCCCTGCAACGGGCGATTGCCTGATCCCGAAGTCGCCGGGAAGTCTCTTGTGCGCGGATCGCAGGTTCTTCTGGATTCGGCAATCATGATCGGATTCTTCGCGTCAACCTGTGGACTTTGTGGACAAAATGGACTTCACCCAAAAAAATCATTTCACCCGTCCATATCGTCCATAAGATTAGGGAAGCGCCTTCCGCTTCTACTGAAAAAACGGCAGTTGAACGCGGCTCCTTCGGCCAAACCATGGCCGAGATGGACGTTGTGAACCCAGTGGACTTCACCCGGATGGCGCAAAGCCTTGCGGAGCCATATCGTCTACAAAGCCCACCTCGTCCATGAGATAAGCCGGAAACCTTCGGTTTCTACTGACGAATTTAGTTTCCAACCTTTATCCTGCGTATTCTCGCCTGTACGCCGGATAATGGTAAGATGGGGCTGTTGCCCATAACCGGAAAGGAAATCCTTATGCGCCGCAACAACTTGTCATTGGCTGTGTTTATTGGGTGCGCCTGTTGTATTGGCGCGTTTGCGGAAACACCGATCCAAAACGCTATGAGCCGCGTTCTAACCCGCATGGGAGACGCGCTGACCGAGGAACAACTCATGAAAGCGGACGCGGCCACCATCGCCCCTTTCATTACAGACGAGGATCGCCGCGTGTTTGCAACCCAATACTGGCGATTCAATGCGAACGTACCGGTCGTGGTTTCGGTGCTACGCGACGAAAAACAACCCGTTGCGCCTTTCTGGCTGGAAGAAACCGGTTTTAAAAAAACGGATCTCCGAGCACGCAATGAGGAATACACTTACGAAGTATGGCAAAAAGCCTTTGAAGCCGGCTGCATCGGCCTGGGCATCAATGGATTCGACAAGCACCGCCCACATTACTTCGTCGTTGTGGGGCCGCAACGACCCGGCGACAAGGTTGAACTGACCCATTTCTTTCCGGTGGATCAGACGATATTCGAAATGAAAGCGGGATCCTATACCTATCACGACTGGCCGGATCTCGTGCTAACGGATGTACCGGATGAGTTGAAGGGACAAATCCTCTTGCCGACCATTCGCGGAAGGGCCCGCGAAGCGCACCTGATCGGCGCGTTTCGCAAGACACCTTATCCGTCCACGAAAACACCCGACCATGTTCTGCTCACCTGGAACGGCGATCCGCGAACGACGCAAGCCATCCAATGGCGATGCCAATCGCCCGGCGGAACCGTTCGCTACCGCGAGGCCGGCACGGAAAATAACGCGCCGTGGATCGAAGCCAAACCCGCCTGCCGGCCCTTGGTGGATCGGCTCATCCTGAACGATCGCGAAACGTACCGTTGCACGGCCGCATTGGAAGGGTTGAAACCGGGAACACGGTATGCCTATTCGATCGAGCCGGCAGGTGTGGCCGCCGAATTCACGACCGCGCCGGCGGGCAACGAACCGTTCACGTTTTTCTGGCTGAGCGATACGCACAACAATCCTGTCACCGGCGAATTGCTCGCGGCGGGCCTCGCGCGCTATCCCAAACCGGCCTTCTGCACCATTTCCGGTGACTTGGTCGGCACGGGCCAGCATCGCGACGACTGGGATTGCCTGTTCAACCATGCCGCCGCGTTCACGCCGAGTTTTCCCGTCATGCCTTCGATGGGCAATCATGACAATATTGACGGCATGGGGCCGGAATTGTACTGCGCAATGTTCGCGCTGCCCGCGAACGGTCCCGGCGGGCTTGAAACAGGGCGCGCCTACCATTTTCAATACGGCGACGCGCTGTTTCTCATGCCCGATGTCACCGCTCCCGTCGAAATGCAAGCGCCATGGATTGAACGCCAATTACAAGAGAAAACCGCGGCATGGACCTTTGCGGTCCTACACTTCCCGCCGTATGCGCCGGACGACGAAAATCCGGAAATCGTGGAGCATTGGCTTCCCTTGTTCGACCAATATCATGTGGACTTCGTGTTGACCGGCCACGTCCACCACTATCTGCGCACGTATCCAATGAATGCCGGCAAGCGGGCCGAGTCAACCCGCGACGGAACCATCTACTGCATTACCGTGTCCGTCGGCGGGGGCCCGCAGGCCTTTCCGAAACCCGAATACGCCGCCGTGTTTGACGCCTCCGGCACACCGCTCGTCGTGGCTTTCGAGGTCAATTCCAAAACAGTCACCTCCCGCGCGTTCGACAAGGATGGCCATATCGTGGACGAATATACCGTTTCCAAATAACAGAAAATAGTTGTACTACCAAAACAATTTGTATATTCTGGATTCGGTCCACGGCGGAAAACCATCATTTTGAGGCGCATAAGCATGAAGAAACAAATCTTGTTGGGTCTCGGCGCCGCGATCCTTACCATTATTGGCCTGCTGTGCGCCACATGCGTCTGGATATTTCACGTCCATCACGTCGTTTTCCCGCAAGAAACGATTTCCGATGCCCAGTGGAAACAATATCTGGCCGCGCCGCAAAAAGCAGAAACGACCCTGAACGTGTTGACGTGGAACATCCAATTACTGCCCGTCATGTTGTCTCCCTTCAGCGAAGACCTCCAGAAACTCCAGGGCGTACGCGCGTCGTGGATTGGCGATACGCTTGTCTCGAAAAATTACGACATCATCTGTTTTCAGGAGGCCTTTGATCAGGAGTCGATCGAAAAACTGGAAAGCCGGCTCAAAGACGAATACCCCTTTATGGTATATCCGCGCTACGCCTCACGCTGGCGCGCGCTGAGCAATGGCGTCTGGTTTGTAAGCCGCGTCCCGATCCGGTACGTGGATCACGTGACCTATCCACAACTTCACGGCGTGAACTGGTGGACCTCGAAGGGATGCTGCCTGATCGAAGGCGTCAAGGACGGATTGCGGTTCCAGATAGCCGGCACGCATTTTCCCACGGGTAAACAAAGCGACAAGGACGCGGCCGTCGAGGCAATCCGCGCACGTCTGTTGCCGCTTCGCCAAGATGGCGTGCCGTTCATGGCGCTCGGCGATTTCAACACCGACAAAGGTTCGCCGGAATACGACGCGCTGTTGAAAATTCTCGAATTGCAGGACGCGCCGATAGACGATCCGCGTCCTTACTCGTCCGACCCGAACAATTCGTGGAAGGCAGGAAAAAAGAAACGCCCGTCGCTGATTGATTACGTGCTTCTCAACCCGAATGGAACCGGCGCCGAATTTGGCCGCCAGTCCATTCTGCGCGTGTCATGGGAATATGCGGGCAAGCCTATGGACCTGTCGGATCATTACGGCGTCGAAGCGCAAATCATTCTGCGTCCCTGATGCGCGGGATCAAAGCCTCCTGCGCCTTTCGGCTTCGCGCTGTTCTTGCGCGCCGTCCCGGCTGTACGCCCGCTTCAACCTGGAGTCACAGTCAAAATTGGGTTCTACGTTCTACCTTCTGGGCATCCAGACTCAAAGGTGACTGACCTGCAAACCGAGTATTTTGTCTTCCATATAGCGGACAACCAAGCGGCGATGGCATTTTTCAGGCGTGGGTTCGCTGCAAAGCAGACAGCCGTAATCAAGCAGATCGGGCGTCAAGATCGTTTCTATTCTTCGTTCGGCAATCAAGGGTAAAAAACTCGCTTCATACTCGTCCCAACTTCCCCGTTTCCGCTTGTATTTATCCAATATCTCTTTGGTCGGCGCGCATTCCGGCACGTGAAGGTAATCGGCATGGCAAATTTCGCGAAGGAAATACATCAAGTCGTCACGCTTGGTAAACCCGGCCAATTGCGACACGTTGTTCAATCGGATATCGAGGATACGGCGCACTCGATTATCACGTAAAACCGTGAAAAATCGTTCCGCGCTCTTCTTCGTAAAACCAATGGTAAAAAGCCGAATCGCCATCCCGTTTCCTCATGGCGCAACGAACTCGATTTCCGTTCGATATTCCTCGTTGTAGTGAAAAGCGATGCGTTCGCCTTGCCGGTCGTAAGCCTCTTCGATCCGTTCCTCCCGGGACATAAACAAATCGTCCGGCGCTATATGCAGCGACTCCATCAGGCGCATTTCAGCATCGCCATTGTCTTCCAATGCGCCATTTTCGTGTATATGCCGAATAACTGTGCCAGGCCCGCGAAGATGGCGGCACACGAGGATCATTCGATGGCACTCGATCGGATCTTTTTCGGAGCACAGGATGGCAAGATTCATGCGGGCCGCCGCCTCGCGAACATGCTCAAGACCTTCCTGAAAATAATCCATTGTGCAAAGCCGGGAAAAATCAACCGTTCCGCCGGCAAAACAGTGGGGATCGTTCGGCCTCGCGCCCAGAAGATTTCCGAGAAAGAAATAGGACATTTGATTGGCTGCAAGTGCCCGCCCAAGGTTCTCTTTGTTGAACTGCGGCGAAAAGCGGCTGTACGGCAAAGACCGCACATCCGCAACAGCCGCCACGCAATGCATTCGAAGCAAATCCAGGAATCTTTCCAAAGGATGATTGGAATGGCCGATGGTATAGATCGTCAACACGGTTATGGCTCCAATAGGGTGGCCGCTATTTTATAGCAATTGCCATCCCTGAAGGGCGCCGCGAGACTCACGACCAGGAAAAAATCGTCCGGGCGGCTTGGCCGGATATCCCTGGGCGGCGATCCCGGATCCGGAAAATCCGAAAAATAACGCGCATCCATGGTGGGATCCGTAATCGGAAGGTCGTACTTCCTGCTCCGATAAACGAAAATCGCACGGCGCCTCTTTTGTTTACGTTGCTGACGGTCATTATATTCCTGTTCGATTCGGAAACATAATGCCTGTGGCTTTATAAGATAAAGCGACTGGAAGGGGGTCAGCGATCCGACCGCCTTGTCCTTGTAAATTCGATCGCTTTTCACGCCGTCCTGATGCCACAGGTGAGCCGGTGTTTCCACCAGGTCCGACAGATAGTTTTTCGGCATGGTTGTCCGCCGCCGCCACCGCGCCGGCGAATCAATGAAATAATTCTCCGGCTGGTGCGCGCATTCCTGTTTTTCGGCGAGAGAAACTTCCACGAGGTCGAGAACAGACACAGGGTTCCCGTCGGCATACCTGCACTCGCGATTCTCCAGTTCGCCTTCGCCGTGCCGGGATACCGGCCGTATCCATTTCCCCCATGTCCATGACCCACCGGCCCTGATAAATTCCCTTCCGGCCACACAGTGATTTCCGCCCGTACGCACGGAATTGGTCAGTATCACTATCGTCTTCGTCATCGTGAAACTTTCTTTGTTGCCTTCCTCCCTGGATTCGACAATCAAGATCGGGTTCTACGTGCTAACTTCCTTTTTTCAAATTTTACCCGGTTTCGCTCATAGAATGTAAAAAGTGATCGTGGTTCCGCCTGTTTGCCTGTTTGACAGGACGCGGCGGCATTTCTATAATCAATACTCCGGAGGGCGTGGTGCATCCGGGCGAACATCCCAAGGGACGGGTGTATTCATGAGGCGGTATGAGCAACAGTGACCGGTTTTCCGAAGGTTTGTCGTTCGACGATGTGTTATTGCGCCCGGCGCGATCCAGCGTGCTTCCGCGGGATGTTGATGTGTCGGCGCGTTTTACGCGGCGGATTCGCCTGAACATTCCCCTGGTCAGCGCGGCGATGGATACGGTGACCGAAGCGCGCTTGGCGATCGCCATCGCGCAGGAAGGCGGCATTGGCGTCATTCACAAAAATCTCTCGATCCGCGATCAGGCCGCCGAAGTGGACCGCGTGAAACGATCGCAGTCGGGCATCATCACTGATCCGATCACGCTGAGCCCCCACCAAAGCGTTCGGGAAGCCGAAGAACTCATGGGACGTTATCATGTCTCCGGTGTACCCATCACGGACAAAAATGGCAAACTCGTCGGCATTCTGACGAACCGCGACCTGCGCTTTTTGGTGGATTTCTCGGTGCCCATCGAACAGGTCATGACGCGCACGAATCTGGTGACCGCGCTGCCGGGCACGACGCTCGAAGAGGCCAAGCGCCTCCTGCACGAACATCGAATCGAAAAACTGCCTATTGTGACCGACGACGGCACGCTGGTGGGACTGATTACCATCAAAGATATCAACAAGGCGCGGGATTTCCCGCTCAGTTGCAAGGATGCGGACGGACGCCTTCGCGTGGCGGCGGCCATCGGCACGGGCGAGGCCGAACTGGAACGCGCCCAAGCGCTGGTCGAGGCGCATGTGGACGTGCTCGTCGTTGACACCGCCCACGGCCATCAGGACATGGCCCTCGACACCGTGCGCATGGTCAAGAACGCGTTTCCGGACATGGACGTGGTCGCCGGCAATATTGTCACGCCGGAGGCCGCGTTGGATTTGATTGAAGCGGGCGCCGACGCGGTCAAGGTGGGCGTGGGACCCGGTTCCATTTGCACGACGCGCGTCGTGGCCGGGGCCGGCGTGCCGCAGTTCACCGCGATTCTCGACGTGGCGGAAGCCGCCGCGAAAAAAGAGGTTCCTGTCATCGCCGACGGGGGCATCAAATATTCGGGCGACATCACAAAGGCCATCGCGGCGGGCGCCGACACCGTCATGATAGGAAGCCTCTTCGCCGGAACCGAGGAAAGCCCGGGCGACACCATCCTGTATGAAGGGCGCACGTACAAGGTCCACCGCGGTATGGGATCGCTCAAGGCGATGCAGCGCGGCGGCAAGGCGCGCTACATGCAGTTCGACATCGAACAGGCGGCCAAACTCGTGCCCGAAGGCGTCGAGGCGCGCGTGCCTTATCGCGGTTCACTGGCGGAATATGTCCATCAACTCGTCGGCGGCCTGCGGGCCGGCATGGGATATTGTGGCTGCCGTACCATATCCGAGTTGCAGACACGCACCCAATTCGTGCGCGTGACGGCTTCGGGTCTCCGCGAAAGCCATCCGCACGATGTCACCATCACCGAGGAACCCCCAAACTACCAGGTCATGAGGTAAGCCATGCAGGGAATGGGCCGGCCCGTCGTCGTGCTGGATTTTGGCGCGCAATACAGTAAACTCATCGCCCGCCGCGTCCGCGAAGCAAACGTTTACAGTCTGATTGTCCCCTACAACGCGCCGCTCGGCGATATTTGCGCCCTGAACCCCGCCGGCATCATCTTCAGCGGTGGACCGGCCAGCGTTCACGTGCCGGGCGCGCCCATGCCGGATCCGGGTGTATTCAATCTAGGCATTCCAATCCTCGGCATCTGCTATGGCGTGCAACTGTTTGCGCACATGCTCGGCGGCAAGGTGGAACGATCGGAACGGCGCGAATACGGAATCGCGCACCTCGAAAACAACGATACGTCGGGTTTCCTAGAAGGAATAGACCCGCGCACGCAGGTTTGGATGAGCCACGGCGACGCCATTTCGATTATGCCGCCGGGTTTCGAAGTCATTGGACGCACCGAAAATTGCCCTTACGCGGCCATTGTCAAGCCGGACGCGCGGTTCTATGGGGTTCAATTTCATCCCGAAGTCGTCCACACGCCCCAGGGTTCACGCATCCTGTCCAATTTTGTGCATAAGATTTGCGGATGCGCATCCGATTGGACCATGGGATCGTTCGTGGAACACGCCATAGCCGACATTCGCGAACGCGTGGGAAACAAACGCGTTTTGTGCGGGCTAAGCGGCGGCGTGGATTCCAGCGTCGCGGCCATGCTGATACATCGCGCCATCGGCGACCGGCTCACCTGTGTGTTCGTAAATAACGGGCTACTGCGAAAGGGCGAGCCGGAAATGGTCCAAGAAGTGTTTCGCGGGCATTTTCACATTGACTTGCGCTACGTGGACGCCGAGGCGCGATTTTTGTCTGAGTTGGCCGGGGTCGGTGAACCCGAAGCCAAGCGGAAAATAATCGGCCGTGTCTTTATTGAAGTATTCGAAGAAGAGGCGGCCCATTTGGGACACAACGATTTTCTAGCCCAAGGCACCCTGTACCCGGACGTGATAGAAAGCATGTCCGCGACAGGCGGTCCCTCGGCCGTGATCAAAAGCCACCACAATGTGGGCGGTTTGCCGGACATCATGCAGTTGGAACTACTTGAACCGCTTCGGGAATTATTCAAGGACGAGGTGCGCGCCGTCGGCAAGGAACTCGGTCTTCCTGATGATATCGTGTGGCGGCATCCGTTTCCGGGACCCGGACTGGGCGTGCGCTGTATTGGAAATGTGACGAAAGAAAGACTCGACACCTTACGCGCCGCAGATGCCATTTTCATCGAGGAAATCAAGCGGGCCGGCCTGTACCGCGAAATATGGCAGGCGCTCGTCTGTCTGTTGCCGGTAAAAAGCGTCGGAGTCCAAGGCGACGAACGCACCTATGAGGAGGTCTGCTCGTTGCGCGCCGTGACAAGCGAAGACGCCATGACTGCCGATTGGTACCGCTTCCCGCCCGAAGTATTGCAGCGTGCCGCAAACCGGATTTGCAACGAGGTCAAGCACATCAATCGTGTGCTTTACGACATTACATCAAAACCGCCTGGAACCATCGAGTGGGAATGAAACTCCTACGCGAGTTCCTTTTCATTTTCCACGATTTTTGAAACCAATCCGTATTGGAGCGCTTCTTCCGCGCTCATCCAAAAATCGCGATCACTGTCTTTGCCAACTTTTTCCAGCGGCTGCTTCGTTTCGCGGGCGATCAGCATATTGAGCCGCTCGCGAGTCTTGATAATCTGCTGGGCCGTAATGCGTATATCCTTTGCCTGTCCACCCGCGCCGCCGCTGGGTTGATGCATCATATACCGCGTGTTGGGAAGGGAAAGCCTTCTTTTATCGGGAACAGACAGCAAAATGGGAATCCCCATACTTGCCACATAACCCGCACCAATAATGGTCAGCGGCGCCGTGATAAATTTGAATATATCGTGTATGGCAAAGCCGACATCCACCATGCCGCCGGGCGTTGTCAGAATAACGCGAATCGGATCCTGCGATTCGGAATTGAGCAAAATGATTTGCGCAATGACCCGCTCGGCCAGTTCTTCCTCAATAGGACCTCCAATAAGAATCGTGCGCACTTTTAAAAGGCGATCAAGAATACTTGAATTATTGTTTGTTGCAGATTCAGAACAGGGCATAAAACAGTTTCCTTCACAGAAAAATTATTCAGTCAATAAAATCGCCGTAAAAAACGGCCACTCCGCACTACCAAACGATCAACCCATGTTATCTTTATTCTTTGCACGGTTTATAATTCGTTCCGCCGGTTCATGGCGCAAAGATGACGCAAGCATAAAAACTAGAGCCGTATCGGCATCACGACGTTTGTATAGGTCTCGCTGGCCGCATCGGTACAGGGCTTCAAAATTCCAGGACTTGTTGTGTCTTTCAGAATCAGCGAGACCATTTCCGTGTCAATATTGCGGAGGATATCAAGAAGGAAATCCGGGTTGAAGGCTATTTCAACTTGATCGCCGTCGTATTCAACGCTTATCTCTTCCTCGTACTCACCCACTTCCGGCGTTACAACCTTCAACTGTAAAACGCCGCTGCTCAAAATAAACCGGACATTGTTGAACTTTTCGTTCGTCATTGTCCGTGTACGGCGCACCGCCTCCGTGAAGGCCGCCGTGTTGATCACCACTTCCTTGTCATGTTTTTTGGGAATGACTACCTCATAATTCGGGAAATTGCCTTCAATAATGGCCGTTACAAGCCGCATATTATTGAAAGCAAATGCTGTCTGAGCCTCATCCAGATAAACAGACACTTCACCTTCCGTACCCAGCAAACGTTCCAACTCGCCTATCATTTTGCCAGGTATAATGACCTTTAAATTGGCCCCCTCCGGAATGCCTTCACGCTCGGAGCAGACGCTCATGCGGCGTCCGTCCGTTGCCACGACCGTCAACTTTCCATCCTGTATCTCAAAAAGCAATCCGGTAAGATTGTACCTTGCCTGATCGGTGCAGATGGCAAAGGACGTTTTCATGAACATCTTTTTGATCATTTCCTGGGGAAATATAAGCGGTTCGATATTGTCGAACGCGCGAATGGGCGGAAATTCTTCCGGCGGCATACTGAAGAGACGAGTCTGAATTCGTCCGCAACTCAGATGAATGACATTATTGTCTCCGAGCGCCATGGTAACATCTGAATTGGGCAATTCCGATAGAATCATCGCCAAGCGTTGCGACGACACCGTACATGAACCCGGTTCTTCAACCGTGCAATCCACCATACATTCAATACTGACCTTCAAATCAGTCGCCGAGAGACGAACAGCGCTTTCGCCGGTTTCCAGAAGCAGATGCGAAAGGATAGGCAAAGCCGTTTTGGAAGATATGACGGTTTTTGCCCGATTGACGTTGTCCAACAAGTCTTGACGTGGAATTCGGATTTTCATTTGAGACTCTCCATGCATACGCTGGGAATTGTTGTCCGTATTATTATCTAGGGTTATATAAAAATCAAGTCTTAGTCGTAGTAGAATCTGTTGGATTGGTTGATAATGCGGCAAGTCTTTTCGTGAAAATATGTTGGAGTGTTCCGGCGATGGTGGATTTTTTCGACAAGATATCCACGTTATCCACAAGGGAAACGATTTGAAAAGTCATTGGGCGACATTCCGGAAAGTAAAGACGGAAAATAGGTTTACAGTTTCCTTTTTTATACACAACTTTTGGGAAACGAAGACGGTTGAAAAGTGGATTCCAAGTTTCACGGGATGGATGGAGGATTATTCACATTTGTTTATCCAAGCGCGATAACGAATTAGGAAATTTATTGAAAGGTCTATCCACAGGCCGTGGAACGATGATCGTATTTTCCACAAAGTTGTTTTGATCAAAGTGGAATTTTTGTAAATCATTTATAAACAATGTCTTATAAAACTAAAAAATATATATGAAAAAAGGCGTTCAATATTTATAAATTATTTTATGACAATGATTTACAGAAAATACTCATTATAACCCTATTATTTTGTGATAGGTCTCGAGATATAGTTATCCACACCTTATCCACAATGAATAATTATATGAATAAAAAGAAATATAAGAATAATTTTTTGAATCTGTAAAAGGTATTTTTTCATAGTATGGTGAGCGTAACAGGAGTCGGATTATGATCACGTTTCGAGGCAAATTTTTCGTTCTACAATTAGTAGCCGCAGTGGTGTTTTTTGCTTGCGTACATCAGGCATTTGGAGAGAATGAAGGGATGAAACGCATTGTATTATACGAGTCGGGAAAAAGGGGTTACGACACCTACCGGATTCCGGCCATCGTTGCGACGACAAAGGGAACATTGCTGGCATTTTGTGAGGGCCGAAAAGACAGCGCGTCTGATTCGGGCAACATAGATTTGCTGTTGCGGCGCAGCCTCGACAACGGCCTTACATGGGAAGAACCGAAAATTATCGTTGACGACGGCGACGACACGTGTGGGAATCCGTGTCCCATCGTTGATCGCGTGACGGGATCCATCGTGCTGTTGCTGACGAAAAACAAAGGCCATGAAAATGAATTCCAGATCATAAAGGGTACGGCATCGCCGCGCTCCGTATGGCTGACGAAAAGCATGGACGACGGTATTACATGGTCTGCGCCAATGAACATCAGTTCACAGGTTTGTAAACCGGATTTTCGTTGGTACGCGACAGGTCCATGCCACGGGATTCAACTTGCCGGCGGACGCATGGTTGCGCCGTGCGATCACTCGACAGGTCCATCATTCGACGACATGCATTCGCATGTTATATTCAGCGATGATGGCGGCGTGTCTTGGCGGATCGGTGGTATTCTCGATTCCCGCACCAACGAGTGCGCCGCGGTGCAACTTGCCGATGGTTCTATTTATTTGAATATGCGAAACTATCGCAATACGAATCGCCGCGCCGTGTCGGTTAGTTCCGATTACGGCATGACGTGGCGGAATTGCCGTGACGAGGAAGCCCTACTCGATCCGGTATGCCAAGCCAGCGTGTTGCGGTTCAGTGTCGAAAAAGACGGGGGAAAAAATCGCATCCTTTTCTCAAATCCCGCCAGCAAGGAACGCGAAAATATGACGATCCGCCTGAGTTACGATGAATGCGAGACATGGCCCGTGTCGAAATGTATATGGGCCGGACCTTCCGCATACTCGGACCTCGTCGTGACGCCGAACAACCAGGTAGGCTGTCTGTTCGAGTGCGGCGTAAAGAAACCGTATGAAACAATCTCTTTGGCTTTGTTTTCCATCGAATGGCTGACCGGCGGCGTAGACAGTCCGTAGCCGTCCCATCAACGAAGGTAACCGGAAACAAATACTTTCTGCCAGTTTCCTTGGATCGTTTTCCCTGCCTGTATTTTTCGAAAGAGTCGCGAGAGATGGATACCGATTGATCGGAAGGATTCAGGGGACTCCGCTCGGATCCACTTTGCGGCGAAAGGCAGGATCGAATCCAAGCCGTCCGTCTCAATTGAAAACAGGCCGAACAGGGGCATATCGGGATCAAAGGGCGATGTGTGCGTTGCGAGAATGGGTGTTTTTGGGTTGCTGGCCAAGGATCGCGCCAACCGGCGGCACGATTCCCTGTCAGTTGTAGCAATGGCCACATTCCCAAGACGGCCTAGGAAAAAATGCGGAGGATAATCGGCAAAGCGCGCGCCAGGCGCCTTCGGATCTTCTGTCCACGGGGACGGCCGCGCGGCCGTTTCGATCATCGCTTTGATCGAGTCGAATTCCGAAACTTCGGCCAAAATAAACACGTGCGGCGAATGATTCCCGCCGATGATGCCCAGCGCCGCCTCGCCGTTCAGGAAATGAAAAGATCGAAAGAAGCCGATGGGATCGTAAATATCATCGGCATGAAAAGGAATCCATCTTTGTCGAAGCAGATCCCGGACGGTATCTGTCAATTGCAAACACAGAAAGGCCTGGCATTCTTCGGGTATGAATGCGCCTAGCCGGAGAGGTTTCGCTTTTCCCATAAGGGCCGAGTATTGGGTATGCGCGGAAAGGTTCAGCCAAGCGGCAAACTCGATTTCTTTTTCCGTCACATCCAACGTAGCGATGCAAGGGTCGCTTCCCATGGATGCGGTAATGGGATGGTGCAGGGCCTCGTTCATTGCAAACGGGTCTTGTTCTTTGGCCGCGGAACGACTTATCAATCCGGTCAAATCGGGCAGCAAGGCATGCAGGCGATCCAGACGCGTTGCGCACACCACCGGTCCCGGCGCTTTGGCCGGGCATTCGGGGCTGCCGTACCGTACCGGAGCGGGTTTAGATATTCTCTCCAGTGTTTCCCGTAGCATGGGAAGGTTATTTCCGATGAAGAGGTGTTTTCCCGCGGCACAGCAGGCGATGCCGTCGGCATGGATACGAATGGTGAAACCATCAAAAACTTCTTCCGCGGGAGGTTTACCGTCAAGCACAGTCATGAGAAGGTTTTCCACGCGGTTTAATGCCAGCGCGGGGTCGTTATACCCCATTACGGCCACGGCGTTTACAAAATCGGAAGAGAACCAATTATTGGCGCATTTTCGGAGTGATCCGGCGGGAGCCGTTTGGCGCCACACCGCGCCCGCCGCCACCAGTTCGGCGGCTTTGCGTGCGTGCAGAGCCGCCGGCGAAGGATCGAGAAAAAGGCCGAAAGGCGCGGCGGGGTCCAGTCCATAAGCCCGAAGAATATCCGGCAGGGTAGTCTGTCCGGAAAGACCGCCGGGGATACGCCAATTCATGATAATTTTGTTTAGTTCCGCGGTAGGATCCGCACCGGGATCGGAGAAAAGCGCGGCCAGTATGAGTGCCTTGTCCAACAGTGAATCAATTGGAGGAAAGGCCAGTGACACCGTGGCCGATTCGGGAGTGAGTTGCAAGATGTCCCGCGTGGAAACAAGCGACGGCTCATCTTCGCCTTTTGCCGGAAGGCCGGCAAACGCCATTACTATGACGATCGCTGCCGTTGTAATCTGAATGAAATGTTTCAAGATCATTCGTTTTGTTTTCCGTTACCGGTTGGGCAAGAGTTTTACCCGCTGATACGTTCTGAAAAAAGAGAGGTCAGACGGCATCCATACATTCATCAGAAGTGGAAAATCCTCCTTGTTGCGAACCCGGTAAAAGCCTTTTACGCGGACGTTGTCGGGAAAGACGATTCCCCGGAACGTCGGCAGGGGCGCTGTATCGTAGAAGGGGAAATTTTCCGTAAAACGAAAGACTGGAAAGAAAAGCCGGAACGTGCCCGGATTGGGTTTACGCGACAAAGGGTAGGATTCCCAGGTATCGCAACCCGCCGCCGGGTCTTCGTATTTGAAAAGGACGTTTGGATCTTCTCCCATGGATTCGAAATCGACGGCCACGTACTCAACGAGAATATCCGGAGCGCGCTTGGCCGGGAGTCCGGCAGACGCCAGAAGATTCCACAATTTGACCGGCGGAATGTGTTCAAACGAGGGAAAACGGCTTGGGCAATAAATCTTTCCGCCGCCGGAATAGGGTCTGACCGTTGAGGGTATCGGATCGAGTTCCGCCATCCGGTATCGTTCAATCAATTTGACGATGTATCGTTCCTGCCATGTGCGCGCCGCGTACAGCGGCAAACACAGGAGGATCGCGGCGGCGACGACAAAGAGTCCCGCGCGCATGCCGGCACGAAGCATGCCGCCAAGCCGGAAGCGCTTGGACCGTTGCAGATGAACGGCCCGAATTGTGTTGTCCAATACGAAGCCTGGAAACCAAAAAGAGGCAAAATTGAGATGGAACGCATGCCGGTTTTGAAATTCAAGGCTCGGATAACCGCACAGATAGATCAGGAGGAACAGGACGCCGAACGCGATTCGCATGTCGCGTCCGGCCATGATCAAAATGGCCGCCGCAGCGTAGAAGAGTCCGAAACGATACAGATGCCCGGCGATCGGCGCATGGATTTTTGCCGCTGCTTGCACGAAGGCATCGAAGTTGCCGGTGAAGGTATCGTTTGACAGATTGCGCACGATCCGCAACGTCGCGGCGTACCATCTGGCGACGACATCGCCGGGAAAGGTGCTGGCGAGTTCGTACACGTAGCGTCTTGCAGCCTTTTCCGCGGGCGGAGTCCAGATTTCCAAACTTTCGTTCAGCGTGAGTAGGGTCTTGGGTGTGATGTCGAATGCGGGCGTTGCCGGAGTGGCCTGAAATTCGCCGAACGCCGAGAGCAGCAATGCAAGGCGCAGGCCGGGCAGCGATTGATAATAGGCCAGATGTGTTTTTGCGTAAGTATAGATGAAGGCATGAACGAGGTAATCGGCGTTTGAACACAGGGGCGTGTACGAAGCGCGTTCAAGATCGGCGGACAGCAGGCATGGGAGCGAGAAACCTTGAGTCAGATAAAAGGCGTTGTATCCGCCGGTTTCGGAGGTGATCGAAATCGCGGGCCACGCCGGAACAACAAAGGCCGCAAGGGCCAGCGAGGCGCCGGCCAGGCGTATTTTCAACGGGAGGCGCTGCGCGCCGCGAGGCGGACAATCGGCTGGATCTATCGGACCGGCCGGATCGGTCTTCTGTTCTTCGGGAGGCGTCCCGCGCGCGAGAAATAACAGGAAGAACAGGGCCAGCGGCAGGCAGACGACGGCGTCTTGTCGAAATCCCATTCCTGCGCCGATGACAAGTCCCATGGCAAGCGCCAGGGCAAGGAAACGTTTACGGGAGACAGGCCGCATGATGAGACAGCCGCAGAGAAAAAGCGCCGCCAGGATGAAAGGCGCTTTCGTGAAATCGCGAATGGACGGGATTTCTACCAGCATCGAAGGGGATGACATGGCCGCCGCCATGCCGGCCAAGGCGATCGTCCGCCGCATGGCCAGCCGGAAAATACCGTAGACGATGGCGGCTGTTGCGCCGAAAAACAGGGCCGACAGAATGGCCACGTTGGCCCACGATATTCCGAACAGGCGCCACACGATCCCCACCGCGTAAATCAGATAGAAACGATCCTGGTAGAAAAGCCCCCGTGCCGGCTGAACGGACAATCCTGAGGGAATCGGTGTTTCCAGCCGGGACGTTTTGTGGTTCAGGAAATCCTGAACGCCTTCTGGCAGGGGCGATGTTGTCGAAAAACCGTGCCCCGACGCATAGAAGACGGCTGGAGCCAGCATGTCCGCGACGTTATGTTCTGGACCGGTGACGACACCGAATGTCTTCATGTAGGACCAACAGCCGACGGTTGCAGCGGCGAATATCAGCGCCGCCACGGCGGCCTCCGAACGAAACGGTTTAGCGGTCGCGGACGGCATGGCCGATATCCTTTGCGAGCGACGGTGTAATCAGATCCGCGTACAGGGCGTTTCCTGCGGGCGTGAAATGGCGGTCCAATTCAAAATAGAGGCCGGGCTCTTCACTGTGGGCGCGAAAACCGCCGGTCACGCAGAGAAAATCCAGACCAGCCCGTTCGCAAGCGCGGCGCACCGCTTCGTCCGGAGCATTGGTGGCGAGCATGCCGGGATCGGTCTGAAATCCGACGCGTTGGATGTTGCGATACGCCTCCTTGTTCACATAGAACCCTTCGGGAATGGACAGTACAATGGCGCGCGCGCCATAGCGACGCGCGGCGTTTCCGATGCGCCTGAAAGCCCTGGCCATGGGCGCGATACGGTCTTCCAGATCTTCGATGCGCACCGTGTTTAAAAAATAACCGGGTGATTCGGCGGCATGATTGATCATCCACGGGTTTATCAAGCCGTCGTGAAAATCGGCCCGGATGGATTCTTCCAGGCGATCGAATCGCGCGCGGTGTTCCGCCGGCATGCTTTTCAGCAGTCCCTTGGCCACGTCAATCCATATCTGGCGGCACTCTTCCGGGGATCGTTTCGTAATCAGGGATTGAGTCGCATACACCCGCCGGTTTTTCCAATACCGCGCCAGATGAACAAGATTCGGATACCGTGAAGCGATACGATCCTTCCATGTGACTTCCATGCCGGCTTGCTGGAGATCGTCGCCCGCGAGGCATCCAATCAGCACAAGATTTGGCCGCAGGACCGGTATGGCTGATTCCGCAATGGCCGCGTACTCGTTGGGCCCGGCGGCCGGCTTGCCAAGATTCAGCACCGCAACGTCCAGACCGTTTTCGCGCAGGTTATGCTCAAGACGTTTGCACCACGTGTCTTCAAGGTTGACGCCCCAGCCGTAGGTGAACGAGTCGCCTATCGCCACAATGCGGAACGCGCGTGTCTTTTCTTTTGGGATTTCATGATCCCGGAACCCCAGCGAGTTGATGTATTCATCGCACGCATAGTCTCGCGTTTTCCAGTGATCTTCTGTGTGCGGCTGAAAGAGAAGCCCCATGGGTCCCGGCCATAATCGTTGACGGAGGACTTCGCCGGCGGATCGATCCAACAGGTGTGCGGCGCCGGCGGCCAGTCCCGCGGAGACAATCACCAGAATAAGATTCTGCAGCAGAGCGGCCGTCCGCTTCATGGGGCGGTCTTTCCGGTCTGGGACATCCGTTTCCATTCGATTTGATCTGTGATTCGCTCCTCGAAGGCCTCCATCATCCGATCCATGCCCTGTTCGTTGAGATGACACCAGTCCGTGAACAGGGTTTCGCCCGGAACGTGATGCGGTTCCGCGGCGATAATTTTCGCTTCAACGTCCGCGAGCGGGACGTTTTTTTCCCGCGCGATTTTCCGGATGATGGCATTTTCGGTGTCGGATGCCTGATGGCGCATTGATCGTTTCAGGACCTCGCGGGAATAGCGGGCGCCTTCCTCGAATTGTCCACGGGCGAAAAAACCGCGTATCGTGTCGAGTTCCGCGCCGTTGGCCAGGCGCGGATTGCAAAGGTTCGACGGTACGCTCGACAAGATGATCGGCACGTTTCTCATCCTGCACATTGAAACGATCAGCAAAAGATTTTGTTCGAACACGGCCATGCGTTCGTCAATCTGTTCCGGCGTGAAATTCTTGAGCCGGGTGCTGCCATTTTCTTCCGGCGACAGCCGTAATAGTTCGCGGTTGCGTTCCCTCCGCAGCGCGTTTACACGAAGCATGGCGGTGCGATCGCGGACGAAACGGCAAAACGCGGACATGTAGAGCGCCCGTTGGAGGGGCAACGACCACAACCGCACGAATTGCAGTTGCTCCTGTTCTTGGAATTCGTTGTTTCCCTCGTAAAAGACGATCAGATCGGGCTGGTAATCGAGCAGTTCCGCCACGAGGGGCGCCAGCCGGTGGGTTCCGTATCCGCACCCGCCCGCATTGATGAATTCGAACCGGCACAGATCCGCATAACGAACGGCCATGCGCAACGCAAGCGATCGGATGGCGCCGCGCGCGTAGTTGATGGATGACCCGCCCACGAAAAAGACGCGGAATGTGTTCGCCGGCTTCGGCATCTTGAAATACTGATCCTGGAACGAGACGCGTTTATGCGGAGCCGTGATCAGGGTGTCCGGCGCTTTTGCATCCGGTATGAACAAGCGGCTGCCGGCATCGAATCCCCAGCCGTAGTCCACCGGCAGCGGCGGACGCCAGATTTCGACCACCCGAAATATGGATTCCAAGAGAACCGCGAGCAGCACGAGCGGCAGCAGCGAATAGATAATGGACTTGCTAATGCCAAGCGAGGACATGTTGTTGATAAATGCCGGCCCGGGGCCGGTCCGGTCCTTCCCGGTAAGCGTTCATATAAAATTGACATGGTCCGGCGGATTTTTGAGATCCCACAGGTAACGGTTGACCTCGTCCATCCGGCAGTTGATCCGGCATTGGTGCGCGTCCATTTCGTTCTGGACCCACGCGATGACCTTCCGCCGCCGTTCGCCGTTCCAAATTTCTTCAAAGGTATTTTCATACAAGTCGCCAAACAGGAATCGTTCGTCGCCGAGATAATTGCTGCAGCCCCACACCATGCCCGCGGCGTCAATGTATGCCCAGAAAGACATCGCGAGGCAACGGTCGTATGAGCGGTCGGCCGCATCCCACTTGCGCATCGCGTGTACGCGAAATATTACGTTGAACTCCGGCGTGTTGAAATTCGACAGTTCTTCTTCAAGTGCGAGATCCTGCTCGTAGGCCACGTCCCGGTACTCGTCCGTGATGCTGAGCGGGTGCTGCGAATACGGCTTGATGGCGAGGTAATCCAGCCCGATATCGCGCGCGATGCCGGCCAGTGCAACCGCCTCGGTTCGATTTTCCGGCAAGAGGATCATCTGCATGCCGAGCGCGCACGGCCAACCGTTGGCTTTTCGCAGCCGATCGGCTTGCGCAAGATTGTCTATTACGGTGTCGAAATCGCCCGGCTGCGTGCGGTGCAGATAGGCGTAGGTATCCCGCGTGCCCGCATCGAAACTCACCCGGACCCATTGCGCATGGGGCAGAATGGCCCTAGCCTTGTCGGGTGTAAACAGGACCCCATTCGTGGCCAGCGCCTGGTCTATGCCTGCCGCCTTGCCGGTCTGCATCATCTCCGCCAGGTGTTTGTGCAGCAGCGGTTCTCCCTCGCCCGCGTGCATGATGCTTTTCACGCCGAGGCGTCCCATCTCCTCGATGCGCTCCCTGAACATGCCCCAGTCCAGGAAACGCCGTTGATACTTCATGAAGTCATTCCCGCAGAACCGGCACCGGTGGTTGCAGGCGCCCGAAGGGCTCGCCTCGATATAAATAGGGTAGACGTTTTCTCCCCGCAACCATGCGGCTACCCGTTCCGTGTGATACTTCATCTTATGGCTGTCAATGCGGAACTTGTCCATGGTGTTCCTGGCTTATTTCATCAACGAGGAGATGCTGCGCAAATAGGAAACCGGGTTGAGGTAACTCTTGTTGCCGATGATGGCGCAGGCGGTCGCGCCCGCGACGTTTCCAATGAATCCAAGAATTTCCGTGGGCGCGCCCAAGGCCGCGCACGGCGCCGTCAGCGCGAGGCAGGCGTCGCCCGCGCCGATGCGATCCACGAGTTTCACACTGAAGACCGGTGTGCGTGAAAATCCGGTGCGTTTGTCGTAACCGACCGTGCCGTTCTGTCCGCGCGTGAGCAGGAAACTCCGGCACTTCAACTGATCGGCCAGCACTTGCGCGATGTTCTGGATGTCCACATGCTTTTTTTTCATTTCGAGCCGCGCTTCCGGCTCGTCAATGGTCACAAAGTCCGCACGCGGATACCGCGAAACCAGATTGAAACCATAGTTGCCGGGGTTGACCTGCACATTCAACGCCAGGAAAGGCGCCTTTTCGCACAAGACTTTGATCACCTTTTCCGTCATCAATCCATGGCCGTAATCCGCCACGATGACGACATCATGTTCCGGCGCGAGCGATGCGACCTTTTCGATAAACGCCGCCTCGTCTTTCGGTTGTAGCGGGTCGTCATTCATCAGGTCCGTTTCCAGCAGTTTGATGCTGAGATAGTCTTCGAGATAACGCCGCTTGACGATGGTTGGTCCGTCCGTTTTATGGATGAAATGCAGTCCGACGTTTTCGTTCAGTCGCTCCCGGATAAACGCCTCTTCGGTGTCGCGGTCGCCCAGCGCCGTCAGGCAGTTCAGATGTTCGCAAAATCCCGAAAGATGGTTGTTGATGGCCTGGATACCGCCGAGATAGCGTTCCATGTACTTGAGTTTCGCGGCGAGAATCGGATCCTTGTTGGCTTTATTCATCACGTCGCAGAAACAGTACTCGTCAATGATCGTTTCCCCTATCGTGAGGATTTTGAGCGTGGCGATGTCGCGCAGATACTGGAAGATATCTTCTTCGGTGTAGCGCGACCGGAATTCTTCGAGATACAGCCGCACTTCGGGCGAGAACAGATCCGTGTGCCGGTTGATCAAAGCCGACGCGCTGAACGTGTCCTCTTCCGTAAGGTGGAGTTGGCCGCCGACACTCCTGACCGCTTCCTCTTCCTTCAGAATGGCGCCGGTATGATCGCGCAGGCCGGTCTCGTTCGTCGCGCCTTTCACGAAATAATTCGGTTTCAGCAGTTGGATCGTCTCGACGGCGCTCGGCCACTTGTTGATGGCCACATAATCCACGCATTCGAGCGCGGCCAGGGCCTCGGCGCGCAACTGGTCCGTGAAGACGGGCCGGTGCGGCCCTTTGTCCACGAAATGGTCAGGCGTCAGTGTGACGACGAGCATTTCGCCCAGCCGCCGCGCTGCCTGCAAGTGCTTGATATGGCCGATATGCAGCAGGTCGAACACGCCGTGGCAAAGGACAACTGTTTTGCCGTCCGCACGCGCGGCGTCCAGTTTGGATGCCAGATCTTCGAGGCTCACTATTTTGTCGGCTATGGGCATATTGTCTCGCTCCAAACACTAAGGCGGCCCAGCCGCAATGTTTCGATCAAGGGTATAATTTCTTTGTTCGTCACATCTGCGCGCCGCGCGCAGAAGTGACGAACAAAGAAACTAAAACCGATGCTAACACACGCTCCGATTACAGGACAAACCAAGACGTCGGGCAGAATGACGGGAATTGCGCCGCGTCCGGCGGGACATTCCCGTCATTTTGGCGAGCGGTTACGCCGAGCGGGAACTTCAGGCGCGTTTGGCGGGGCTGGAAGTGAACGCCCTGATTGAAAAGCCTTACGATTTCGACAAACTGTCGGATCTCCTGCAAAAACATCTTGGCCGGGCGAATGTGGATAAATAATCCAAGATAAGGGCCGTCAAGATCGGTTACTACGATCTAATTTCTGGACATCGTGAACCTTGTGGACAGAGCGGGCTTCACCCGAAAGACTGGTTTTTTGTCCACTTCATCCATAAAGTCTACGACGTCCACGGTTTGCGTCCAGGACTCAGGTTTCGATGGCCGCAACCGGATATAAGCAGACTGGACAGTCTGCGCCACGCGGTTGAGTTGTTTGTTCGCCTGTATTGTGAAGTCGTCCGTGATTATCCGGCCCGGCGAAGCACGACGATTTCCACCCACAATCCCGCCAGTTGCCACAGGGTGCGCGCGATGCGCGGGAAATTGAAGAACTGCGATTTGCCGGAGGTGCGCTGGTAGTGGTGGACGGGCACTTCCACGCACCGGAAACCCGCGCGGTGAATTTTGGCCATCATTTCGACACAGATTACGCCGCTGTCGCGCGTCAGTTTGATGGTGTCGAATACACTCCGCCGGATCAGCCGAAAATCGCAGTCCACGTCGCGATAGGGAAGCGCGAAGGCGATTTTCACGCCCCAATGATAGATGCGCCCGATGATGCGCCGGTGCATCGGATCGCCGCGCGCGATTTTGTACCCTTGCACGATGTCCACGTCCGGCCCGGCGTGCGCCAGCAGAAGTTCCAGTTCGCGCACGTCGTATTGGGCGTCTCCGTCCGTGTAGAAAATCCACTCGCGCGTGGCCGCGCCGAAACCGCTTCGCAACGCGCCGCCGTATCCACGGTTTTTCGGATGCCTTACGATACGGACATCGGGGAAGTTGAGTTCGATTTCCGCCAGCGCCGCCAGCGTTTTCTCGCGGCTGCCGTCGTCCACGATGGTAATGTCGCCGTCAATGCCCAGGCGCCGGAACGTCTGTTCCGTGAGCAGAACCATGCTGCCGATCGTTCCCCAGTCGTTATAGCAGGGATAAAACACCGATATGGATGGCTTTGGGTCCATGCTGGGCGCTCCGTGGGCCGTTAGGGCGTTTCCGCCGGCGGAAGCAGGCGGAACGTCCGGCCTTCTCTCACGATCAGCCATTTGTGCGGCAACCGCCCTGTCGGAACATGTTCGAGCAATTCGGCCTGCCGTTGCGAAAGCAGGTTCAACGTCCATGCCAGCGGCTTGTCGGCCGTGCAAATGACGGCGCATTTTGGCAAATCCCTCACGGCGGACGCCACTTTGTAATAGGCGCGCATCTCGTCCGCCGTCCAAACAGTCGCCGCCGTGCCGATCAACCGGGCGCCCGGCGCAGCCGCCACCGAGACAACAAAGATCGCCAGAACGATCCGCCGGAATCGGGTTGCCCGGCCGATCGCACGGTATGCCCGCCATGTCGCAGCCCCGCCGAAAAAGCCGCCAATGGCCTGGCTGAACCACAAATAGCGCGGGATATGGCCCGGCGTGAAGAATAGCCACCAGTAAAGATAGAAAACGGCCAGCATGAACAGAACGGCCGTCGAACGATTGTACCGGTGCGCCGAGAGATTCCACGCGGCGAAGGCCAGGCCCGCCAGGGCCGCATACCCCGCCAATGGTTCGCGGCACACAGCGGGGAGCGTCCGCGCGAGGCAACGAAGACCGAAGAGCAAGTTGTGTTGGTACTCGGCCAGTGTACCGCCTGCCGCGCCGGCCACATCGTGCCGCATCCATGTTTGCGCCGCCCACCACGCCGCAACGACCGCCATAGCGCCGATGGCGGGCGTTGCCCATTCCCGATACCGCGCGGAGTATCCCATCATGTATTCGAAACAAAGAACACTGAACAACGGGAAAACGGCCAGGACAACGATGCTCTTGCATAACACCGCCAAACCGAAGCACGCGCCCGCCGCAATACCCGGCATGATATTTCCCGGACGGTCCCAAGCAATCAATCCCGCCAGCAGCCACGCCAGGGCCGGGGCTTCGCCGTACAACGTCCGGGCAAGATACACCGAACCCGGCATGGCCAGCATCATAGCCACGCCCGCCAGCGCCGCACCCGCGCCGAGGGATGGGGCAAGCGTTGCATAGGCGAGCGCGCACAGAAGGCCGAAATACAACGCCATTATGGCGCGCGCCCGCGCAATCATTTTGGGTCCGGCCGGATCGTTTTCCGACAGCGCCATGGCTGCGGCCACCGGCACAATCACGGGCGCGCCCACCGAATCGTAGGCGTCGAACCAGCGAAATCCCGTCTCAGGCAAGCCCGATCCGTAAATGCGATACGCCGCGAGATTGCGCGCGACGGCCAGGTGATACGCCTCGTCGGGCGCAATCCATGGATAAGTCTCCAGCCGGGGAAACGCCATGAGCGCACAGGCCAGCAGAGCCGCCGGGAGCAACCGCCACTCTGTTTTATGGGATGGGATGACTTCGACGGTTTCTCCTTGAAAGTCCTCAGCCGGCCGGGCAGTCGAAAGCCGCATGCGGGTAAAACAGACCCATGCCGCCACGGCCGTCATTCCGCTGAACAAAGCCATTCTCGCCAGCGCGGCGCCGGGTGTGATTGCCGCCGCGCCTTTCCATGCCAGCAGTATGATGGCGGCCGAGGCCGCGGCGCTGAAAAGGGCCAGCATCAGCGCTACCGCTAAAAACAGACCGGCTGCGTTCCGCCGGCAGGTCTCCTTGCGCGCTATACTGATTGTCTGAATCATTCACCCGTCCCGCCGCATGGATCAGAATACAGGCGCCATTGTACACGTCTCTGTTGGGGGAAAAAATAGCAGCCAGCCTGCATGGCGCAGATTGTCGAGTTTGCGCAAAGGAGGCTTTTTTCAATAGATTCGCGCAGACTCGACAGTCTGCGCCACGGCTTTCGTCATTTATCCTGGATTCGGCAGTCAAGATCGGATTCTACGTGCTATCCTCTGGATGTCGTGGACCTTGTGGACGAAATGGACAAGAAAATCAATCCCCTTGCGGGTGAAGTCCACTGGGTCCACAATGT
>Ga0209381_1001042_pt1 | contig 50856 bp, 32 predicted proteins | sample DewCreD2012metaG_FD_184111 | JGI IMG/M metagenome (GOLD analysis project Ga0209381, IMG submission 184111) | Hot spring sediment bacterial and archeal communities from British Columbia, Canada, to study Microbial Dark Matter (Phase II) - Dewar... ... | reverse complement strand
CCATACGTCTATTTCATAATGTGAGTGAGCACAATTATAATAATATAAGACATATGATACTATATACTGAAAGATTATCTCAGTTTATTTTCTGATTCCGCTTTGTATCTTACCAAAGTAAATCAATGGATGTTTAACGGGAATAGCAAAGATTCTGTTTACATATAATCCAAATCACTTTATACCTGTATGTACATTCCGAAATCAATGACCTCCTGTTCCGGACAGTTAATCCCTCAGGGAAACATTCTTTTGTCTGACATTCCATATCCATTCGCTCAGATGTATATTGTTTGTTCTTTTCTGTTAATAAAATTTATTTGGGTACAGAACATTTCATTTGAGAAGACAGGAAAGGTTTCAATGAGAGTAAAAAATGATGTCGCTTATATAGAATAATGGCAAGAAAGCGGGATGACACAGATTAACGCCGCGGCAGCGGCTGAATATGAATAACCCCCGGTGAGACTGGGTGTGACTTCGTAACCCTGCGGGCTGTCCTGACGCTTCGCTGTCTTTTCAGGGATTATTTTTCAAATTCTCAAATTTTCAAATTCTTAAATTCCAAAATTCCAAAATTTTCAAAATGTTTATACAAATGAAATCCTGAGAGATTCTACTGCATAAAAACAAGCAGGTCAGTATAATAGGCAATCCACAAAATAAATTAACATCAGGATCTGTACAGAATGAAAAAATAATGCAAATAAATGCGATAAAAGTACAATTCTATAAACTCCGGGCTGCATTAATTTGCCTGCAGATGAATTATTATAATAAGAAACGGTGTCAAAAACGCAAAAGATTGATTATTAATTTTTTCCAAACCAACCTAAAGTTCTATGAAAATTAATTGTTTGTTGCGATTTCATTGCAATAAGTGGAGATACAGCATGATCATAGCTGTTTTCTCTTTGTTGCTTATTGGGTCAGCACAGCTATATGCTGTCTATCCTGAATTGACTCCATCTGCGAATCCATTACCGGGTATAAAATCTCCTGATGATCAGGGAGTAAGAATTACGGGGATTGTTCGCGATGCCTCTACCAAAGAACCAATGGTAGGTGTTACGGTAGCTGTTGAAGGAACGACCACAGGAGCGTTAACTAACACTAATGGTGAGTTTACTTTAACAGTTCCTTCAGCTACTTCAGTTCTCAATTTCTCATATGTAGGCTACGCACCTCTCAGAGTCCCGTTGAACGGACAGGTATTTCTTGAAGTTGCACTTGAATCTACCACAACAGCCATTGAGGAGATTGTGGTAGTTGGTTATGGCACACAGAAGAAAACCACCGTTACAGGGGCTATTATATCAATAGGAAAAACAGAACTGCTACAATCCCCTGTGGCCAGTATCAGCAATTCGCTGGTTGGACGTATGCCCGGATTGTTATCTGTTCAAAGATACGGGCGGCCGGGAGATGATGCCAGCACATTAAGGATCCGTGGGTTCGGGACTTTTACAGGGGTTCAGGATCCGCTTATCATGGTTGACGGTATTGAGACTGCCAACTATAATAATATTGACCCGAATGAAATAGAGAGCATCTCCGTTCTGAAAGATGCTTCAGCCACTGCAGTTTACGGAGTAAGGGGCGCTAACGGTGTTCTGATTATTACGACAAAAAGAGGAAAGCTGGGAAAACCACAGGTTAGTTATACAGCTCAATACGCTACATCCAGGTTTACAGGGATGCTAAACGGTTTGAATGCTTACCAGTATGCAACCGGATATAATCTTGCCAGGAGATATGACGGGTATATCACCGGAGGATATACACCGGCTTTTTCGGATGAAGCAATTGCCCATTACATTGCTCATGATGATCCCATTTTTTATCCCGATGTGGACTGGTACAGCTATATGTTTGATAAAAATTCTGGGCAGACACAACACAACCTTAATATAAACGGGGGAACAGAGCATGTAAAATACTTTGTTTCCTTTGGAGCTTTCAGCCAGGAAGGATTAATTAATCATACTGATCTTGTAAAAGAATATGACGGAACATTAAGGTACAAGAGGTACAACGTTCGCTCAAACTTTGATTTTGATATCACCAAGCGATTATCTGCCAGCATAAACATTGCATCACAGATTGAGCTCAGATCGGGCGTTTCAGCTCCGATTGAAAGAGTATTTGAGGCATGCTGGGCAGGAAATCCGGTAAGTTATCCAAAACCGGAAGATGTGGGTGGACGATATGTTGCGCTTGACGGGGTGCTTACAAGCGCCAATCCCATCTCCTGGCTTTTGTTCAATGCCGGCCAGGGATTCCAGAAGAATTACAGAAACTATCTGAACAGTTCAGTCAGATTCAACTACAATTTTGATTTTATTACCAAGGGATTATCATCTCATGCTACAGTATCTTACAACAACTTCAATATGCAGAATATACTGTACAGCAAAGGTTCCGTAAGTTACAAAGCAAAAAGACTTGCTGACAATTCTGTTATTTTTGTACCTCAGACAGATCCTACACCTTTTGGTTTTTCTGAATCTTTCGGGAAAAACAGAAAAGTATATTTTGAAGCCGGATTTGATTATGCAAGAAGGTTCGGGGATCATAATGTATCAGGTTTATTGCTCTATAACCAGAGCAAGAGGTTTGATCCGGGTCTTGCCTTTCTGATTCCGAACGGATACCAGGGTCTTGTCGGGAGGGCCACCTATGATTTCAGAGGCCGTTACCTTGCTGAAGTAAACATTGGTTATAACGGGACTGAAAACTTTGCTCCCGGAAAAAGGTTCGGTTTCTTTCCCGCATACTCTGTTGGCTGGGTGGCATCCGATGAATCTTTCTTTCCGAAAAACAACATTGTCACTTACCTGAAGTTCAGGGCCTCCTACGGAGTTGTCGGTAATGATCAGATAGGGGGTAACAGGTTCCTTTACAGGCCTGCTGCCTATACCTATGTAAATAATCATTATTATTTTGGTGAGTACGGATCTAATCTTCAGGGGTATCAGGGCTCTCTCGAAGGAGCTCTTGGCAATTCCCTGGTAACATGGGAGCGTGCCAAAAAACTTAATCTGGCTGCCGAGATTTCATTCCTGAATAACAAACTCAAGGTCACTGCCGAATATTTTGATGAGAACAGGGATAATATACTTGCAAGCAAAAACGTCGTTCCTAACATTGTTGCCGCTACACTTCCGGCTTATAATCTTGGCAAAATGAGTAACAGCGGGTATGAAGGCGACGTTTCATTTAATAACAATTTCGGAAAATTCAATTACTGGATCAAAGGGAACTTTAGTTATGCCCATAATGTTATTGAATACCAGGATGAAGTTACTCCGGCTTTTCCCTATCAGAAACGTACGGGACAAAGGTATGGTCAACCCTTTGGACTTGTAACTGACGGATTATTTAATTCCTGGGAAGAGGTAAATGACGCCAACCGGCCGGTCTATCAATATCAGAATAATAAAATCCAGCCCGGAGATATTAAATATGTTGATATTAACGGTGACGGATTTATAAATGCTGATGACCAGGTTCCAATAGGTTATCCGAATTTCCCCGAAAAAATGTACGGCATCTCCTTTGGCGGAGACTACCAGGGTTTTGATTTGTCAATCCTATTCCAGGGTGCCTCAAATGTATCGGTAACTTATTCTAGGAGTTTTGTACAGCCATTTCTGGAATCGAGAAATGCTCCCAATTATATGGTGGAGAGCTGGAGTTATGAGCGCCTGATGAACGGAGAGAAGATCAGGTTTCCCCGCTATAACCAGGGATATTCCACCGCTGCTGCCAACTGGGTTAGCAGTAACTGGTGGACACAGGATGCAAGCTATCTGCGTCTGAAGAATATAGAGGTTGGATACACTTTGCCTGAACGGCTTATAAAAAAGGTTGGTCTTAATTATCTGCGCCTATACATTAATGGCATAAACCTTTATACCTGGAGTAAGGTATTACCTGGACTGGACCCGGAATCAGCGGCCGCTTCAACAACAAACAACGACCCTTATCCGGTTACTCGCACCATAAACTTCGGGCTTAATGTAAAATTCTAAAAATCTGACCAATGAAAAACATTATCATATCTTTTGTTTGTGCAATAACATTAGCACTGTTACCATCCTGCGAAAAGATGATGGGCGATTTTCTTGAGAAAGCGCCGGGTGTTGATGTTACTGAAGATACTATATTCTCATCGCAGGTACAGGTAGAAACCTTTGTTGCGGGAACCTACCGGTACGGTATGCATTCCACTCTTCCAAGAAATGAAAGAAACTACACCGGGCTGCCAAGATATACTACATCCTCAATTGCGACCGATGAAAGTGAATCCGCAGTTACCTGGCCCGGACTTCAGACATGGAATGTGGCTGATGTTACTCCTGACAATAATGACCTTAACGAAGATCTGAGGTGGAGTGGTAGCGCATTACGCTTTGTTGCCATACGGCGTGCGAATATTTTGCTTGAACGCATAGATAAGGTTAAGGGACTTGAAACCTCTTATATTAACCAGGTTAAGGGTGAAGCGAAATTTATACGCGCCCTGAATTATTTCGAAATGTTCAAGCGTTATGGCGGTGTTCCAATTGTAGATAAAAAATTTGAACTGACAGATGATTTTAATGTTCCGAGAAGTACAATCAGTGAGGTTGTCAATTTCATTGTGTCCGATTGCAATGATGCAATTGCCTCTCTTCCGGATGCATATCCTTCAAACTACAGAGGACGTGCCACAAAAGGAGCTGCCCTGATGCTGAAAGCAAAAACGCTTCTGTATGCCGCAAGCCCTCTGTTCAACACCGCCACACCATATTTAAGCATGGACGATCCTTCAAAGAATACACTTATATGTTATGGAAATTATGATGCTGCAAGATGGCAGGCGGCTGCCGATGCGGCAAAAGCTGTTATTGACTGGGCTCCTTCAGGTGGAATAGCCCTGATTACAAACCAGACACTGGAAACAAATTACAGATTTGTTTTTGAGAGGAACGATAACTCAGAAATTATTCTGGCGGCCAAACCGGGTGGGGCAGTCTCAATTACAAGCTGGCCATGGACAGGAATGATGCCTCAAAGATTCTACTCCGGCACATGGGGGATGGGGTACACAATGACGTTTAATTTCCTGAAAAAATATGAGAAGCAGGACGGTACACCCCAGACATGGGACCCTGTAGGTGGGACTGATCTCATTCCGAAATACAATGAACTCGATCGCCGGTTTAAGCAAACCTGCGCCGTGGTAGGTTCATACTGGAACGTTAATATTCCGATGGTAACTTCATATGTGGGCGGTACTCATAATGACGGTAATGTCTGCGGACAGTGGGTCACAAAATATATTCCACCCAGCCTGACTTTATCTGCAAACTCAGCTATGCCCAATGACGTTATCTTCAGGCTTGCAGAAGCGTACCTGGATTATGCAGAAGCTCTTAATGAGGCACAGGGACCGGTTCCCGCCGCTTATGCAGCAGTTAATACAATCAGGGCAAGATCAGGACAACCCGATCTGCCTGCAGGACTTACAAAGGATCAATTCAGAGACCGTGTAAGGAATGAACGTGCAATTGAACTCTTCGGCGAAGACCACCGGCTTTGGGATATCAGACGCTGGATGATCGCAGAGCAGGATGGAGTGATGCAGGGCGATTTTTACGGATTTAAAATTTATCAGAATCCGGCTCCACCTAACTTCAGATATGAAGTCTATAAATTCGAAACCCGTTTATGGAACAGAAGAATGTATCTGCAGCCATTCCGTCGTACTGAAGTCTTAAAGGGATACCTTATTCAAAATCCGGGTTACTAGCATATTCATTTTTTCGAAACTAATAAACCAATAAAAATGAAACTTATGACATCCAAATATAACCGAAGCTTAACGTTGATACTTTTCATCAGCGTTTGCTTAAGTGTTTTTTCAAAAGCTCAGACTCCTCCCATGGATACTGTTAAAAAACAGGTACCTGAAATAAAAATTGCCTACGGCAGTCAGCCTGCATGGAAGGTTAGCAGCTCAGTGACAGCTGTTAACGGAAGCGATCTCCTCTCACCATTCAATCCTAATTTTACAAGCATACTCGCCGGCAGAATACCAGGTCTTTCCGTGGTTATTAATGGTTCAGAGCCTGGCAATGAAAAAACCAACATCTACGGCCGTGGTATTAATACTTTCGGGGTAGGAGGGACCAGGATGCTGGTTCTTGTTGACGGTCTGGAAGCAAATTATCAGGATCTTGTTCCGGAGGAGATTGAATCGGTAAATCTTCTGAAAGATGCATCTGCTACTGCAATGTATGGTAGCAGGGCAGCCAACGGTGTGCTGCTGATAACCACAAAAAGGGGAGAGAAAGGCAGACTTAAAGTAGTATTCAGTACCCGGCAGGGTATCCAGAGCGCCGACAGACTGCCTCAGTTCCTCGGCTCCTATGATTATGCCAGACTCTACAATGAGGCCCTGGTAAATGACGGCAAAGCTGAATTTTACACAGCGGCAGACCTGGATTCATATAAGAACGGAGATGATCCTTATTTTCACCCCGATGTCAACTGGTACGACAACGTGTTAAGAAAAAATGCAACCATCTCTAACTATAATCTCAACTTTAGCGGGGGTGACAATGTAGTTAAGTACTTTGTTATGCTGAACAATATAAGGAACAGCAATCTTTACCGCAGAACAGGTGACGAATCGGAGTTCAGCATAAATGGCTTATACAGCCGGATAAATTTCAGATCAAATGTTGACATTAACATCACAAAGAGACTTTCTGCTGCAATAACTATCGGAGGTACTGTGGTTGACAAAGCCAATCCGTATTCGGGAAACACAGATGGAATTTTCAGAACAATGTCAATTATTCCGCCGAATGCTTTCCCGGTTTACAACCCAAACAATACACTTGGAAGAAACTCATTATACTCCAATCCTCTGGGTGATATTCTTTATTCAGGTTTCTATACTTCGAATGGCAGAACGCTGCAAACAACCATGGGCTTCACACACCTGCTTGATTTCATCACTGAGGGATTGAGCATTTCAGGCCGGGTTTCTTTTAACAGCTGGTTCCTGAGCCAGTCAAATAAATCAAGAACTTATGAGAGTTTTGCAATATCGAAAGATGCCCTGGGAAATACCGTTTATTCCAAATTCGGCCTTAACACCTCACTGGTTGGCAGCGAAGGGGCTTCAGACCAGAACAGGTCAACAGCCCTGCAGGCTTTCCTGAATTACGACCGTACATTCGGTAAAAACGATATAAGCGGTGTACTGATGTATAATTCCGACAATTATACAATCAGCGGCAATAATTTCCCTTCAAAACATGTAAACGTCAGCGGACGGGCTACAATAGCCAATAGTCAGAAATATATCGGTGAGTTCAGCTTCTCTTATATGGGATCTGAAAAATATCCAAAAAATTCTCGCTTTGGATTTTTCCCGGCCTTCTCATTGGGATGGATTGTGTCAAATGAAGGTTTCCTCAGTAACAGCAATTTCATTAACTTTTTGAAAATAAGAGGATCTTACGGATTGGTTGGTAATGAACTCTATGGATCACCGGCTCCTGATTTTATGTTTGAGCAGTATTATCCATATACATCAAGTTACTACTTCGGAACAGGAAATACTTCCGCAAGTGCAATAGTTCAGGGCAGCCCGGCCAATAAAAATGTTACGTGGGAGAAAGAACTGATTTCAAACTTTGGATTTGAGGCCACAATTGCCCGCCATGTTGATTTATCATTTGACGTATTTAACCGCGACAGGTATGACATTCTGGTACAGCCTAACAGTACCGACCCGGATTTCATGGGTTACACCAAACCATATCTGAACCAGGGTAAAGCCAATAACAGGGGATTTGAAGGTAAGCTTCGCCTCTATAATGATGAATCAAATAGTCTGAGGTTTTTCGTAGAAGCTACTGCCTGGTACTTTAAAAACAAAATGGTCTTTAGCTCTGAAGCAATTCAGCTGTATGATTACCTCTACCAGACCGGACGTCCAATAGGTCAGCCTTTTGGCCTGGTAGCTATCGGATTCTTTAAGGATGCCGCTGACATCGCAGCAAGCCCCAGGCAGATATGGACGAATGTTAAGCCGGGTGACGTGAAGTACAAGGATCAGAACGACGACGACATTATAGACCAGCGCGATCAGTACCCGATCGGAAAGACAAGTCTGCCAAACCTTACCGCAGGACTCCACCTGGGATTAAAATATAAAGGTTTTGACTTCGATATGTTTTTTCAGGGGGTAACCAGCCGCACCATTACATTTGACGGATACTATTTCCATGCTTTCCAGAACAACGGTAAAGCGGGTACAATTGCTCTGAACAGATGGACACCTGAAACTGCCGGAACGGCTACATATCCGAGACTTTCGTCAATGAATGATGATAATAATTTCAGATATTCAACTCTCTGGCAACGTGATGGCAGTTTTATCAAACTGCGCAGCGTAGAACTTGGGTATACCCTTCCTAACAGTATAACAAATGTTGTCAAAATGGACCACGCAAGGATCTTTATCAGCGGAAACAACCTTTTCTCTCTGGATCATATGGAAGGTTACAGAGATCCTGAGATTGCTTCCGGATATCCCGCAACCAGAACTTTCAGCGTTGGTTTAAGTGTTCAGTTCAGGTAGTCTAACTTAAAAAATCTTTAAAGAATGAAAAAGAATATATATATATTAGGAATTCTCATAATCCTTGTTTATACCGGATGTGAGAAACTGGACCGGGAGATAATTACAACATTAAGCAAAAATGATGTTGAAAAAATTTACTCCTATACCATGAACCGGGCCACTGCTTTGTATACTGACCTGCCAGACGGGTTCTTTGAGATTGACGGGGCAATCAGTGCCTGTGCCAGTGATGAAGCTGAGTATACACTTGAAACATCTAACGTGCAGATGTTTAATATCGGAAGCTGGAATGCGATTTATAACCCTGATAATGTATGGGCTAAATATTACAAAGCTATCCGTAATGTTAATCTGTTCCTTGAAACTTCCGACAGTGTTAATCTGGACATCTACAGGCTCGATCCTACCCCCTCTCAGCAACTTATTTATACAAACAGGCTGGCTGAGATCAAAAGATGGAAATATGAAGCACGTTTCCTGAGAGCCTTTTACTATTTCGAACTTGTTAAGCGTTACGGAGGGGTTCCTATTATTACAAAGGCTCTTACCTACGGCGACGACTATAAGGGAGTGAACAGAAATACTCTCGAGGAGTGTGTGAATTTCATAAAATCTGAATGTGATTCTGCAGCAGCACAACTGCCTGCCAAGTATGCCGATGCTGATCTTGGAAGGGCAACAAAAGGAGCTGCCCTGGCACTCAAGGCAAAAGTGCTTTTATATGCTGCATCCGATTTGTGGAACACACCATCATGGGCTTCAGGATATCCTCGCCCGGAACTGATAGCAATGTCACCAGGCGACAGAAATGCAAGGTGGAAAGATGCAGCTGATGCAGCACTTGCAGTAATTACCCTGCCTGGTACAACTTATGCACTTTCCAATAACTACAGAAATCTCTTTATCACCTCGCAGGGTTTCCAGAATATGGAACATATACTCGTACGCAGGAATGGTGCAAGCAATACCTTCGAAAAGGCAAATTATTCTGTCGGATTCGATATGGGAAGAAGCGGCGCTACACCTTCCCAGAACCTGGTGGATGCATATGAAATCAAGGTTGACGCGACTACTGCCATTCCATTTGACTGGTCAGATCCAACTCATGCAGCCAATCCTTATGCTACAACGGGTCCTACTGCCCGTGATCCGCGCCTGTTCCTGAATGTTATTGTTAATAACAGCACATACAAAGGAAGGGCTATGGAGATATGGACCGGCGGCAAGGATGGAAAAGGGAAAGACCTGGCTTCCAAAACCGGCTATTATCTTAAAAAGTATGTTGATGAGAATATAAATCTTCTTACAAATACAACAAGTGTACACAGCTGGGATCTGATACGCCTTGCCGACGTATACCTGTGGTATGCGGAAGCTTTGAATGAATACAACCCGGGGCATTCAGATATTAAGAAATATGTTGATTTTGTCCGTCAGAGATCTGGTATTGCTATGCCCGGAATACCAGCCGGTACACAGGAGGAGATTCGCAATATAATCAGGCATGAACGATTTGTTGAACTTGCCTTCGAAGGCCACAGATTATGGGACCTCCGCAGATGGATGCTGGCACCTGCTGTTCTGGGTGCCCCGCTCAAAGGTGTGGAAATTACCCAGACAGCGCCCTCTACCTTCACCTATTCGGTATTTAACGTGGAGAACAGGGTGTTCCATCCGAAAATGTATTTCTATCCCATACCGCAGTCGGAATTACTTAAAATGCCGACATGGGAACAAAATCCTCTCTGGTAAATTTAACTAACACAAAAAACAGAAAGTATGAAAAAGATACTCACCAAAAGCATAATTCTGCTGACAGCATTAACCGGATTTGCTATTCTGCTGACATCCTGTGAATACAAGGAAGTTGCAGATGCCGAATACCCTGGCCAGGTTCTTTATATGCCTGCCGCAATCAATGGTATCTTTACCATTGACAATGTTCCGCAAAGGGTTGAGTTCCTGCCAACTCCCGGACAGGCATACCGTTTTACGGTAGACCTCACGAACAACAAACTTATAGTTCCTCTGGCAGTATATCGTGCTGGGCTTGATCGCAGCGGTAATGTTGAAGTCAATATTTCGGCTAATACCGACACCGTTACAAAGCTGAAAACAGCAGCTAAGATACCTGCCATTACAGGCATATTGCCGTCATCAAAATTTACCATGCCGGCATCAGTTCAGGTAAAAAACGGTGAAGAACTAGGCTCATTCAATCTCGAGATTGACCTTGGTTATCTCCGTTCATTCCCCGATACTGTTTTTGCAATAGGTGCAGGAATAACATCTTCCCAGGCTACAGTTAATCCAAAATACAATACTACGATTGTGGTTCTTTATACGAAGATACTTAATCCTATAGCTAACTTCACTCTGACTGTGGATGCGACAAATAGATTAAAGGTTACCTGTACAAATACATCCAAATATCAGATGAAGAATCTGTGGGATTTCGGAGATGGCACAACCGATACAATCAAGGCGCCGGTACATATTTATAATACTGCCGGCACCTATACTGTAACACTTACTGCAGTGGGGGTACTTGGCCCTGTGAATCAGTCAGTAAAGACCTTGCCGGTTACCGTAGGAAAATAACATAAAAGTTAGTTAGGTTAGTTAGGTGATTTTTTAAGCTGCCTCCGGATGAAGATGGAGGCAGCTTTTTGTTAAAAGGCTGACTTATATTTTGTGTTACATTTGAAAAAATTTAAGTCTTTCCCATATACTCAAATCATGTATCATGAAAAAATTAATACTTCTCTTTATTCTTTTACCTGCCATTCATTATGCCTCATACTCAAAAGTATGGATATTGTCTGATGCAAATCTGACTGTCAGTCTTGATGATCAGACACTGTCGCTCACAGTTACGGACAAACGTTGCAATAAGGTATGGGAACAGATTCCTCTGAAAGAACAGTATTCAGTGAAGAAAATCTCTCAGAAAGGAAACTCAATTACACTTTCACTTTCCGGAAAATACCCTTTTGATCTCTCTGTAAGTTTGTTGGAAAACTCAGATGTGGTTTTTACGTTATCAGGTAAAAAAGATATTCAAATAGATGAATTTGCTTTTCCGCCTGCATTCAGGACACCAGGAAAGAACCATTACCTTCTGTTAAATGACGGAGAGGGATATTTGCTCGCGGTTGACGATACTACATATCCTGTCGGAAGACACAATGTATATACCATGTCGGGCGGGCTAAGCATGTCATGGCTTGGAATTACCGACGACAAGTTTGAATCGGGGTATATGATGATTCTTGACACACCTGATGATGCTGCGTTTATTTCCATGCGATATGAAGGTCTGGTTACATTCGGGCCGGTATGGGTGCCGCAGATGGATAAATTTGGTTACGACCGGAAACTGATCTGTCATTTCTTTGAAAAAGGCGGTTATGTGGCTCAATGCAAGAAATACCGTGAGTATGCATGGAAAAGAAACGGAGTCACCAGTCTCGCGGAACAGAAAAAAACTTTACCTGCAATTGAGAAACTGATAGGGGCCGTTCATATTTATGTATGGGATGATGCAAGGAAGCCGGAATTTGCCAGGGAATTAAGAGACGCAGGTATAGAAAAAGCGTTTTTTCTCTGGAACCCCAACCACCCTCCCTATCCTGAAAAGGATTACGATTTGCGGCTTAAGGAGCTCGGTTACCTCTCAGGAGTATATGAACTTTTCAGAGATGCCCGTCTGGCAGATACAATTCTTCCACCTCCGGGTGAAATACCTTCGGAGACCTATCTTAACCGTTTCTCTTTCCCCGGTTTATTCAATCAGATTACCCTGATACAGAGAGATGGGAAGCGTCATTACTCAGGATTCGGATATGATATCTGTCCCAAAGCTGTTATGCCTCTTATTCCTTCCTTACGTGTAGACAAAGAATTGGCTGTCTATCCGCATGAGACTTACTTCATAGACGGATGGCAGGCAAGCGGTCTTTTTGAATGTTATTCAAAAGAACATCCTTTAACAAGAACCCAGTATAAACAAACAGTTATTGATATCAGTAAGATGTTTATGGACAAATACAAAATGATTGTCGGCGCTGAATGGGGAGCAGATTACGGCATTCCAACCACCGCATACAATCATGGTATGATGACTTTGCACAGGACTTGGTTCGGTTCAGATGCCTATAAAAGAGGAACAATCTATTTCATAGGCAGATGGGGCGCTTCACGACCTTCTATAATGTTATCAACCAGTACTGCCACCGACAGATATCTGCAATATTCAATAAATGAATACACAAGGGTCCCGTTATATGAGCTTGTTTATCATGATGCAACTGTTTCTTCCTGGCGATGGGAAGACACAAATCATAAAATGCCGGAAATATGGTGGAAAAAAGACCTGTTCAATATCCTGTACGGCACTGCACCTCTTTGGTGCCCTGACTACCAGCTCTGGAATAATTTTAAAAACACTTTTATCGAAAGTTATAAAAATGTCTGTCCATGGCTTCGGGAAATAGGTTATGACGAAATGATTTCCCACAGGTTTATTACTGAGGATCGCAAGGTGCAGGAGAGCATATTTTCTTCGGGCAAAAAGGTGATCGTGAATTTCGGGGATAAAGATTATCTGATGGAAGGAAAAGTAATCAGGGCAAAAGGTTTCCTTACTTTTTAACAGAACGCTCCGTATAGATCCTTTCGCGGCAATTCTTATACGAAAGAAGGGGTTGCTATCTGTTCAGTAGTGGGAGATAAACTACTTCTTTTCCGTTCCTCTGAACGTCTTAATCAGAATTACGCCATTAGCTCCACGTATTCCGTAAACAGCCGTGGAAGGACCTTTCAGAAGCTGAATTGACATCACATCTGCCGGGGCTACATCATTTACCTGTTCGGTAATTATGCCATCCACAATAAAAACAGCTTCAGCATTGCCGCCAAAGGTTGAGATTCCCTGAATATAGACTGAGGAGCCACGGACCTGGACACCCGGCACTTCAGCCTTTATCAGATCATAAATATTCGAATATGATGAAAATCGCGGCCTTACGACTGTAGCCTTACCGGAAGTGATGTTTCTCTTCTTCATGGTTCCATATCCGACTTCAACCATCTCGTCTTCTTCACCCTTGGGTAAACTATCCGGTTTAAAAGTAACAGAAGGATCCAGAATTAAGTCAATCTTTGACCTTCCGTTAATATCAGATTTACCTGCACCTTTCTCAGGTGAGAGCGCAAGAATCTCTTTTGATCCCCTGTCAGCTTTTATGCTGTATTTGCCTGTTTTTCCGGTTACTGCAGATGTTTTTCTGCTGTCTATAAAGATCATAGCCCCTTTTACCGGATTGAGATTTGAATCTGATACTTTCCCGCTGATGGTTAACTTTTTTTCTGATAGCTGTCCGTTTGAAACAAAAGAAAAAATAATACTTAAAACGGTCAGCAGGACTTTTTTAATCTCCATATTATTAATTTTAAAACATTTGCGGAAAGAAATAATTTCTTTTATCATTTTCTTTCATGCCAGCATCTTCAGTCGGCTTTGCCTGAATTCATTTGGGGTAACAGACTTAATTTTCTTAAACAGGCGGTTGAAATAGGCTACATTATTGTATCCTGCATTAAATGCTATTTCAGAAATTGCATTTTCAGTGTACAAAAGACTTCTGCATGCAAAACCTATTCTTATCTCATTCAGAACCTGGGAAAATGTTTTGGTTGTATGCTTCTTAAAAAACCGGCAGAATGCAGAGACGCTCATATTCAGATGTGAGGCAGCCTCTTCAAGTGTCAGATCATTATTATAGTTTTCGAGCATGAAATTAAATACTCTGTTGATCTTTTCATTACTGCCGATTTTGTTTATCTCGTTGAACCTGGTACTTGAAAGAAGCCTGTAATTAGATGTTTCATTCATCAATAACAGTATTTCAATCAGCATAAGTAACCGTTTCCATCCGGTCAGTTTCATAAGCGAAAGCATCTTGCTGCCTATTAAGCGCGCCTCCAAACCATGAAAATGAATTCCACGGCCTGACCGTTCAAATAAATTATCCAGATCTGACAATTCCGGAAAACTACTGATGAGATTTGTAAAGAGATTTTTTCCGAAATGAATTATTACAGCTTTGGCTTTTAAATCCGTATCTTTTGTAAAGTATGGATTATCAGTGTGCCAGAAATGAGGAATGCCCTGACCAATGAAGACAAGTTCATTCCTGCCATACCTTTCGATACTGTCTCCCACACACCTGATACCACAGTTTTCGATATTGTACATCAATTCGTACTCTTCATGGTAATGATACTGTTTTGACGATTGTGATCTGTCGAAGTACCTGACAATAAATGAGTCATTGATTGTCTTGTTTTCACTGATGATGAATATTGGTTTCATAAGAATCACTTTTTAGCTTAGACACAATAATTTCTTTATAACATTTTCAGGTCAGTTCCATTCTATAACCATAGTTTCTTCAGGTGAAATGAAGATTCTGTTCCCTTTGATGCTTCCTGCCTTATTGGCAAACAGTATTCTGGAGTTAGCGGTTTTGTTCTTAAAATCAAGATCCAGTGAAACCGGTTTGGGGCTTTTGCTGATTATAACAGTCAGGTAGCCTGAGCCCGATTCCAAAGACCGCATAAGAATGTCTTTTTGAGGAATTTTAAATCTTACCGGGACATTATTGTTTAGACTTTGTATCAATTCAGCATTCAGAAGTTTTATCAACCCGGTATAATCATCTGATATTCTGCTTCCAAGGCCTATTAACGATGGTATCCATAATACTTCACCCAGACCGGTTTTATTCCGGAGAGCGATGGTTTCCCCTTCATGCATTGCCACACTGCTGCCCGATTTTCCGGAAATGTAACCTCGCCATAAATGTGCCGGAATTGTGTAAGTATCCAATTGCAGAGGGAAGATGTTACCGGCCACTTTGAATTCACTGATATTCCCTCCAAAAAGATTTTCCCAGGCAAACCCGGTTTTCATGGTATTGTGAAGATTTTCATCAAAAAAAGCGGTTAACCCCTCTACAATTAGTTTACCTCCCTTTCTGACAAAGCTTTCCAGAAAAGGCACATAGCTGTCAGGAAGGGATATCTGGTGTGCCAGTATAATGGTTGAACCCGTATAGTCATTCTTTCCGAAATCAAATTCCTCAAAAGCTTTAAGATTAACATTGACTCCCATCTGAGTAATGGCTTCGAAAAAGCCAAGTGCAGATTTCATAACTGCTCCCGGGGTTCTTGCCTCATAAGTTCTGGCCAATCCTTCAGTCATTTTATTTTCGGCCCAGAGAGACTCATGCACATAAAGCACATTAATACCAGACTCAGCCACTCTGATATTTTCAATAAGTTCTTTATTCTGATTTATGGTACGTGCAACCTCACCTGCGGCTCTCATTCTGTCGGAAGGTCTGTTCTGGAAATCGAGTAATGCCCATTCTCCGGCTTCAATCCCCGAACTTCTGGGATTGAGAGACCAGAATATACTGCCTTTGCCCTCTGTGGCTGTAACTATCCATAGCCATTGGGCAATCTCTTCCTTCGTGGGGCAGATCGGGGTTCCTCCGCTGTATGTATTGTTTCCACCCTGCATCTCGGTCATTATCCAGGGAATATCGCCGGCTCCCGAACGGAGTATTTCACTGTTTGCCAGCATTGCCATTGCATACCGCGAACGGCTGAAGTAACCAAAATGCCATGACGCATGTGCAGAACCGCCTAAGCTGGTAAGGAACTTTCTCCATTCGGGAAAATTATATTCTGCACAATTCTGAAAAATTGCGTGGTTGTTTACATGTATTTCACAATCAGGATCGTACTTGCGAACCTCACTGGCGATCCATTTCAAAAACCATGTATTGTAATCCCTTAAGAAGGCCTGGTCGGTTAAATCCATTAGAACCGGGTATCCTTTGCCGGTAAATTCTTTTTGTGGATGAGACTCTTTCCATTCAGTGAACTTCTTCCCGGTAAATTCCGAAGAAGGTAATTTACCTCCAACTCCTGGCTCATTAATCAACACCCATCCATAAAGACTCCTGAACTGACTGAAATGGGTGGTCAACTGCTTTATGTACTCTGCAATTGATTCAAGGTGTTCATCGCTCCGGGGAAATTTAAAACCTCCGATATCGGTCTTTTCAGTATGTGGGAAGAAGGTTCCGAATACTTTTATGCCATATTTTTCAGCCGAGCGGAAGGCCATGTCAAAAAGCCCGAAATCCCATGTTCCATCCGGCTTTCTCATATACGACTCAAACATCCGGATGCGGCAGATAGTCATGTTATTCTCTTTCAATGTCCGGAACCATAAATCAATTTCTTCGGCAGTTTGTCCGGGTTCAATAAAAACCTGCGCACCAATATTAATTTCACGGCCTGGTTTACCCCCGGGAATACTGACATCAATCCCCTGACATTGCACAGCCATAACTGATCCGGTTGAACCGGCCAGCAGGCACAACAGAATCAGAATCCTAATTTTCATCGCCGTAATTTTTTTTTGGTTTCATTAATCGTTTTGCCTTATAGCTATTCGTTTAATAATTAACAATCAGAGTCTTTACTTCCCTGGATTTGTCTGTTTTAAGCTGCAGGTAATAAATACCCGGTTTAAGATTTATTGCCTGCTGAATAGTGGCATTTGGTTCAACACCCGGGATCTCCAGATTATGAACCGCCAACACTTTTCCGTTATTATTGAGTATACTGAGTTCAACCTTCTTTCCCGGATAAGCAGAGGTAACAATATTGATTTTATCCTTAGCCGGGTTTGGGTAAAAATCAAAAGCAGATTTCCTGTTTTCAGGATTTTTCCCGGCTGAATTTCCTGCTGGAAGAACCTCAAATACCTCAACATCATCAATATAGATTGACTGTTTTGATGCTCCCAGCAGGAACCTCAAAGAGAGCGTCTCAGTTGATGTACTATTATATAAGAATGGCCCGAAAGTAGCAGGAATGGTCGTTATGTTGATATTGTTTTTTGTGTAAAGTATAGTCCAGGGGGATACATTTCTGATCAACATCAGGCTTACCATTCTGTTTGTATCTACACTGGCTTTAAAAAAAACAGCATATTGCTTTCCTTCAACGACAGAAATATTGGTGCCAAACTGGACATTATAAGCCGAGTTGGTGGTTCCGGTACTAACGATTGATACTTTACCGACTTTTGAAGCATAGCCTGTTTGGTCAGTTGATACAACTGAGGCTGATCCTGAGTTTTGATATGCAAAGCTCCACCCGTTGGTGCCGCTGTTGAAATCCGGATTAGATATCAGATTCTGTGCAGACAGATTCATCGCCGAAACCACTGTCAATGTCTGGCTGACATCTGCTGCCGGATGAGTATTTTCATTTCCTGCCTGTGACGCTGTAATAATAGTTGTGCCCTGTTTTAATACCCGGATTTTTCCATCAACAATAGTGGCAACTGCAGGAGTCGAGCTGGTGTAGGTTACAGGCAATCCTGAACTTGCAACAGCCCCGGGGGTAAAGTCTTTATCTCCGACAAATTTTAACGGTAAGGCATTGAAAGTGATTGTCTGGGAAGCTTTCAGATGGCTCTTGCCCTTGCCGGTTAAGGATAAAACAAAGGGGTTTTCGTATTCATCATTGTTTGCGATAGAGATTGTACCGTTGTACTGGATTTCCTCCCCTGTGCTCAGTTTAACCTGAAATGTTGCTGAACTTCCGGGGTTAATCATTTCAGGGGCATCCTCAACAACCGAAAAGCCATTCCCTGAAACCTGAATGCGTGGTGAACCCGTCAGTTGAAGCAAGGCACTTCCCTTATTCTCGATCGTAAACGTAACAGTCTTTGGGTCATTGAAAAAAACATCCCCGAATGAGAATACACTGTTGTTAGCCAGCATTATCGATCCCTGTTTGATAAACATTTCGGGAGCTGATGCGATTTCAGTAAATGGTGATTCAAATGCACCACGATCGGGTTTGGCTCCGACAGGTCTGGCAACACCATTGATATCATACAGGCTGTATCTGCCGGGTGTGTCACATCCGGCGTTTATTGCCGGACTGGTTTTACGTAAACTGAAGTTGGCATTCCTGTCGTACGATATCTTTACGAATTTTGGATCGGCAGTAATATCGTTTGCGCCCTTCCGATATGCCGGTCCGTTGAAATAGATGTTATAATCATAGGTAGTTCCGCCTGCGTTGGAATTGCACGCTCCGCCCGTTCGGGCATACATAATATTATTATAAATATTGACATTGGAGCCATCCGCTCCGTAAATTTCGGGATAACCTACCACCCTTCCATTGTTGTATGCGGTATTATTTATGATATCCACGTTATTGCTGCTGTATGCATGAATACCCGAACCGCCATTGTAATACGAAACATTATTTTCCACCAGTGTTTTACCGGTATAGGGGATTCCACCGGTGATCTGTGAATTTTTGTTGTCATCAATTATTATCCCGTTCCCATCCGATAAATAATCCCTTCCTGCCCAGGGTATTAATGTCTTGTTATTAAAACAGACGTTTCCCCTTACAATAATTTTATAAGTATCAGTGTTAGAGTCATAGTTCTGAGGATGAAAAACACTTATGCCGCTGGTGGCATACATGCCATACCATGAATTATTGTACACCAGATTGTTTTCAATAATGAGATAGTCAAAATTGCTACCGCCTATTCCTCCTCCCTGAAAGTCGTGGACTTTGCAGTTACGTACTTCGATATGATGCCATGGTGTGGAGGTTACTTTATCGTCACCTATGCTTATTCCGCCTATATTCATTGTTCCTATCAGGTCCCAGTCGCGGCTGCCGGAAGGTGTATTAACATAATAATCATACATTGCCCTGGCTTCCTCGTATGTAATGTTCTGGTTGGGGCCCTCAAGTTCGATGCCTTCAAACCGGATATAATTTGCCCTTATCCGGACACAACTCCAGCGGCAGTTTACACCGGAGATTACCGGTTGATGTCCCGGATAATTTTTAAAGGTAATGAATGAACCTGCACTGCCTGAACGCCAGATATACAATACAGTGGCATGGTTGCTGTAAAGAACCTTTGTATCGCTGTAAACACCGTTCATAATGTAAACACAATCACCAGGATTAGTCAGGTCGGCGGCTTTCTGTATGGTACGGAAAGCCGAACCGGCGGAGAGTCCGTTGTTTGTATCGGATCCGGTTAATGCCGATACATAAAAGTCAGTGCCATAGGCATAACTATATGACAAGCAGGTAATAAGTATGAACAGGTATTTCAGGTTAATTACACGTAACATTGCATTCATCACTTAATGATTTTACAACTTCCTTGTTTACCATTGCAACGGCACTTTAATAGTGTTCTATTAATTTCACATTACCGGGAGAGGGGAATTTTCTTGCAGTATCGTCAAGTACCAGTATCCAGTCGTTACCTCTCCCCGACGAAGGAGGGACAAATTGCCTTGCACCCCTTCCTTTAAATGTTCCCAAAGATTTTGCTTCGCCATTGCGCGGGTTGTACCACCAGGCTTTTATTTTTTTTGCACCGATGGCATCAGGTATAATTTCAGCCTTCAGTCCTGTCGGAAAATAGATCAGGGCATAACCGTCTCCTCTTGTTGCTGCAACGTAATCGGTCTCAGAGAAACCGGAAGTTGCAATAATTGACTGGTCAGGCACACGCGAAAGAAATGGTCTTGATTCAAGTAATCTGCGTGCATGAATAAGGTTAAATGCACCGGGCATATCGAGGGCTTCGTACCATGTTTTTCTCACATTCCCCCTTTGTTTTTTATCGGCAGACCACATCTGCCATATTGCCTGGCATCCGTAGGTATGACCGCAGGCTCCGCTGAAAAGACTCCAGTAAAGAGCATGGCGTACGTCGGTATCATCAAATCTGTCAGGCAGACCTGAGTCTGATTTTATCTCAATATCTTCGTAGCGTGGTTCGCCGTCAAGGCATGGTTTTACCGGAGTAAGGTTATAATCGGGGACTAACAGACGCCTGGTAACGGCGAATGATCTGTCCCTGTGGCCTGTCTGGCACATGTTGAAATCGAGCCATTGGCTGTTGTGGAACCATTCGGAAGAACTGCGGCCACCCCAGGGGTGAAAAGTCATCAGGTGGTTTTTATCAACCGATTTAATTCCTTCAGCCAGAGCATTCCAGACAGGATAGTTATCTCCGCCTCCTTCACGGTCACCGCCGTTGATCCAGATAATATTCGGACTGTTTTTATACCTGCTGCCTATCCATTGTCCGTATTTATAAGCATTTTCTTTATTAAAAACCACAGGTCCCGGTCCATAACGCGGATCAACCTTGTCACCCCATGTAGGAAGCAAACCGATAAAGAGACCATTCTCTTCAGCTTTTTTTATTACCCAGTCAACATGTTGCCAGTAGTTTTCATCGGGTTTCAGCGGATCGTTATCAATCAATGGTTTATGCCCTTCCGCATTTGGAGTGTTCAATCCGTCAAGCTCTGCAAGGGCAACCGCCTGGATGACGGTAAATCCTTTAGAACGGCGGTTTTCAAGATATTTTTCTGTTTCTTCCTTTGTCAGCCTGTGAAACAACTCCCATGCGGTATCGCCAAGATAGAAGAAAGGCCGACCATCCTCTCTGACCAGGTAGCGTCCGTTTTCACTTACCTTTAGGGTTTGTGAAAACATTTCTCCGTAGCCTGCAAGCAGGCATCCGGAAATGAGCAGAATAGTTTTAATTCTCAGTTTCATATTTTCATTCAGTCTGGTTAGTTTTATCTCTGACAATCACTTTCTGCACGGTTTTACCCTCCGATACTGATTTTGCTGATGGCTGACTGCCACCAACCGAAATTTCAATTTCACCTTCAACCGGAACCTGCCTGCCATTACTGTCAATTACCATCATATTTTTGGCAAGGAGACTGAACGAAACCGTTTTGGTTTCCCCAGCCTTAAGGTGAATCCGCCGGAAACCCTTTAAAACGCGGATTGGGGTACGGAAGGGGGCATTTTTATAAGACATATAAAGCTGAACAACCTCATCTCCGTCCATTTTACCGGTATTGGTCACGTTCACCTGTATTTTCAGACCGGAGTCAGGGGTGTATACTTCAGGTAATTCCAGTTTGTCATATTTAAATGTGGTGTAGCTTAACCCAAAACCGAACAGATAGAGGGGTTCACCCCTGAAATAGCGGTAAGTGCGGTTTTCCATGCTGTAATCTTCAAAATCCGGAAGATCTTCAATGTTTTTGTAGAAGGTTACAGGCAAACGACCGGCAGGGTTATAGTCGCCGAACAACACATCGGCAATAGCATCTCCGCCAGCCTGTCCGCCGTACCATGCCTGGAGGATAGCCGGAATATTGGCCGCCTCCCAGCCGAAACCTATTGCGCTGCCCGACATGTTGACAAAAACAACAGGTTTGCCGGTATTCTTCAGCGCTCTTAAAAGTTCTGTCTGAATTTTCGGAAGGGCAATATTTGTCCGGTCACCACCTTTAAAACCTTCTGTTTCAACAGGCATATCCTCTCCTTCAAGTCTGGCAGAGATACCTCCGGCAAAAATTATGACATCTGCATCTTTCACCTTTGCAGCTATAGCATCAGGACTTGACTTTTCCAGGAAGCCCGTGCTGAATTTTATCTCTGCATTATCGGAATACTGGGAGTATTCGATTTCTACTTTGTATGTTTTGCCTTTTTCCGCATTAAATGTGTAATAACCTTCCCTGTTACCTGTATCAATCTTTTTTTCTCCGTCAATGAAAAGACGTGCACGGTCATCGCCCCTCAGTTCAAAAGTAACTTTGCCTGAGTTTTCGGGAGAGAACATACCGATGAACCGCACTCCCATATTGCGGGCAATAAGGCTGTCGGCAATCTGCTCACCGTCGCCCCAACGGTGATCAATGATTTTTTCCATCCTTACCAGCTTCGGAGTTCCTTCAAATTTTGTATTCTGAAAGTATTCTGCCCGGAATCCTTCTTGCCCTTCAAAACTGAACAATTTACTTTGATAGGAGGATTTGAATACTTCATTATCCAACAGGTTGCAACCTTTCTCATAGATTATCCTGTTTCCCATTTTTTTCCGGAGGCCATCGAGAAGTGTGGTCACCTCAGACGGGTATCCATAGTAATTAGCAAGCATTACAGCCTCATCATCGGCATTCGGGCCAACAAGCGCGATTTTATTCAACGATTTGCTCAAAGGCAAAAGATTTCCCTCGTTCTTAAGCAATACAATCGATTGTTGCGCCATTTTCAGGGCATGCGCTTTGTGTTTTTCGCATTCAAGCACATCAGTGCCAATGCCGGAGAAAGGAACCATTTCGTCGGGATCAAACATACCCAGACGAAGCCTGATAGTGAACAGGCGTTTAAGTGAAACATCCAGGTCTTTCCCGGTGATCAACCCGTCGGCAAGCGCTTTATGCAATGCGGCATATGTTGGTTTCCCGGAGCATTCGCAGTCGGTACCTTTCAGTACAGCATCAGCGGCTGCGGCTTCGGGCGTCGGGTGTGTTTTGTGTGTGCGCCAGAAATGACCAATACCGCCGCAGTCAGATGTAACGTAACCTGTAAAACCCCACTCTTTACGGAGAATTTCCATCAACAATTTGTCACTTCCGCAGCAGGGCTGACCTTCGAAACGGTTGTATGCGCACATAACCCCGCTCACTTTTGCGTCAACAACAAGGTCGCGGAAGGCAGGCAGATAAGTATCCCACAGATCGTAATCTGAGACCTTTGCATCGAAAGTGCTCCGGTTCCATTCAGGACCGCTGTGTACGGCGTAGTGTTTGGCGCATGCTGAGGCTTTGAGGTATCTGGGATTGGTTCCCTGCAAACCTGTTACAAAGGCTTTTCCGAGCGATCCGGTAAGGAAAGGGTCTTCCCCGTAGGTTTCCTGTCCGCGACCCCAGCGTGGATCACGGAAAATATTAATATTAGGAGTCCAGTAAGTTAATCCCAGATAAATTCCGGTTTTACCCTTTTTTCTCGAATCGTTATAAATTGCACGGCCCTCTTCGGCGCAATAATCAGCCATTATGCGCAGTGAACCTGTATCCCAGGTTGCAGCCATCCCGATGGCTTGTGGGTAGGAAGTAACCCGGTAGGGACTTCGGGCAACACCATGAAGGGTTTCGTTCCACCAGTTATATGCCGGTATGCCCAGGCGTTCAATTGCCGGTGCATTGTTGACCATTTGCTCTATTTTCTCTTCGATTGTCAGCAGTGATACAATGTTTTCAGCGCGTTCCTCAAACGAAAATTCAGGGTTTTGGAATGGGTATTCATAGGTTTTTCTATGTGCACATGAAAAACTTAAAGAACTGAGAAGGATGATAATCATTCCCCGGTTAAAGAAGCTTGAGTTTTTCAGATACATACCTTTATTTTTTTATATTTTTTAAATCAATAAGAAAAATCTACTTACCATCTGGCGCGGAGTCCTATAAAACATGTTTAATGCAATACCACTATCCGTCCATCCGGATAAATTATCCCGACCACTATTGAAGAATCTTCACCCAACCCTTCTTCTGCATGCCCCTTCCCTTCTTCCCATACGATATAGGCGAAGTTCTGGTAGCCCGCTGTTTCTACAAATCCGATGGTTGGATTTCCGGTAACAGGTGGCAGAAATTTTTCCCCCATCCATCTTCCCCTGAAACAGGTATTGTAGATTCCGCCAAAAGATGTCAGGTAAAGATTGTCTTCGTTATCAATTCCAAGTTCTGGTTGATGACGGGCCTGTGCTGTCACTTTTCTTCCTCTTTCAGTCCATATACCTTCTCCGGTTCGCTCGAACAGGTAGCCTTTACCTGTTGAGATGACTACTTTTCCTGCACGGGTAACAACAATATGCGGAGACTCCGCGCGATCGTCGCTGACAGCTTCCTCCACCGGCCAGGTAAGTCCGCCATCATCAGAACGCCGGTAAGTGACCTCTTTAACCGGGCCGTGACGCTGAACCAAATGGAGCGTATTATCCGGAGTAATGAATAAATCATTGTAAACATGGTCGTTGATGCTTTTCCCGTTTTCATCGGGATCGGGAAGAAACGACCATCTGGTATTGCCATAACGTGTTTCCATACCGATGTTTCCTTTAAAATTGCCTCCGCGACTAACCAGAAAGATTTGATCATTACTGTTTATAGCCAGTTCGGAGTCGCGCGAACCTTTGGGTTTTACCTTGTTCCATTTTTTTCCGTCGAACCAGGCATATTCGTTTCCGCAATAAATGTGCGGATTGCCTTTTGAGTCAACCACCACATCCGGGTCGGAACGGGATGGGTTGACACATGGGCAACCGACAGCAGATTCTTTCGACCATTCTTTTTTCGTCGCATCGTATTTACGGTACATTAATCCTGAGCGATTGTAAACCAGGTGGATGTTCCCTTGCCTGTCGACGGCTATATCCGGAAAGTTACCCTTTGCCACTTCAGTGGGTCGCGGGGCATAAACATGCAGAATCCAGTCGTCACCATCAGCAGGAGTTTCAAAGGTACTGTGCTGAAGACTGAAAGGAGGAATTACACTTTTTCCCTTCCGTACGTCCGAGGGGTTTTGTGCATTGATCCACTCTGCAGTGAAGGGGTAAGGAAAATCGAGATAAAGTTCAATTTTACCACGGGCATCAAGATATACATAGTATTCTTCACCTTCTCTGGCGAGGCAGAAACCTTGTTTTACCAGGTCCTGACGTACAGTCATCCGGGTGAATGGGATGGTGGCAAACCACTTGTGTACCGAACTTACGATATCGTGTTTTTCCTGTCTGACCTCCTTTAAGTCTAATGAACCTGTAAAGCCGGATGAGGAATTACCGTTATTATCGGCAAAATTCAATATGCTTCCCGAAAACAGGATTGTGTAGGTATTTTTTCTGATATGATCGTTTGAATATGCCGGATGGTACATATTACCTGTCCAGAGAGTTTCATGAGCATAGCTGGTTTTGTCTGGCCTGTGATTCATGCTCAGTCCGGAAAAGAGTTCTTCGGGTTTAAATGTTTTTGGACCCTGAAGGGTAGTCATATCGCACCATGGTTCGTCAATAAAAGGGCAGCCATACTGGCTTGCCCTTGTTTCGTTATGAACGGTAAGAATGTGGTTATGAACATCAATACTGTCAATAAAAGCGCCGATGCGTTTTATGTCGTCAAGCCTCATAGCATTTTTATATCCATATTCTGCCCAGAAAGGTTCAGGGCCTGCTATGTTCAGGATCAGGTTTGGATAATGTCCCATTCGTGCAAGGAAATACCTGATATACAACTGTTGATCTTCCCAATTAACAGGCCATTCTCCATTCAATCCGAAAAGTCCGGCAAACGGGAACATGGTTATTCCCCGGTTTTTTAATGTATCCATGATAACCTCAGCCTTGCGGTATTCTGCAGGATTAATAGGCCATAATACAGGGGTATCCCATCCTTTGCCTCTTCCTGCTTCGTTGCGATTGGTAAAACAACTGGCAACACTAAGCATATTGTATCCATTCTTCACAACCCAGTCCAGAAAGAGTGTTCTGGCATTACCATCGCCGGGATTAGCAGGATCATCCCAGTTATAGGCAAAGAAACGATCGCCGGCATGTAAACTCTTAAAGAGGGTTTTAGGTTGCCGACCTTTTCCTAACCAGAAAGGGTTAAAAGCATTTTTCACCACCCTTTCGGTCTTGCTGGTTGGAATGCAGCCAAATTCGCCAGAGGTTTTCTTCTGGTCATCGGTAAACCAGTATTCGTATGTCCATTCACCATAGTCATCAGGGCTGAAGCGTATTTTCCAGGTATTGTTTCCGTCATAAAATCCGTAATGATTGACAACCCGTCCATCGCGTGTGGTAAGTTTTACCTTTAACGTTACATCTCGAAGAGGATCGGTATAGGTTTTATTGTTTTTAACTTCCACCTCCCACAACTGGTATATTTCAACTTTGGGCAGATCGTTCCAGCTTACCTGCCCTAATAGCTTATCCGGGAGAAATAAAACGAATAATACTGTAGCAATAAATTTTAAGATTCTCATCATTTCTGTTTTATCAGAGTTTCGGTTGTTCCTTTGTCTTTTAGTTTTTTCAACAGTTGTTCTCCTTTTCCAGCCTTTACCAGGATTATTCCTGCCCAGCGTGCACGGCTGAATTCAGTGCCATCTGTGCCCACGGTAGCTGTTACTTTCAGCTGGTCGCCAGGCTTCAGGACAACATCATCAATAAGGAAAGAGTAATCTACTCCTTCTTCATAAGAGTATTTACTCAGAGGAGTTTTATAGTTCATCACCTGTCTGCCGTTGACTGAAAGTTCATACACAGATTCACCGTCATACTCTCCGACAGCAACGAAAATCATATCATATTTGCCAGCACTTGATTTAAACTCAGTTTGGGTTGTGGCTGTTTTTCGTTTTTCAGGATTTATGGCCAGCCATCCTTTGTGCCGGTAGAAGCCGGTACCATCTGTCGGGAAATCTCCGGCAGAAATAAGTATTGGATCCATGCAGGTAGTTTCTGCTGCAGCCATAAATGCTGAGACAGGCCGTTGATTATCAGAATCGGATGTTTGTGCCTGATGCTGTGCGTACGCATTTGATGCTGAAAGGAATACAAACATTAGTATGGTAATAATCTGCTTCAGATTCATTTATTTTAATTCTTTCGGTTTTATTTGTTCTTTTCTTTGAGTTGTTACCACGGTTAATTATGCTGCATTTTTAAATGATTATTCCGGGCTTCTGATTATTGCGCTTTTTCACCACGGTATCAGCCAGTTTCTCGAAGTAGTTCACCAGGGAGCAGTGGTCATTTTCCTCCTTTCCGTCCACTTTAAGCGCCTGCATCATTTCCATCACAGCCGCTGTAAAAGGCAGGGGAGCACCTACACTGTGTCCTGTTTCTATTGCATTGGCGAGGTCTTTGATATGCAGTTTGATTTTAAAGCCCGGCTTAAAGTTCCGGTCGAATATCATGGGTGATTTGGCATTCATAACAGTACTTCCGGCCAACCCGCCTTTAATAGCTTCGAATACAAGTGTCGGATCGACGCCTGCCTTGCTTGCCAGTACATAAGCTTCCGAAATTGCTGCTATGTTGAGTGCAACAACAATCTGGTTTGCCAGTTTGGTCAGGTTTCCGCTACCAACTTCGCCGGTACGAACCACGCTTGAGCCCATTGCTTTCAGCAGTTTGAGCTGTGGTTCGAAATCGGCTTCGTCGCAGCCCACCATTATTGCAAGAGTACCGTCAATGGCTTTCGGTTCTCCTCCGCTCACCGGTGCATCCATGAATCGAACGTTTTTCTTCCTGCATAAAACAGCCATTTCCTGCGAAACACCGGGAGCTATCGAACTCATATCGATGATTATGCTGCCTGGTTTTGCACTTTCGAGTATTCCGTTTTTTCCTGTAATCACCTCTTTTACTTCAGGTCCGTTGGGTAACATTGTAATAATAGTTACCGCTTTTGAGGCCACTTCAGCAGGCGATGATACCGCTTCAGCGCCGTAACCTGCCAGATCATCAACAGCACTTTTTAGAATGTCGTAAACGACAAGTGAATAACCGGCCTTCATAAGGTTTCTGGCCATCGGTTTTCCCATAATGCCCAGTCCGATAAATCCTGTTTTCCTGTCCATTGTTATTTCAGTTTTAAAATGTTGCGAATTGTATGTTTAATGTTCTCTGTGGTCAGACCATAAAATTCTCTCAGTTCTTCATGGCTGTGGCCGGAAGTTCCGTACATGTCGCTGATGGCTACAAAGTCAACCGGGATTTTTTCAAGCCTTAGGGCTTCAGCAACAGCGCTGCCTAACCCTCCGATAATGCTGTGTTCCTCCACAGTAACCGCTGCACCGGTCTTCCGTGCCAGATTTACGATTTTTTCCCGGTTCAGAGGTTTGATTGTAGGCACGTTAACTACCTGGACGCTTATGCCTTCTTTCTGCATATCCCGGGCTGAATCAAGTACTTTAAAAAGCAGGTCTCCATGCGAGAAAACAGTTACATCGGTACCTGCCTTCAGAGGATATACTTCACCAATTTTGAATGAATCGGAAGGGGATGTCAGGTCTGCCATATTGTTACGGCTGTAACGCAGGTAAACCGGGCCATGATAACCTGTGATGGCTTCAATGGCTTTAGCCAGTTGATTGGCATCGCATGGTGAAATGACAGTCATGCCAGGTATTGCACGCATAATGGCAATATCTTCAACCGTCTGATGGGTTGATCCGTCACCATAGTCGGATAGTCCGGCACTTGAACCAATGATCTTTACATTGAGCCCTGAAATTCCGATGGCCTGCCTTATCTGGTCAAAAGCCCTGCTGGTAAGAAATATGGCAAAGGAGTTGACAAACGGAATTTTGCCGGTTAATGACAAACCGCCTGCTATGCTCATCATATTTTGTTCACCTATACCCATCTCAAAATATTGTCCTGGCAGTTCCTTTTCAATCAGACAGGTCATGGTTGATTTGCACAGATCGGCATCGAGAACGACAATTTCTTTGTTTTCCCGGGCGAGGTTCAGAAGCACATTTCCATATACTTCCCTTGGGTTCTGATATGTGTACATTCTATTGTGCGATTAATTGTTCTATTTCCTTAACAGCCTGTTGATACTGATCGGCATTAACCTCGTTATTGTGGTAATTTGCAGTGTTTTCGGCAAAAGAGATGCCTTTCCCCTTTATGGTGTGCGCAATAATCAGCGAAGGTTTCCCGGTTACCGTATCGGTTTTATCCAGTGCTGCTGTCAGTGAAGCCATATTGTGTCCGTCTGCTTCGATCACTTCCCATCCGAACGCTCGCCACTTCGCAGAAAGGTCACCCTGTTTAATCCGGTCGCAGGTGAAGCCCATTGCCTGAATGCGGTTATGGTCGATCAGACCTGTCAGGTTGTCAAGACAGTAATGTGATGCAACTGTGGCCGCCTCCCAGATTTGTCCCTCTCCCAGTTCGCCGTCACCCATAAGAACATATACCTTTGATTTCAGACCATCTTTTTTCAGGCCAAGGGCCATGCCAATGCCAAGAGATAAACCCTGTCCGAGAGAACCAGTGTTTGCTTCCACACCCGGAGTCTTTTTCATATCGGGGTGCCCCTGCAACATTCCGTCCGGCTTTTTGAAACGCTTGAATTCAGTTTTCGGGAAATAGCCACACTCTGCAAGGGCTGCATACTGAACGGGAGCTGCATGTCCCTTGCTGAGAATAAAGCGGTCGCGCATCTCCCATCCGGGATTCTGAGGGTCATGGTTCATTTTATAGAAATAAAGTGCTGCAACCATGTCGGCAGCTGACAGCGACCCGCCAAAATGGCCTCTCGATCCAATACCAATCATTTCAATAATGTTTCTTCGCATTATATGAGCCATTTTCTGCAATTGTCCTGTATCGGTTATTTTGGTAAAAGGCATTTGTTAACTGAATTATTGGTTATTGTTGTTTAATTCTATTTCTTCTTCTATACTTTTCATTAACTGAAGAGCTTTCGCGGCATCGTTTCGGAAGTCGGCTGAACAGGCTTCTATGCTAATGCGATTGTTGTAACCTGTTTTCCTGATTGATTGAAGCATGGTTTTATAAAAGTGTCTGTTTGCGGCCACCGGAAAAATACGGCCACCGGGTTCGCAAAAATGAACATGTGCCAGTCGCCCGGGTTTTTTTCTTATCACCGAAATGTGTTCCTTTTCTTCAGTGAGGTGAAATATATCAAGCAGACAATGCACATTTCCGCAATCAGTCAAATCAGCCAGAACAAGTGCTTCCTGGTAGGTATTGATAATATTACACTCTTTTTTTCTAAGCGGTTCGATGGCTATAACAATTTCGAGGGAGGCAGCATATGAGTTGATTAACCTTAGAATTTGTGCGAGCTGTTCCATTGCTTCACTATATGATAATGAATCAGGAATATTGCGTGCACCACCACTTCCAAAGACAATGGTTCTTACACCCAGTTCCGATGCCCGGCTTAATGCCTTTTCAAGATATTCTTTTATTTTATTGATTTCAGACGAAGCACCAGTTAAAGGCAGGGTAGGGGGGAAAAAATTATTGCACGCCTCTGCCGGCAGTCCGGTATAGAGCAGCTCTTCCTTTACACGGTAGAAATGCTCTTTGTCCATCGCACAGAGGTGTGCCAGGGAGAGTTCGGCATAATCGTAACCTGCTTCCCTGAGTACAGGAACAATGTCTGTGCCTGAAACATCAGCCGTTTGAGTGACCATATTTACACAACAGCCGTATCTCATGGTTTAAAATATTTTATCGTAGAGGTATTCAATAGATTTATTCGGATTTCGCAGTTCCATAAGTTTTTGCATTTCAGTCTGTTCAATTTTAGCAGTCATAGATTCAATTTTCCGGGTAAGTTTGGCGACCAGCCGGAAATGTTCGTTCAAATCAACTTCCTTAGCCATAACATCGTATGCAAACCAATCATTATCGTAACCGGCCAGTTTCAGGTAATAATGAAATTCAATGAATTCAGGAAGGTGGAAAGCTCCCGGAAGCATGTCCCAGTCCCACATGCTGTCGTTATCGTTCAGGTGAACATAAAAGAGTTTTCTGGCGCGGTGCAACAGGGCGACAGTCTGAGCGGGGCGTTCGCCCGACAACAGGGCATGGCCTATATCGAGTGTAATACCCAGATTAGGCATACCAACCGACTGGCAGAAACTCAAAGTTTCACCTGCTGAACCTAAAAGACATCGGGTGCGCGGGTCGTTTTTTTTGTATTCGATGCAAACTTTAACATCGTGGTTGTAACCACAGATGTCTGCAAATGTTTCTTCGGCATATTTGTAGGCATCGAAATAATTCATTTCGAATACATAGTCGTGACCATCGTTAAGGGGGCAGGTAGAAATCCGGTTTGCACCCATTTCGAGAGCGGTATCAATTGCACGCTGAAACTCTTCTGTAACTTCCTGCCGTTCTTTCCTGACGGCTGAAGTAAATGATCCGCGCAACCATTTGTCCTGGCGGCGGGAGCGTACGTTGATGGCTGCAACGCCCAACCCGTTACCGGCAAGGGCTTTTTTAAGTTCGCCTGTATTCTCGAAATCGCCGGGATAACAAAGTTCCAGGCCATCTATGCCTTCTATTTTTCCGGCTGCTTCGATGATTTCAATGATGGTCCGGTTTGGCTGATATTGCATATACCGGTTTTTAACTCCCCCCATGAAGGCTGAAATGACTGCTAATCTGTTCATACTGGTACTAATATTTATTAAATAATTTACTGTGATTCTGTGTTTCCATCTATGCTGCAGGTTAAATGGTTAATGCAGTTTTTCAGAAATTCCAGGCTACTGGTTACCCATATCTTTTCCCGGGCGAGTGTATCCTCAGTGTTTGAACAGGTGTCCATCCAGTGTTCAATGAATACATTACAGGCAGGATTTGACTCATAAATTTTACGGAGATATTCGTCAACCTTCGAGATACCTTCACCTAACGGGCATCCAAATATTTGAAATCCCAGACCGGTTCGTTTCAGTCTTACATCTTTTACATGCGCCGAAACTATATAGGGTTTTAGCTGTTCATATGTCTCATTTATACAATGAAGAAGTGTGATTGAATTAAGCGGATCTATGCAGATTTTTACCAGTGGGTGGCCTATCTTTTCTATCAGAACACGGAGTTCACCGGGTGTCAGATGGAAGTGATTTTCAATGGCAAGTGTCACATTTGTTTTTTCGAGGGTTGGAATAATAAGCTTTATCTGATCTGCTATTTGGTTGATAGTTACGCCTTTTGCATCCACAATGGTGCGAAGGATGTTTGATCCCAGACTCCTTGCGATTGAAGCATAAATCTTCAGATGGTCTGCTGCAAAGCCTGTTGTACCGACCTCAAATGTGATGGAATACTTATTGAGCAATGCCAGGCCGTCCGAAAGTTGATGGTCGCTCAGTAAATGAAGGGGTAAGTTTTCACACACCTGCAATGCCTCAACACTGTTTTCGGCACAGTACTCAATTAATTCGCAGAAAGACATCCGTTCCTTATCTTTCAGCGTAGGATACCCGATAGCATGGCGGAACGCATATGATCCTATCCCTGCACGCATGGTTTTTCAGTTTTATCCCAGTTGACAACCAGTAAAGGCAGTGTACCCAGAATAGCCAACGATGCAATAATTATAAAAGGGAGGGTAAACCCGTCTGTTTTACTAATCTGGCCAATAAGAAAAACGAAAAAAGTCCCCGATAAGGCGCCTATACCTCCCATAATCCCGGCAATAGTACCAACCCGTGCAGGAGATATTTCCTGATTGAACGACAGGAAGATGCTGCCGAAAGCTGCCCTGCCAATGTTGAGCAGGAAGGCAAACCCAACAGCCACAAGAGGAGTGGGAGATTTTGAGATAAAACCTATCAGCCCCATACTTAAACCTGCAACAACCAGTACATATTTCCTGGCTTTCCCGGGTGTTATGCCTTTATTACACAAATGCCGGATAATAAATCCGGTGCATATCATGCTTAAATCAAATCCTATATAAATAAGGGTTATGTAGATAGCGAGGTCAACATCGAGCTTCATGTTCCAGGTTTGCACAAAATAGGTTGGCAGCCATGCTCCGGTAATATGAATAATTGGTATTGTAAACAAAGCGCCCATCATACATGCCCAGAATTTCGGGTTGCGGAAAATAACTTTCCATTTGTCCTCATGGGTAATAATTTTCACTCCTCCCTGTGTGCCTTTCAGCACCGAATCGGGTGCTTTAAACCAAAGCAACCATAGAAGCGCCCATAGAATACCTACAGCACCAAGAACAATAAACCCTGTTCTCCAGCCGGTATGATGAATGAAAAACACCATAACCAATGGTGCTATAATGGCACCCAGGCTGCCGCCGCTCATCATTATACCGTTTGCCAGAGTGCGGTCTTTCTTCTCAAACAGGCGCGAAATTATCCGGGCTGCACCGGGTTGGGCAGCCGCTTCAAAAATGCCAAGCGAAAAACGGCATGAGTATAAGCCTGCAAACGATTTAGGAAACGCAGTTAGCGCTTGCGCTAACGACCAGAGAGAGACGAAGATAGCATAAACTTTTTTAATGTTGAACTTGTCGAGGAACCAGCCGATAAAGAAATGCATTGCACCATACGCCAGAAAAAATGATGAGAGGAGTGTCCCGAGTTGCCCGTTGTCGAGTCCCAGTTCATCCTTGATGACAGGTCCTGCAAAACTGAACGCCTGCCTGTCGAGATAACTTATCATAGTGGCAAATAACAGGAAGAAGCTTACTTTCCAGGGCCATAATTTCGATTTGGATTGAAAGGTTAGATTCATCAGGTAGGTGGTTTTGATCCGGCAGCTTCCCCGGATTCAGGGTTTAAACAACTAGGGTAAAAATATCCTCGTTCTTTAAAAAATGATTAATTTTGTGTTTTCAAATTGTGTTCAATTTTTGAAAAAAAATCAAGTTACTGGTTTACAGTCCATGGATAGTCTGCATCAGAAAAAGTGTATGGATAAGATTGCCGAGAAAACAGGCTGGGGCGACCATGAAAATTGGACACATCCGCAATTTGTCAAACTTAGCAGCCAGATATTTAAAGAGTGCAACATATTAATCAGCGTTTCCTCCCTTAAACGTTTCTTCGGTAAGATAAAATCGAAACATGAACCTCACAGGGAAATCAGGAATGCACTGGCTCGTTTTATTGGATATTCTGACTGGGACGATTTTATTGAGAAAAACCCCGTGACTTTTCAGGAGCAGGTTGGAACAAATAGGGTGAGCACAAAGAAACTTACATCCCGGAGTCTGAAAAACAGAAAATATATAGTTATTCTTGCCGGGGCTGCGATATTTATTGTTAGTATTGGTTTGTTTGCATACCTCATGTTCAATGGAAAACCTGTTGATTATTCAGAAGTTCAATTCTCGGGTAAGTATCTCATTGGAAGTTCACCACACACAGTGGTTTTTAATTATGATATAAGCAAAATCCGGGATTCAGTGTTCATAGATTATGACGACAGTTTTAATGAAATCACACGTGAATATCTGGATCCTAAAAACAAAACAATTACCCACCATTACACACTGCCTGACCTCTACCGCATTCGTCTGGTTTGCAGAAATAAGACCTTACGTACTATTCATGCCCATCTTTTAACCGATGGATGGCAAACTTACATGGGTTACGATAACAAGAAAAAATTTTTTCCGATCAAATATAACAATGTTGACGGGAGTTTGCAGGTTAACCCGGATACAATTTTTGCGACCGGACTTGTGAGGAAAGATGAAGATATTCTGATCAAATACCGTTTGATTAAGAACTTTGATGTAGATGGCAGCCGCTTCTCTTTTAAGGCAGTGGTAAAGGATGCAAAAAAGATAAACACTATTCATTGCTTTTTTGCTGCTTTTGTAATCCATGGAGATTCAGGTAAAATTAAGGTTTCGTTTACACCCGAAGATTGCATCAGTAAGGCCTGGATTTTAGCAGGTGATATTCAGCTTGAAGGCAAGAGTCATGACCTTTCTGACCTGGCAGCTGATTTCAGACAGTGGCAGAAACTGGAAATTATTGTAAAGGATAAAAGGCTGATTATAAAAATAGCAGATGAAGAACGTTTTAATCTTCCTCTCCCGACTCATATCGGCACTATTCGTGCCCTGCTGTTCGATACCACTCCTTCAGGGGTATTGAAAGATATGAGCCTTACCAGCCTTTGAAGGCTTAATATTTAGCGTACAATAATAAACCGGTCAATCAAGTATTTTGGAGAGTCGTCCTCAGGTACATTATAGATTCTTACCTCCAGTTTGTTACCTTCCTGCATGCTGAAAATAGCCAGGTGATGAGCTGTTCTGTCACGGACAGCCATAAACGGGGGACTTTGCTGAAACAGTGGGAAAATATTCCCGATTTCCGATTTTTTCCCACATGGACTCACCTTCATGAAAATTGTGCCTTCTCCTTTTTTATATACTTTCCCCTCTGTCGGGCTGAATCCAGGGTTAACGGCATCGTCACCTCTTAACGGAAAGGTGCGCTCATAATTCTGGTCGTGCGAATAAAGGCTGATATCTATATTATGCTTTCGAAAGATTGGGTAAATAACATTGGTAATCTCTGGTTTTGAAGCATGGCTGGTGCCATAAGCAAATATCGGTTCATGATGATATACAATTATCCACTGTCCCTTTTCTCTTGCTTTTGCCAGATCATTATCGAGCCATTCCAGTTCCTCCTGGTCGGGCAGATAGTCTACCAGACAGAATGAAGTGAAATGAATGCTGCCAACATCGAAGGAATAATGCTTATTGTTTCTGAATCCATCGGGGTGTTTGAAATATGGAGCCCAGTCTTCAAAGGTTTCATCGAGGTAGAGTTCGTGGTTTCCAAACTGAGCCATAAATGGCATTTGAGACAGGGCAGGCTGATACTGGCTGAACCAGCGATCAAAATTATCGTACCTCGTTCTGAACCGTTTGTCGCGGTTGGCATATGCATAATCGCCCCCTCCGAGAAGAAAGTCGGGTTTTTCCGACAATACCTCATTCAGTACCCGGATAGTCCCTGTTGCATTATTGTCGAGCCGCCCGTCGAGGCCTGTATCGGTAATCCAGGAAAAGGTAAATGAACTGTTTTTACCTTCAGGGGCTGTTTTTGACATGTAAACCTTACTGAAAACGTTCGGGATGTTTTCATCGGCCGAAACCTGGTATTCATACTCCGTGGCTGGTTTAAGGCCCTCAATAACAGCCCAGTGTATGTAAACCCTTCCTGGCGATTTTTCGCTCCGGCCTTTCTGTTCATTCCAAACCGGCGCCCCTTTTTCTTTATACCTTACCAGGCACGGGTTGCTGCCTGAAACAGTTGTCCATGTTACGGTAAGTGAATTTTCGGGTTTTTTCGTCCATGACAGATGTATCCCCTGCGGAAAACCTGATTCTTTTTGTGAAAGATGCAAGAGCCAGCAACCGCTTCCGGAAGGCGTTAACAGTTCAGTGCTGCCCGTCAACGTTCCGGCATCACGCTTATCACTGATGTTGAAAGGATTTATCCATGTTGCACGATAATAATTTTCACCCAGGTTAAGTCTTATCTTCTCCTTTCTTTCAGCTAAGAGAATATATTCTTCGTCTTTCCGCCCGAGGCAGTATCTACGGTCAGCTATATCCGTTGAAGGTTTCATCTCAAAATAAGGAAGGCTTTCAAAAAAAGACCATAATCCGTTAACCTGATTTAAAATCAGTTTATCCTTTACCAGTGATGTTTCAATAAAAGCACTGATTCCACTTGTGAACATCCGGCAAAGGTTGGGTATTAATTGCTGATTGTCATCAGGCAGTGGTGCTATAACGGGCATCTTTGTCTGTTCGTTCAGTACCTGAATGCTCCCGGGATGATAACAAAACTGAACATAACGGTTAATGACAGGTTGTGTCAGGTCAGACGAGACTGAAACCGGGTGGGAATAAGGGTTATTGGCAAGCAATGAGGCTAAAATCATATTCTTCTCAACGGCAGAAATGAAAGATTCTCCAATCCTGTCAGGTATATAAAACAGTATGTTCCGGTAAACCCCAAATCTGGAGATGAAGGCGGAGAAATAATTGTCCCATTCTCTTTTTCCCCGTGGTGCTTGGACGGGATCAAACAGTGTAACCGGCATCATAACTCCAAATCCCATTTTCCATAAAGAATGTAAAGCCGGTTCGAGCTTGTCAAATTCTTTGTAATTCCCTGATGCAAGAGAAACACCTTTACCGGTTATTTCATCCAGACAAAGGAAATTAAATCCCTGGAGTTTGAGTTGTCTGAAATAGTCAGTATCGTTGTTCAGGATGCTCTCCCATCTTATTTTAAGTCCTCTAACGAAGTACGGGTATACAGCACGTTTAAACCATATGGTGTTTATCGGGTTAATTTCAACAGGTTGAACCACTGAATCCTGGGTTCCGGTAAATTCGTCGTAATAGACCTGATCACTATCGGTAAACTGGTAGTGAACTTTCCATTTCTTGGGGTTACTTGGGCTGAACCTTATTTTCCAGATGTTGTTGCCGGTATAGAATCCTTTAACAAAGTGCTGTTTATTAAATGATTCGGTAAACGTTGCCATTAATTCAACTTCAGAATCGGGTTCCTTTAAATCCTTCCTGACAATTTCTTTTTCGTAAATTTCAAATCTTGCAAGTTGTTTTTGTGCATTTAAAGCAAAAGGAAAACATAGTAAAGCTGTCAATAGAAACAGATGTACAATCTTTATTTTCATTTTTTCCGGTTTTTCAGTTCACATCACAAAAAGAATTCATTAGATTCTCCGTATTGAATTAATATATAGAGACATAGCCGGTTAAGTCAGTTAAGAGCCAACTTCCTTTTTAGCATTTCTCCGGAGGGCCAAAATACTTAAAAGATTGAAAAAACAATGCAGCGCGTGTTTTAATTTTAATTTTCAATCTGTCTTTACGCTCTGCGGGCTGTCTTCACGCTTCGCTGTCTTTACGCCCTGCGGGCTGTCCTGACGCTTCGCTGTCCTGACGCCCTGCGGGCTGTCCTGACGCTTCGCTGTCCTGACGCCCTGCGGGCTGTCTTTTTAGGGATTAATTCCCAAATTTTTAAATTCACCTGCTTTTGTACTAATAGTCAAACTGATACGACACCGAACACCGGTTACCGAATACCGAATACCGAATACCGAATACCGATTACCGATTAATGGTTGCATCTATGCTTAAAAAATACATCCGGTATTCCCCGGTTTTAAATTTTTTCTATTAATTTTACTTGGAGCATTAGTTTAAAATTAAACTGAAATAACCGATCCAGGCTATGAAACCGTTATCAGCAGTTGTGGTGGATGATGAAAAGTATGCCTGCGAGCGGCTTGCAAAACTGCTGGGTTCCATGACTGAGATAAATGTTATGGGATGCTTTAACAGTTCAGTTTCAGCAACAGGATTTATTCTGAAAAAGAGACCCGACCTGGTTTTTCTTGACGTTGAACTTGAGAACAATGTTTCGGCATTCGATGTAATAGGCAAACTTCATGAAAGCGGATGCAGGCCCTGTATAATCCTTGTAACCGGGCATCAGCACTATTCAATAAAAGCAATCAGATCAGGAGTCTTTGATTATCTGGTCAAACCTGTTGATATTGATGAACTTAAGCAGGCAATTGACCGGTTTGTAAAGCATATAAATTCTGTACCGGATATACTTCCCGACTATCTGAATCTCCTTACGTGCAGGGAAAAAGAAGTATTAAAGCTTGCCCTGGCCGGAAAAACAAGCAAAGAGATTGCTGAAGAACTGAAAATAGGTATAAATACCGTGAGTACGCATCGCCGCAACATTCTTAAAAAAACGGGACGCGGTTCATTTGTGGAAATAATCCGGAAAAACCACCCGTAACTGTATGAGAGAGCGGCTTCTCAATGTCATTACACATCCTGCCTTTATCAGCCTGCTGATATGGATTGCCATAGTGCCGTTTCTTCCGCCGCTCTTTTCAAAATACATTATTAAAGAGAAAGAGACCCGTAATTTAAAAAACCAGATATACTATTTTGCTGATCTTGATAACGATGGAGAAAGTGAGGAAATACTAATTGATCTTGCTGATCAGAAACAAAGTAAAGTAATTGTTTCCACTAAAAATAAAATAATTGAGCAGTTCAATATAAGGGATCATTTTCCTGCAAATACCCCGTTTTATGTGGGAGATTACAATTCCGACGGATTTGCCAAGTGCTTTATATTTACCATGAGTGCCGATTCCATTTTCCTTACCGTAATTGACCCTATGCAAAGCAGGAATTTTCTGGTGAGAGAAAGGTTTGTTGATTTCAGGCGCTTGCCTGCACATAGTTCTGAAGCTCCGAATATTTTTCCTGTTATGCTTGTAAAAGACTCTGCTGCCGAAGTAAGAGATTTTATTTTTTACATAAGAACCGGTTTCAGCAAACAGCCCAGGAGAGTGTACCGCTACCTGGTTGATAAGGATTCATTGATAAGATCCCCCTTATCGGGAGCCTGTATTACGGAATGTCTTGTGGCCGACATTAATAATGATCAATCCCCTGAGCTGATCATTAGTAACCAGGCTACAGGGAATATTGATTTTGAAATACCTTACACCGATTACAATGTATGGCTGATGGTGCTCAACAAAAACCTTGATTTCCTGTTTGATCCTGTTCCAATACGTGGGAAATATCCTGCCTCTCTTTATGTGGTGCCCTTGAAACATGGAGAGGACAAATTCCTTGCTGCCTTTCATGATTATTATGGAACTGACTCAGTCAGCTCTGCTTTTTATTTATTTGACAACAGAGGGATAAAACTTTCAGAAGTCCCGGTAACAGGTCATAAACATGGCGGTTCTGTTATTTTTCCGAATGAAAGAGACAATTATTCAACTTTTTTCTTCTTAAGGAACAGGGACGGTGAAGTTGAGGAAAAGGACACTTATTTTAACACTGTAAAGAGGCAGAAAATATCATCTTTAATCATGGCAACCCCGGTTGCTTACATTGATGCGGATAATGACAGCCGGAAGGAATACATATTCCAGGGCAGTGACATTAATTCTGTGGTGATAGTGAGGGATGATTTTTCAGGAAGTGTTTCTCACCGCTTAAATAAGGAATTTATTCCCGTATCTGTATCACAGGTTATTCATAAAGGTGAAAAGCCTGTTTTGTACCTGCAGTCAGGCGATGAGGGTTATTTCCTCGAATATTCGGAAAACGGTTTATATTATCTGAAATATCCCTTTTATGTTTTGCTGTACATAACGGTATATCTGTTTATCCTTATGATTTTCCGACTTCAGAGGTACCGTCTGGAGGCAAAGGAGAAGATGGAGAAGCAGATGGCGTTGCTGCAGATGCGGGCGATAAAGAACCAGATGGATCCGCATTTCACCCTTAATGTGCTGAACTCGATAGGCAGTCTGTATGCTTCGGATAAAAACCGTGAGCAGGCTGATTACATATTCGGCAAGTATGCCCGTCTGATCAGGGAGACGGTTATAAGTTCCGGTCAGGTGGTTATTTCTCTGGAAGACGAGATTGATTTTGTGAGGAACTACATTGATCTTGAGAGGTTCAGGTGCGGAGATGCGTTCTCTTACTCTATAGATATTGAGCCCGGGGTTGATCTTCACAGAAGGATTCCGAGGATGATGATACACATGTTTGTTGAGAATGCCATCAAGCACGGGCTGAAGTGTTCGGGTGGAAAGGGGATGCTGAGAATATCATTGCAGAAAGGGTCGGATAAGTATATAATTGAGATTGAGGACAACAACAGCGGCAGTTACGGGGGCAGGGGAGAGCAGGGCACAGGCCGGGGATTGCATATAGTAAAGGAGTTGACCGAATTGTATTTCCGTCTCGAAAAAGTGAAGATCAGATACTCATTAAAGGACAGGCTTACATCCGGCGGCAAACCTGCAGGCAAAATCGCACGGATAATCATTCCTGTTTAAATACCGTTTTGGGTCAAATATCATCATTGATGAGTAGAAAGAGGTGATTTTTACTCATCAATGAGTATATATTTTCATCAGGGGAGGGGATTGATTTAAAGACTAATTGTGCCGAAATTTTAAGAAATTAATATTTGTGAGTTTTAGTATCCTTTATTTGAAAAGAATTAATTTGTTAACTTTAGTACTATATGTTATAAGAACATAAGTTATTATACTCTGATTCTTTATAAGGGTTTTTGCTTTAATTTATAACAACATTAAAATCAAGTTTATGATAATTGAGAATATTTCAAATATAATTAATATGGAACGCAGAATTTTACTATTTCTTTTTCTTTTTTTTTCATGTGGATCCTGGGTTCTGAAATCACAGGGAACTAACTATAACATGATTGAAGGTGAGAACAGAAAACGCCATCTGGATACAATAGACTTTGTTTCAAATGAGATACTTATTAAATTTAAGGATGGAACAGAGGTTACACCTGAAAAGCTTTTAAATTATGCTACTCCTTCAAAAGGATTAAACACTATTCTAGAGGAAAACAAGATAGAAAAAGTCGAGAAGCTTTTTATTGGTTCATCATTGAGCAAAGGTGTTAGAGTTGTCAAAACACCTCTTGGGGATGATATGGTTATACCATACCTTTATAATATTTACAAGTTAATAATTCCGTGGGAAAAATCCATAGGATTGAATCCATGGGAACTAAAAGAACTTATTAATAAGTTAGCGGCTTTACCCGAGGTTGAATATGCCGAACCAAACTATATCTACTCTATCGGAGAATTCAACCCTGTTTCACCTGAAATGTCTCAGCGTGAAGCTATTAAATGGGCAGAACGCAGCATGATAAAAGGAGGATCAGGTCTTGTTCCTGATGATCCGCTTTATAGCCAGCAATGGGGTATTCCCGCTATAAAAGCTGATGAAGTGTGGAACACGCATACCGGAGATACATCATCAGTAATAGCAATTATTGATACAGGTGTTGATTGGCTTCATCCAGACCTGGCACAAAATATATGGAAAAACTGTGATGAAATTCCTGATAATGGAAAAGATGATGATGGAAATGGCTTTATAGATGATATACGAGGTTGGGATTTCATAAACAACGATAATGACCCAAAGGATGACAATTCGCACGGTACTCACTGTGCGGGTATTGCCGCTGCGGTCGGTAACAACGGAATCGGAGTCGCAGGTATCAACTGGAAAGCACGTTTGATGCCTATTAAAGTTTTTCAATCCTCTGGCAGGGCTGATGCAGCAACAATTTCAAAAGGAATAAACTATGCTTCAGCAAACGGGGCAAAAGTTCTGTCAATGAGTTTTGGAAGTTATGTTAGATCTCTTACAATGGAACAAGCCTTGGCGAATGCATATGCAAATGCAGTACTCGTTGCTGCTGCAGGAAACGATGGTAGATGCATTGGACCAGGATTATATTGTGCACCATTATTCCCAGGTGCATTGTCTTTTGTACTTGGAGTTGAAGCTCCTCCAAAACCTCCCAATGGTTTTACAAATTATGATCAGGATGGTCCTGTGTTTTCATCCTATTCTGAGCAATATAATTATGAGCTTTCAGCTCCGGGTATTGATATCCTGTCGTGTATACCGGGGGGAAACTACAGAAGTTACAGCGGGACATCAATGGCAACTCCTTATGTTGCAGGTGCAGTATCACTTTACAAGGAATTGAAGCCAGGTCACAGTCAGGAATTGATGTGGGGAAGCCTGATTAATTCATCATCCGAAAATATAAATATTTATAGTGCAATAAATATCTCTCCGCGACCGGTATTGAATGTAACCAGATTTCAATTATCAGATTCACTTGCAGATGGAGACAAAGACTGGAAAGCAGATGCCGGAGAAACAATTCAACTTGAAATCTTCGTAAGAAATTCATGGGGTTCAACAGATAGTATTTTTGTCGGAGTCGAATTCGATGAATTTGAAGATACAACAACTGCGGTAATTATGCAGAGAGAAAAACTAATAGGTTCAATGGGAGCTTACAATACTCTTTCTAATTATACAGATCCGTTAGAAATAAAGATTAACAATAACATTGCTCACGGACGTGATATAAAATTCAAATTATCCACCTGGCGAGGAAGAAAAAAAGAATTTCTGACTTTTGTGCCTGTTGCAATAAGAGTTGAAAAAGCAACTGAACTCAAAGGTTTAATCAATGATACATTACGCCTTTCTCCTGATAAATTCTGGTTAGTTTCAAACAGCTTTAAAATTGGAACTGATGGGGTTTTACTAATATCTCCCGGAACACATCTTAAGATAGAAAAAACTATTACTAATTTTGGAAAAATAATCGCAAATGGTACTAAAGATTCGATAATTTACATCACAGGACCATGTGGTTTTGATGGTGGGTATAAAAAATTCAAATATACTGATTTTGGCTATATGCATACAATAGTCTGTAATGGTGGGGAGAACTTTTATGAAAATTGTAAATTTCATGATATTTCAGTAGGTTGGTTGTATATTTTAAGCGGTAACAGCCACTATAGAAATACCGAATTTTTTAATATTAGTGGTGCCTGGGGTATTTTTTTTGGATATTGGTTTGTGGACAAAATAGAGTTATCAAATTTCTATAACATTTCAATACCTCTTTTTTACAATTTTCCGCTTAATACTCTAGACTTCTGTAACTTTGCAAACTATGGCGCAAATATAAGTCAAACTAGTTTCAATGATTGCAATATTTTAACAAACAATTTAAATTATATAGTCCCTGAAGGCATTTTCTGGGAAATTCCACTTAATTATTGGGGTACAACAGATTCGGTAAGGATAGCTTCAAAAATCAGTGATTTTTGGGATGCTTCTTATCTTTCATTTGTTGATTATTCAAGTATTCTAAACAGGCCGTCAGAAAAAGCCCATGCCTGTGTATGGAAGATTATGGTTAACGGTTTTGATGCACAGGATGAATTTAATTTGCTCGGTCCGCTGGGTGTTGGCCGGCATAAGTTTGAAGTATATTTCAATCGTCCTATGGATATTGCTCATACCCCCTCTGTCACTATGGGTCCCAGGGAACCATTCACACAAATTACAATTAATGAAGACGGTTTCTGGAGTCCCGATTCAATGGTTTATACTGTATACAAAACCATCGGACTTTCAGAATCAGATGGCATACACAGAATTAAAGTGATCGGAGGAAAAGACACCGAAGGCTTTGATCTTGTACCTGAAAATGAAAGATTCAACGTAAACATTCAGTCACAGGGTTCGCTCTCATCAGGTTTCCAGGCGACGCCTGGAATGGGCAAAGTAACGCTTGAATGGGAATCTCCCGAAGAATATGTTGGGGATCTTCTGGGGTACAATATGTATCACTTTACCTTTTTAAATGATTCAGTCACATCTGATACAGTCTTAATCAGCAAGAAGTTGATCATAGATACCACATATATTGATTATGATGTTCTGCCAGGTAAAAAATATTTTTATACTTTCAAAACTGTTCGTACAAATTTCACTGAAAGTTCTTTTTCCAAAGTTGTAGCTGCCATTCCTTACACTGCAGCCAAAGGCGATGCCAACGGGGATCTTGCAGTGAATGTTTCGGATATTGTATCTGTTGTATCATATATACTTATGAAGAATCCACAGCCTTTTATTATAGAAGCTGCAGATTATAATTCTGATGGTGCCGTAAATGTGCTTGATATTACTTGCATAGTCAGGAAAATCCTTTATCCGGGCAAGTCGGGTCTTACTTCAGCAACTTCAGAATCTGCAGCACTCTTTATAAGAAACGATACTTTGTTTGTTGATTCTCCTGTGGCACTCGGAGGAATTCAGTTTACCGTTAGAAATACTAAAGTTACTAATTATGAGGTTCTTGATGCGCTGCAATCATTTGAGAGAGCGACAATATCTAATGCCGACTCTCTTTTCTTTCTCGCCTACAGCATGAGCGGAAAGACCTTCGGTCCGGGGGTGGTTCCTTTACTGAAATTTAATAACAAATTTTTACAGATTGATAACATTGTTCTTTCAACATCTGGTGGTAGCAGTATTAATGTTGTCTTCAAAGGAAATAATGGTACCACATCCATTAACAAAATCAGAGATGTAATTGTAAATAGCCTTAAAGCAATTCCAAATCCCTTCATAATCGAAACAATTATATCTTACAAACTGCCTTTAAGAGTTGATAAATTAACCTTTTCAGTATTCAATATATCCGGTATAAAGGTTGATGAAATAATTGTAAAAGATGTACTGCCCGGAGTGAATCAGTTTAGATACAGGCAAAATTTACCCCCCGGCTTTTATGTCTTAAAGATGACGGGAGTGGTAAATGGCAAAATGAGCATTGAAAATAGTTTGAAGCTGTTGGTGAAATGAAGAAAAAGAGATAATTAATACTAACAACTTTAGTCCAATAGCTGAGTTAAAATGAAGATTGGAAAAATATTTTCAACTTTATTGAGTGCTCTGTTCTTCAACCAGGTGAGCTACGGATCAAACATTCTTTTTGTTCATAATTCCGAAAGTAACCCTAAGAGTTCTGTCACAATTTTTATTGGAACAAACAACGATACTCCTTTTAATGCCCTGCAGTTTGATCTCCTGTTCCCTCCCGAACTGAAATGGAAGACTGATGGTGTAAGGGTTACTGCACGTGCTAATGGTCACTCGGTATCAGCGTCACTGATTGAATCCGGGAAATTAAGGGTTGTGGCCTGGTCAGCTACCAATGAGAACTTCACTGGTACTTCAGGAAATATTGTCGAGATCGATTTTATCTCGGGTATAAATCCCGGAACATTTCCTGTTACAATTGAGAATGCTATTCTTAGCGGGACAGATGGCAATATCCTGACAAGCGTCATAAACGGGACCTTTATGCTCAAAACAACCCGTGCTTCTCTCTCTGCCATGATTATTGATTGGGGACGAGTTCCATTGTTACAGGAGACACGTCAAACGCTTACAATTGCCAATAGTGGTAATTTACCTTTAGTCGTCGGTGCTTTTGATTTTACTGATTCTCGTTTCTCAATTTCTAAAACATTACCGTTTACCCTTGCAGCAGGCGAATCGGATAACATTGATATCAAGTTCTGTTCGACCATAAAGGGAGTAATTAATAGCAGACTTACAATTACTTCAAACGATCCGGAGGAACAAAAATTTTGCGATCTTAAAGTTGTTGCTTTTGCCGTTAATGAATTACATATCGGAACTGCCTCCGGGCGTTCGGGTTATGAGATAACAATCCCTGTCTCAGTTAATAACATGGAGCCATTTACTGCATTTCAGTTAAAGATAAAACTTCCGGCTGTGACTAAATTTATAAAAGGTTCTGAGGTTTTAAACACATCAAGAAAGGTTGACCACGTTATTGCTGCCGATACCTCAAAAGATATTCTTACACTGGTAGCCTATTCATTATCAAATAGCCCATTTAATCTAAATGATGGTGTTGTTTTGAGTTTCACTCTTATGGTCGAGGGGCAGGGTGGAAGATACCCATTATCTAACTTAGAATCGGTAATTTCAGATATGGAAGGCTTTAATTCCATGTCAGCTCGTTTTGATGGATGGATAGAAATTGCTGCGCCTCAATTGGCTGTAAGCTCAAATGAAATTAATTTTGGAGATGTCTCAAACCTTGAAAGTGTTGTTAGAGAACTTATATTATATAACAATGGTAGCGATGATCTGATAATCAATCAGATAGCTATTGGAGATAAAGCATTTACTCATAGTAAAATATTGCCTTTTACCATACATCCGGGTAAAAATAAAGTAATATTCTTAGTCTTTAGTGCTAATGATGGTCTGATACACCAGACAATTTTAAGAATTCGAAGCAATGATTCTCCCCACGATCCTAAAGATGTTCTTTTAAAAGCCCGATCTTTCTTCCCGAATGAATTAAGGGTTTCAGATTTAACAGTTAGGGCTGGTACAACAGATACTATGTTTGTTGAACTTTTCAATCAGTTGCAGGTATCCGGATTTCAATTTGATATCGGATTTCCTGTCGGAATTAATCCTATAACTGGTGGCGTTTTTCTTACAGCGCGAAAGGATGATCATGTGGCAGTAGCATCTGAAATATCACAGGGTAAAATAAGAGTATTGTCATATTCAGGCAGTCTGAAATCATTCATCGGAAATTCCGGAGATGCAATAGGCATTCCTGTCCAGATATCGGAATCTTTGTCAGGCACTTATCCTATTCAAATTTCAAATATTGTAATAAGTGACAATAATGGGAAATCTATAGGAACAGGTTCTAAATCAGGTAGTATTAAAGTTCAATTACCAACTTATATAATGAGAAACTATAGTAATTCGGAATTTAATATCTATCCTAATCCCTTTGACAAAGAACTTCATATAAATTTATACGGCAAAAGGCTTACAAGCGTTTCTATGTATAATCTTAGTGGACAAAAAATTACTATCGAAAATAAAGGTGTTAATAATATGACAATAAATACAGAAAACTTAAAACCATCTGTTTATATACTTAAAATAGAATTTGACAAAGAGGAAAGAAATGTGAAAGTAATGAAGGTAAACTGATTTATTAAAGTAACCCGCAAATTAACTTGAGTTTATGGAGGTGTAAAGAATTTTATGTATATGAATGGTAGTTAAATTTGGGAACCAATCTTATTCCAGTTAAACATTTCGCGCCGGATGTCTCTTATTCACTTTTTTGAAATATAAGCAGGTTACTTTACGCCGCGGCAGCGGCTGCATATGAATAACCCCCGGTGAAGCCGGGGGTAGATCACTCATCTTGCTTATAAACCCTGAAAGGGTTTAATATTCAGCACCTTCAGCGCTGCATAGTTATGTTGTGCCCGTCTGCCCCGGGATTAACCCGGGGTTATTCATGTCAGGCTCTTTCAAGATAAGACACTCTCCGCTCTGTGCCCTTCGCCCCATGCCCCATGCTGCTGAAAGCATTTCCTGACGCCCTTCGGGCTGTCTTCACGCTGCGCTGTCTTTTCAGGGATTCATTTTCAAATTACCAAATTTTTAAATTCTCAAATTCTTAAATTCTCAAATTCTCAAATTCCCGCTGTCAACTATGCGCGTTATCCGTACATTCTACAATTCTTTCCTTTCTATTTGATTGGATAGTTTTTTCCCATGACGAATTCCATAAAATTGCCGGGAGTAATCAGATTTACCGAAGCGTCAGGGTATGCTGCAAGGAACGATTTGGGAAATTTCGCCTTTCTTGCATTGTTCCATTTAAATTCCCACGCATACAACCTACCGTCCCGTTCTTCGATATAGTCTATTTCCTGCTGCAGTCTGGTGCGCCAGAAGAAGCAGTTTGCCCAGATCCCGTTATAATGAAGGTATTTCATTCTTTCATTAATCAGGAAGTTCTCCCATAACGCCCCGATGTCCTGCCGGCTGCCGGGAACATTGAAATTTGAGATAATTGCATTTCTGATACCGGTGTCATAAAAATATATCTTTCTGCCTGTGGTAATCTCCGATCTCAGGTTTCCGGACCAGGGTTGAAGCCTGTAAACAATAAATGCCTTTTCAAGCAGGTCTATATAGGTGCTAACAGTATTTTTATCCACCTGAAGAAGCGAGGCAAGTTCATTCCATGAGACCTCATTTCCCAGTTGCAACGCCAGGGCCCTGAGCAGTTTCTCCAGCAGTTCAGGCTTTCTTATCCCCCGGTAAGCCAGAAGGTCCTTATAAAGATAACTCCCCGCCAGTTGTCTGAGAATCTCCTTTTCCCTCCCCGGATTGGTTATCACTTCCGGATACATGCCATAGATGATCCTTGTCTCCAGCTGTCTCAGACTAATCAGATGTCCTTCTTGATTATATAATTCACCCCAGCTTACCGGATAAAGCATATACTCCCATTTTCTTCCGGTCAGCGGTTCATTGATCTCACCGAGAAGATCGAGAGATGAGGAGCCGCTTACCAGAAGCTGAACATTCCTGTATTTGTCGGTGATGATCTTCAGGATGAGTCCTATGTCCGGCACCCTTTGTGCCTCGTCAATAAAGACCATTTTATAGTTTCCCAGCAACTGACGGATACCTTCAGTATTGATATTCTCAAGAAGATACCTGTTATATGGATCGTCACAATCTATGGTCAGGTAATCTCCGTTTTCCTTTGCAATTTTTTCAAGGAGAGTGGTCTTTCCGGTCTGCCTCGGTCCAAGTATAATAATTGCTTTACCTGAGTTCAGTTTTGCCCTGATTACTTCTTCCAGATCTCTTTTTATCATGCTTTAAGTGAATATAATAACCAAATATACTATTTTTTGGTGAATATGATCATCAGAATTACATATTTTTTATGACAATTTTAGAATTAGTGTGATTCCACGCTGTCTTAACGCTTCGCTGTCCTGACGCCCTGAGGGCTGTCTTTACGCTGCGCTGTCTTTTCAGGGCTTCATTTTCGGATCTTCAAATTTCAAATTTTCAAATTCCCGAATAAAACATCCGTGTAACCGGCAAACTATTTTTTTATTGACTTTATGAATTCTCCGGCAGTCATGACAGGTATTTTACTTTCCCTGAAATCAGGTTGATTTCTGGTTATTATTAGGTCCTGATCATTTTCTAATGCTGTAAAATATTGAATAGCATCTTCAAAGTCCCTGAATTCTGAATTTAGTGCAAGGTCAGATATTTTGTCATCGAAAGGAAGAACATTCACCAGTACTTTGAACCTCCTGAGAATCTTTCTTACCTCCATCTCCGGTTTTTGTTTCGACAGAATGTAATTTACATCAGCTAAGCAAAGAGCTGATATTGAGAGCTTAATTTTCTTCCTGTCGGCCAATGAAAAGAGTTTTGCTGCTTCGGTGTAGAATGGCATTCTGTGAGCCAGAAGGTCAAGTACAATATTTGTATCCAGCAATAACCTTTTCATGAGTACTTTCTGATTAGGTGGTCAGTACGTTCCTTTTTATAATCAAAATTTTCCGGGAGGGTTATTACCCCGCTAAGACTTTTTACAAGGGGGGTGATCTCAATATCGTCATGTTCGCCTTTTGTAACGGAGTCAAGGTATGACTCGATCAATCTTGAAAGGCTGGTTTTGCGATGTCTGGCATATTTTTTTGCCCGTATTATTACATCATTATTGAGCTTTAAGGTCAGTTTTGTGTCCATCGTTTTTTATATGTCCGTACAAATATAGTAAACACGTACGTATTAAACAAGTTCCGGGGCATGAAAGTTCGCAGAAGAAAGGTCTTGGCGCCCTTCGGGCTGTCTTCACGCTTCGCTGTCCTGACGCCCTGCGGGCTGTCTTGACGCTTCGCTGTCTTTACGCCCTGCGGGCTGTCTTAACGCTTCGCTGTCTTGACGTCCTGCGGGCTGTCTTTACGCTGCGCTGTCTTGACGCCCTTCGGACTGTCTTAACGCTTCGCTGTCTTGACGTCCTGCGGGCTGTCTTAACGCTTCGCTGTCTTTAACAGGTTTCATTTTCAAATTATCAAATTCTCAAATTATCAAATTCTTCCTCTTCGCTCTCCGCCCCATGCCCTGTGCTCTTCGCCCTTCGCCCTTCGCCCTTTGCCCTTCGCTTCTCATCCGTCCTCACCCCCTCCCGGTTTAAGTACCCTTAATAACCGGAATTCCTCCCTTTATCTATACAACAAATCCGTTCGTCAAAAAAACTTGACTTGCGTTTGTATTTTTCATAATTTGCATATATAACTTACTTTCAAC